>TARA_R110002072_G_scaffold18083_6_pt1 | contig 15684 bp, 12 predicted proteins | sample TARA_R110002072 | Tara Oceans TARA_R110002072 (sample SAMEA4397118) | marine metagenome | biome: Polar Biome; feature: [SRF] surface water layer (ENVO:00010504); material: water (ENVO:00002006), including particulate matter (ENVO:01000060) such as... | depth 5 m | reverse complement strand
GCCCACCATTACGTGCCGGGAATTGTCAAAACAGAGGTCGTGAGCGAACACAAAGAAGGTGTGGGTGCCAGCCGCTATGTCTATCGCAACGAAAAAAGTTACATCCAGGAAACGGTAGAAGAATGGCAGGAGGGATCGGGGTTTTTGATTAGGCTGCACCGAGGAGACAAACCCGCGCCGCCGTTTAAAAATGCCTGGTTCCGCTATAAGTTGTCGGATCATGGCGACGGGAAAACCCTATTCACTGCCAGTCTTACCTACGAAATGCCCTGGGGAAGATTGGGCGCTTGGCTGGGTGCCAGAATGCAGAACTTTGTTCAGGCCACCATTGCCGACGTGGCTCTGAGCATGAAGTTGTACTACGAAACGGGAGATCCGACAACGCGCGCGACCCTCAAGGCTTACAAGGCCCGCGCTAGGTAAGCACTCTGCCCATCGTGCGTGAGCTGTATTTTCTTTCGATTGCGCGGGCGGCCTATGTCCGGGGTGAATTGCCCAGTATCAGGCACTGGCCGGGCACACAAAGCTCACCCTTGTCGCCCACCACCTTGCCCCCGGGCAAAGTGGCAATAAAAATATGGTGTGCTAACAAAATTTGCCTGGGAAATTAAAACGTTCGCTTCACCGTCAGAGCCACATTATTGCGGTCCTTGATAAAAGCCGCTGTACCATTAGCCTGTGGCCCGAAATATATGTTGTACGCAAAGGCAACGTTCCAGGTTTGGTTGATATCGACTGCAAGGCCGAGGCTGCCGTTCCCTACATCCTTGTTACCCCCCGCCGATACAGGCGCCTGTTTACAACTGGTTGCATAGCTAATGCTTGATAACGCAGTAAGGTCCCATCCCGGTCGCACTTGATACCAGGTTGGTTGAAATACGCCTGCCACATGCGAACACAGCTTGTCTTTTTTGATAAAGGCATTGGCCTTCTCTTCAAAGTTATCGTAGTCCAGAAGCGTCGAAAGCGTCACTTCGACCAGATATCTGCCCCCTTCCCAGAGGCCCCACTCGCCGTCAAGAAAACCCAATCCGTTCATCACAATGTGCGCCGTGTTGCCCGTGGGACCGGGGTAGCGCTTGCCAGGATTCACCTCATCTTTGCTATCATACAGCACGCCCGGCGCTGTCAGGCTTTCTGCAAGCCCCGGGTTAAGTGCGTTATCTCGGCGATAAACCAAGTCCGCGCCCCAACTGATATCGAACATCTCCTTCGAAAGTGAAATACCCATCGTCTTGATGTCCTCCTTGTATACCCACCCGTAGTACCCGAGCAGTATCGCGTCGGTTTCCGCTGCCAGGGCAACGTCCGAAGACGTTAACGTCGCGCCAGTGGTTCCATACAGGCCACTGGTCAGCCTGTCTGTGTTGCTCATGTAAATAAACTGGGTCTCCAACTCCCACGCGTCCACGTAGTACTGCAAATTGACCCCCCAGTCACCGGAATCTCTGCTTTTATAGTCGGTGGCTTTAAACCCCAATCTTGGTGAGGCCACGCCACCCGGGACGCCAGTCAAGAATTCGGAATTCTCCGTCAGGGCTTCATTAAGGCTGAAGTAGGTGCCCCCTTCAGGCCAACGCAGTGGCTGAAATTCAAAAGCGTAAAACGCACTGACCGATATTTCATCTGTGAACTGAGCCAGCGTAGACACCTTGCCATTAGGAATAAACAGCTCTTTCGCCTCAGAACCTGGCGAACCAAGACCTTTCGCCAGGTCAAGGGCCGACATGGATCCGGCGAAGCCTTGAATAGCGCCAGTGGACAGAAAGCTCTGCCCCCAATACAGGGTATGCCGTCCCACGCGGACATTGGCCGCAGTATCGCCTATGTCAAAATTGGCAAAGACAAACGCGTCCAGCAGTTCACCGCCGCGGAAATGCAAGTCTTTCGCCTTATTGGTGTATTCGCCCGGCTGAACAGTGAGCGAGCCCCAGGTAGAATTGGCGGCGGGGAACCCCTTGGTAGGACCATTTCTGGGAGCGTCGCTCTTCCCGCTGTATGCAAAGTCGTACCACCCGGCCCCACTGACGCGAAAGCCAAGGGTATCTCTCCAGACGACATCCACCTCCGACAAAAGGTCGAAGCGCTGGCTCACCCAATCGTCATCATTGACAGTGTAATCAGCGTCATCAGAGATTGCAGCGGCGGCTGCCGGGACGGCCCGATTGGGATCATAAATGGACGGGTCCTGACCCTGTACACGGTACATGAGGTTGCCCTTGACCGTATTATCCCAGCGAATATCCCAGTCATTGGGGGTATCGAACTTGAACGCGTTGGCGTTCATGCTGGCAGCAGTCATGGTGGAGAGAAGCGACATGGTGAGCAGTTTATTCATTAGGTGGCCGTCTGTTTTTGAGGTATTTCGCGCTAACTGAGCGCGTTTGCGCCGAACGTTTCACAGGCGAAATCTTACAGGACTCAGCCGCCAATTCCAATCTGAAAAAAATACGACTCAGGCAATACTGGTGCCAACCTGACCATGGCCACTCAAGCCGCAACGTATACCTTAGACCAATGTTTTCGGATCGGGGCCAATGGGCTTTAGATCTGCGGCGAAATCATCATTCCCTGCGATTTAGCGAACCCCCAACTGCGCCTCGAACGTGAAGGTCTCTGCGTCAGCACCTGCGGATAGAACAATTCGCGCCTCACCCGTGAATTTATAGTTCGCGACCAATGCTGATTCAGCCAGAGCAGCGAGGGCCATCATCAATCCGGGCCCAGATCCCTCAAACGACTGATAGACACACTTGAAGGGCTCAGTGGTTCTAACCCTGAAACGGCCACTACCAAAGACGGCGCCTCCGGTAGGCAATCCCAACTGAATATCAGCCTGAGTCTCCTGCTCGTTTGTGTAGCGAGAAAATATGATTTGCAGCGGACCACGCACGCTACCGCCGGATTTCACCAGATTCACCGTCATGCTGACCACTGTGGACTGTATTTCGCTCGCCAACTCAGAGGGAGGGCCCTGGTATTTGGCATAAAACAGGCGCATGGGCGGCACCGTTTTCATCTTGATGCCAACTGCATCCGCTTCGAATTCAGACGTTCCTGCGGGCGCAGCGCCTGAAGATTCAAAAGAGCTACCGGTGGCCTCTAATCGCTTATCACGCGATCCGTAGCAAATACCCACAATGCGCCGGGCTTCCTGCGCGGTGGCCGGCGTGGCATTCATAAATTCCAACCACTGTCCCGCCTGGGCGTTCACCCCTCCGATCAGAGTCGCATTGATTAACGAGCGACGCGCGCCTTGTTCATCGCCTAACTTCAGTTGGCTAATACCCAATAATAGATTGGCGCGACCCACAAAGGCGTCGGGCAACTCTTTGGCGCAGGCAGCCAGCATTGTGTTGTGCATCGCCTGAAAATCCTGTCGTTCCATCTCCAGTTGGGCCAGGTAAATGTAAAGTTCCGTATCGCCACTCAACTGAGCCGCCTGCTTCAAGGCTCGTCGTGCTCGGTCTGGCTCTTGCGCCTGCAGCCAGAACTCAAACAACCGGCGATAGTTTTTGGCGCTGGCAGACACCTCATTTGTCGACAGTGCTTGCTCGAGCGTTTCCGCACCTCCGTAAGGATTGTTATTGACGGCTTGCAAACCTGCCAACAGCAGTACATCTCGCTCAACGAACGGCACAAGCTTTTCCCGGGCGAGCGCCAAATGGTCGAGCGCCTGCCGCTTCTTATTTTGCTGCAGATAGACAGATGCCAACAGATGCCAATGCGCAGGCTCATCGGGCTGTAACTGCAATAGATCGATCAGCATGCCCTCGCTCTGAGCGAACGCTCCTGCACGATAGTACAAGGCCAGCGCTTGTTGCATTTGCGCGCCCGGAAGCGACAAGCCATCTTTCTGCATTTGATCCAGCGCGGCCACCACCTCGACATACTGACCCATCTGATGATACGCCCTGGCCAGAAGCAGGTAGTCCGCTGAATCGGCGACCAAATTGAGTGCAAGCGCCTTCTGCAGGGTTTCTGCCGCAGGGCCATAGGACTTTTCCAGGAGATACACCTGAGCCATTTCCCGCAGCATTTCTCGATTGGCTATAGCCGACAGACCTTCAGCCGCAAGCGCCTCCTCATAGTAGGCTATGGCCTTGTCATACTCCTTGCGCTGCACATAATGTCGCGCCAAATGACGCCCGGCGCTGGATTTGGCATAGGTTTCCTCGATACTCCCCAGTTGCGCTTCCAGCTGCTCGATGGAAAGATCGGCGCCCTCGAGCCACTCGCCGTCTGGCGTAAGTAGGATTCTGCTACGATATTGTCCCTGCTCCTGGGCACTGACAGAAGATACCGCCAGCAGTCCGCCCAATAGAATACCACCCAATAATTTAGAGACAGCAATAGGCATTTTGTCAATCCACATTGGGAAGGTTGCGGGGAAAGTCACTCCACAAAACCTCCACTTTCTGCGTTAGCACCACGTCGTGCTTCGCCTTACCCGAAAATCTGATTCGGTAGGTCCAGTCCTCAACTGCCGCAACCACCTTTTCCTCAAACACACCCCTGGGGCTGGCATCGAGCACACGCACGCTGCGAGTTCTGCCGGCGGGGGTCACCGAGAAAGCCACCAATACCCACCCATTAATTTTGTTCTGCCAGGCGACCTCCGGTACGTTCGGTCTGCGTGTATCAAAAGGCACAACTTCGATATAACCGTGCGCATCATCCGCGCCCAGACTGACATCAACCCCGGCGGCACTCAGCGGGGCACTCCAACGCTTACCGACCGCGGCAATATTTATATCTCCCACCCCCAGCTCAAGCGGCGGAAGGTCCAACTCCGCACTCGGCTTGGCGTTAGGAGGGCTCATCGTAGTCACGTCAAGAGGCTCAAGTGCTGGCTCCTCCCTTCGCTCGGGTTCGGACTCCGGTTCGGCCTCCGGCAATTTTTCAGGCTGCGCCTGCAAAATCTCTACGTTGCTAATTACCACTAGTGGCGCAACCTCCTCCCTGACTTGCATAATCAGGCTTTGCATGAATAAAAACACTGCAAGTGTGATCAGCAATGCACCAAAGATAGCGGGAAACGCTCGCATTGATCGCAATCCAGCTACGGTGCAGCTCGGTCGGCGGCGATAGCGATACCCTCGACACCAGCCAGACGCACCTGATCCATAATTTCCACGAGTTTCCCCGTTGGGGCATCGACATCAGACTGGATAATCACCGACCCCTCGGGATTGTCCGCATGCAAGCGCGCGACGATCGCACGGACAGAGCGAGGGTCGACCGGTCTTCGATCGATCCAAACCTCACCGGAAGCGGTAAGGGCAATAAAGATATTAACCTTCTCCTGTTTTGAGGCAGTTGCGGCCTGAGGCGTGTTTACCGTCACCCCCGATTCTTTAACAAACGATGTCGTAACAATGAAGAAAATGAGCATGATGAACACAATGTCCAGCATCGGTGTCATATCTAACTCTGTTTCTTCCTGCGCCGGCAGGTGCCGTTTGGCGCTCACGGCATTACTCCAGTATTTGCCTGTGCATGCAACGTAAGTCTGTCCTGCAGGCGACTGGTTTCACGACTGGCAACCCGCTTCAGTTGCACCGTAAAATAAATCCCGGTTAGAGCCACAACCAACCCCGCCATGGTTGGAATGGTGGCGCGATAGACACCGCGCGCCATCGCCTGGGCATCATCATTCCCGCTGATCGCGATGACTTCGAACACGCCGATCATTCCCAGTACGGTTCCCAGTAATCCCAGCAAGGGGCATAACGCTACCAGCACTTGAATAAGCGGTAACATGGCGTGTAACTGCAATCGAACCTCCGATACCAGTGCCTCGCGAATTCGCTTGGCCCGCCATGAATTGCAGTCCTCGCGCGCAGTCCACGTTTGTATGACTGCGCGGGCGCGACGCGGCCAGGTGATACGGACATACCACAGCCGCTCTAGAATCAGTGCCCACAACAAAAAGCATGCTGCAAAAAGCACCCACAGAACCGGCCCACCCTGATCAATAAAATCTCTGACCGGATTGAGAATGGCAAGCGCGAAATTCACTTTACGCGGTCCTGCTGTTCGGCATTGCGCGCCAGAACGCCGGCGCACTGTTCATCCAAACGCTGAATCATGGAACGCGCAAGATAGGCAATGACACTGTGGCTAAACAGCAACGGAATGGCCACCACCAGACCAAGCACGGTAGTCATCAGCGCTTGGGAGATACCTCCAGCCATCAGCTTTGGATCTCCGGTACCAAACAAACTGATAGCCTGAAACGTGAGGATCATGCCCGTAACCGTTCCCAACAGACCCAACAGGGGAGAGGTGGCTGCCAGAAGTTTGATGACCCCATTCCCACGCTCCAATGCCGGCATTTCTGCCAGCACCGCCTCATCCAATTTCAACTGCAGTAGCTCCTCTTCGTTGAGGTCGATATCCTTGACCGACAACAACACCCGGCCCAGTGGGTTAGCGCTGTTCGGACTCTGAAGATTGTCCAACTGGGCCCTGATGCGAAAATACACCATGCTCAGATAGACACCCCTCCAAACGGCCATTAGCGCGCCCAACACGCCGAGCGCAATGATGATAAGAGCAATCATGCCGCCCTGATCAACACGCTCCCGCAAACTGGGCGTGTAGCTGAGCATGCCCAGCAGACTCCCGCGGGAGGGGTCCACGGAAATTGAGGATACGACCCCCGGCTGTTCAGCAAACTCTTTGGCCGCGTCTCGATACCTTCCCGCTGGCTGTCGACTCAACACCAGTAGTTCGCCGGTCTCCGGTACGAAGCGTAAGAAATCGCCTTCACTAAACGCTGAAAAGGGGCCGACGCGCAATACAGCCCGTTGAGTAACGGTGCCATCTACTCGAACAACCGGTGCTTCGAACCGTTCGATCCGACTGGACTCAGTCATTTCTTCTTGCACTAACAACCACAGTGACTGGATAGCCTCAATGCCGGGCTGCGAAGTAGTCGCTGCCAGTGAACGCAATTCATCGGCACGATCGGGCATTTGTGCACTGATCATCGAGTCTTGCAACACGGCAGAAAAATCCCCGGCAAACTCTCGAAAGGTGCTGGAAAAATCACCCATATCGCCTACGACCTCCTGCAGTTGTTCCTGCAGGCGCTGAATTTCCTGACCGTTGGCTTCTGTCACTGCCAGCAAGGGTTGATTTTCTTGTTTACCCTTTTCGAAGTCGCGCTGTGCCTGCGCCAACAATGCCCGTTGTTCATTTCTCTCGCGCAAGAAGCGTTCTTCACGCTCGACGTTACGCATCCGCTGCTGCTGCTGCTTCTCCCGCACGGACTCGAGCAACTGATCAAGATTGGTTATCTGCTGATCCGGCTGCCCGTCAGCTTGCGCCAAAGCCCAGCCGGGCAACAGCAAAGTCATCGCCAACAAACCCGCCCACAAAGACCTCACAATGGCTCCCCCGGTGACCGCATAGGCAATTGCAGCAATTGCGGAGCAATTTGATTCCTGGCCACCCGCAATGCCTGAGTAAGCGCCCGATTATGCTCAGGGTTCAGCTCCATCCATTCACTTTGCGCGCTGTTCCAGTAACCACTGGTTGCACCATCGAGTGATTGAAAATAGAGCGCCACTCTACCCACCCGCAGGTACTCAACCGACACATCTTCACCGTTTCGTTGCAATGTTCCGCGCCAGGCTTCTATCTTATTCCCATAGTCCTGTTCCAGCTGATACGCCTCCAGTACCAGCCTGAATTTTACAGCCACCGAGAGGTCTGTCTGATTGAGACGCCGCCTCAAATTGAGCACTCCGTTGATGCGCTCCTCCTGCTGGAATGGCAGGTCAAGCGCAACAAATTTCTCCAACGCGTCGACCATGCTGCGCATAAGCGGCACAATGCGCTGGCGGGTGATGGCGGCTTCAGCTATCTGGTGTTGCAGGTCTTCAATCTGCGACCGTTGCGCCGTCTCTAACGCCTCCAACTCCCGGGTATATGCCTCCTGATATTCAGCGCCATCCTGAAGCCGACGGTATTCCTCCAGAAGCGTTCTGGTTTCGCGAGAAAGACCGTCAATTTTTTCCTGCGAGGCAGCTGCACTGCGATGCGTACCGCCAATCACTTCGAGGCTTTCGGTGACATCTGCGGCAAGAGTACTTGTATGACATGCCAGCAATACAGGGACGAGGAGCATATACCAAAACGAGCTAAAAAACGGCCGATTCATTGTTTCCACTAGTCTTCTTACGTTATCAAACAGGTTCAAAATAAAATACCAAAAAAAACGGCCATCGGAACTTCCTATTGGCCGTTTGTCCACATCTGCCCTGAGCGCAAACGCACAACATAATGCGCCGTGCTGCTGGACTTTCTTACTCTATCAGTCGACCTTTGCAGGATCAGCAGGCTTGATCAGAAACACGGCCAGTGCAGGCATAAGAATCAGTGCGCCAATCATGTTCCAGAGGAACATAAAGGTGAGCAGTATGCCCATGTCGGCCTGGAATTTGATCGGAGAGAGTGACCAGGTAACAACACCCGCTGCTAAGGTTACACCAATCAACGCCACCACGCGCCCTGTAAAGTTCAAGGTTTCGTAGTATGCCGTGGTTAGGTCTTTTCCTTCTCTTGTTTTCGCGAGGATAACCGTCAACACATAGAGTGCATAGTCGACACCTATACCCACGCCGAGTGCTATCACCGGTAGCGTTGCCACCTTCACGCCAATGCCTAACCACACCATGAGGGCCTCGCACAATATCGAAGTCAGCATCAGCGGCAACACAGCACAAATCACGCCCGGAATAGAACGGAAGGTCAACAGACATAGTAGGATGACGGCGCCATAGACGTAGTACAGCATTTCGCGATTAGCTTTTTCCACCACGATATTGGTTGCCGCCTCAAAACCGGCAGTCCCTGCCGCGCCCAAAAACTCGATATCCGCACTGGGCCAGTCATCATTAAATTGCTCCAGCGTGTCCACCACGCGACTGAGCGTCTCTGCTTTGTGATCAGACAGATAAATCGACATCGCCCAGATAGAACACCCGGGGTCAACATAATCCAGGTTAGCCAATTCGGTGACCGAATAGTTGATAGTGTCCTGATTGCGAAATAGCGCCTCCCACTTGGGGAAACCTTCGTTGAGGCCCATCATCAGGTCTCGGGTCCGAATACTGAGACCGCTTACATCCTCAACTCCTTCCAACTGCCGCAACCGCCACTCCAGCTCTCCCGCCAGACTCATGCCCTCGTAGTCGATGCAACCGTTCTCTTCTGTCTTCACAATGACGGCAAACACGTCGGTGCTCACCGAGTAATTGTCTATCATAAAGGAGACATCCTGGTTGTACCTTGAGTCGGCGCGTAATTCCGGCGCGCCTGGGTCCAGGTCGCCGATCTTAAGATCACGCGCCACATAGAGGCCACCGACCGCCATCAAGACACTGAGCGCAATGGCAATCGATGCGGGTCCTTTTTTAGTGAAAGAAAGCAGAAAACGCCAGAGAATGTGCATCTCGGTCGGGCTCTTTGGCACGTGGCTCGCACGCTCTGCACAGACCTTACCGACACCGGTGTAGGACAGCGCCACAGGAATCAGAATCAGGTTGGTGAAGATGAGCACAAACACGCCAATGCTCGCGGTAATCGCCAGATCCTGAATCACCTGAATCTGGATAATCATCAATACGGCAAATCCAACACCGTCAGACAGCAGTGCTGTCACCCCCGCCAAAAACAATCGACGGAACGTATAACGCGCCGCAACGTATCGATGCGTACCACGCCCAATGTCCTGCAGTACGCCATTTAACTTTTGCGCTCCGTGGCTCACGCCAATGGCAAACACTAAAAACGGCACGAGGATGGAAAAGGGGTCCAACTCATAGCCTAAGGTTGCCAGTATTCCCATCTGCCAAACCACCGCAATTAGCGTGATCAGGATGACCATTACCGTCGATCGCATACAGCGCGTGTAAAGGTAAAGCAGAACGGTGGCGATAATCACAGCCACACCAAAAAAGGCCATCACCGCGAATAGCCCATCGATGAGGTCCCCTATCAGTTTGGCAAAACCAACAATATGAATCGATTTATCCGGGTCTTCGGCGGTAAAGCGGTCGCGAACCTCCTCTAGCTTATCGCTCAGAGCTGCGTAGTCTAGCCGCTCTCCCGTTTCCGAGTTCTTATCCAAAAGCGGCACAACGATCGTCATGGATTTCAGATCATTGGCGACTAAATCACCCAGGATTCCCGCGCGCACCATATTGAGCTGAATTTCAGCGATAGACTTTGGTGAGTTAGGGTCATAATCTCCCGGAATAACCGGCCCCCCCTCAAACCCCTGCTCTGTCACCATTCGCCAACGAGTATTGGGCGTAAAAAGCGACTTCATGCCATTGCGGTCGACGCCGGGTATGAAAAATATCTCATCATTCACTGTCTCAAGAAACTTGAGATTGTCTGGCGTAAAAATATTGCCTTCTTTAACCGCGACAACAATGCGCAAGTTATTTCCCAGACCCTTCAATGCATTTTTATTGGCCTGATAATTGAGCACATAATCGTGTCCCTTGGGTAGGGTTTTCTCGAAACCCGCCTGCAATTGAATTTTGGTAGCCTGATAACCCAGCACAAGGGTAACAAGTGCGCACAAAATCATGACGATCGCGCGGTGGTTGAACACAAGCCGTTCTAGCAAGGAACCGGACTGATCATCAAATTGTACGAGATCCGCAATAACGGGCAGATCATATTGTGTTCCATGAGCCATTACTGATTCTCCGTTGCGGTTATTGCGGTAATTTGACTTTGGTAATTCCACTCGGGCCACCTAATAGCAGAGTGCCCTCGGAGCCTTCAGAAATAGCGTAGATTCGTCCATCCATGGTATACAGCTGTCCACCACCGGTAATCGGAACCTGGGAAAAGCTGGCGCCGTTATCCGTGCTTATCAAGACCTCACCGCCAATCCCGGCCGCAATCAGCCGCCCATCTGCCAGTCGAGTAGAATCGACTATCGCGCTCGTCAGCGGCTTCTTAACTGCATCCCACGTCTCTCCCACATCCGCAGTACGAAACATCCTACCGCGCAAATCTCCCATCACAACACTGCCATCAACCGCATCTACAATAGTGAAGAAGCTGCCCTCCCGCGGAACCGTGGGGACCCTTTTAGTAATGCCCCCAGGGATATCTACTTCTAATAGCAGCCCCGCCTCACCACTGGCAAGAAACTTTCCTTCCCCAGGCAGTGGCGCAAAATCGAAAATGTGGAAGAAACCATCGTTGTCGACAGTTTCCAGCACCGGGAGCCAATTTTTCCCACCGTCGAGGGTTTCTAAAATCATGCCGTAGGCGCCCAGCGCAAACCCGTGAGTCGACGTGAGGAATTGGACTCTGAACAGTGGTTTGTCTGCGCCCTGTGATATCGCAAACTCCATTTCTTCAATGAGAAAGGGATAAAGCTCATTGTCTGGTTCTGCGGCGGCCATCTCCTGATAATATGCGAGCCCTTCTTCGCCATAGCGCAGACCGTCGTATTGCTTGGACCAGGTTTTACCCGCGTCATCCGAGTGCAAAATTATGCCCTCATGTCCCACTGCCCAACCCAGTTCCGGCGTGGGAAAATGTATATCCAATATACTGCTGCGCACCGGCACCTCAGCCTGAACCCAGGTTTCACCGTCATCGTCCGAATAGAGTATGTGGCCGCGATGACCGGTAGCAAAATACCGGTCGCCAAATTTGTTGATGGAATGTATCAGTGTCTCGGATGCCAAATGGCTGGGAACTGCCGGTAGTTCCAAAACATCGTATTTGAACTCCTTGGCGGCCTGACTCACGACAGATGTCAGCGCCAGCGAGATCGCCACTGTAAATGCCAGCATTGCAGTTTTTATCTTCATAACACGACTTCCATTACTTACCACTACAAGAAGAAAGGGTATTCACACCGTTATCCCTCGAAACATTTTTAGAGCGTTGCTTCAAAGTTAGTGGGGTTAGGCCCTAACTATTGACAGTTTGCAAGAAAAGAGTGCGCTGGCCGAGGTGCCATACAGCAAGAAAAACCGTCACCGTCCAATTCCGCGGAGGCGCATGTCAATCCAGCAGGTGTACGATTCTCGAAAGCTGTAGCTCGATTTCAATTACGTTACGGCGCAATCATAGCAGGTGATCGACCAGGAACAACACCTGTTGGGGGCTGATTTAGGGCAGTGTCTGGTGTAAGGCCTCACACAAATGTCAGGCAACCACTAGGTGGCGCAGCAGCGATCCATAGCCAGGAAACACCGGCACGCCATCCAGTGCCTGGCGCGAGCGCAAGTGCCACCGCAACTTGGCTAACTTGTAACAGGGCACGCTCGCCATAAAATGGTGTTCCAAATGATAGTTTACGCCAAAGGGCGCAAAGATCAGGCGCTGCCACCAGGGAGCATCAACGGTTCGGGTATTCAGGCGGGGATCGGGGTCGAACAAATCTGGCACAGCCGCGTGTTCCGCGACTTGTCGCACTCGAATAATCAGCATAAAGACCGTCATGTAGGCAGCCGCCCAAAGCAAATAAGCCCAGCCAATTCCACAGATAGCCAGAATAAAAAATAGAAATAGTTGGATCAGCAACTGCAGCACAAATGGCCTGGCCGATGCCCGTTTCTCACTGGACATCACGCCTGAAGCTCCGCGCAGGATATTGGACATCAGCTTAAATCCGGTCTGGCCGGTCAGGTCTCTTATAACTTTACGTTTAAAACTCGCGCGCGAAATCGGGTAGGCCTGATAATTTGACAAATCAGGATCCTCCCGACTACCCGCCTTGCGGTGATGCTCCAGATGACCTTTTGCATAGGAAGGTTGATCATTCATGACTGGCAGCGCGCACAACCACTGACCGACAATATCGTTAAGTTTTGCCGTACGAAAAAAAGTGCGATGCCCGCAATCGTGCATCAGTACGGATAATGCCATCTGCCTGCTCGCGAGCAAGATGATTGCCAGTACTATGGTCAAGGGGTTGGTCCAGGCTGCCACTGTGGCAAAAATTGCCGCAATGAATAACCAGTTTCCCAGAACCAGACTCCCCGCGCGCAGATCGCTTTTGGCCGTAAAAAACATCACGTCCTCACGAGACAAATATTCACTTGCTTTCATCAGAACCCCTTATATGGCCGCTGAATCCATCATGCTCTGACAGCAGGGTTAAATTCGACACTTTAGCATCCGCAACTGGAGATATTATACCCGCAAACCTAATACCGTATTTGTAATTATCTTTTTAAGCAACCGAAGGCTTATAACCCTATAGAATATTGTCGAAAAAGGTAGTTAAGACAATAGCATCCTGTGAATATCCATTCCTGCGGACGACAGGACCCCATAAAAGGAACCATCCGCATTACTGCCCGGCGACCGTGAGGGACTCCATAGGCGACTTTGAGAAAACTTCTCTGCTTACAGCGTTAACGCAAAAGTTCCGGCGCCAGATTCTCGATTTGGCGCTTGATACCTTCACGCCACTCCATTTTTGTCTCGCCAATCAGTTCATGCATTATTTGAGTATCGATACACAAACTACCGAAAGCTTTGGGGTTGTCCTGGAATTTTGGCTCAAACCCAGTTAACTCGCTAATGTAGGCACACCATTCCTCAATGCTGACTTTTTGTGATCCGCCAAAATTCGTCGTCGTCACCTCAGTGGTGGCTGCACCCAACAAATAGGGTATTTTCTCGATGTAGTCATTGACGTGCAGTGGGTTGTAGTAATTAGGTTTTTCGGGGTGCAAGTCGATAGGGATGCCCTGCTGCATCATCAGCATGTGAAAGTACATCCAGCCGCCATTGTCGCCGTAAGGCACACTCAGGCGCGCTATGGTGGTTGGAATTTTATGCTGATGCGCGACAAAGCGACATACAGTTTCGGCTGCTATCTTGGAGATACTGTAAGTGGGGAACATAACACGGTGGTTGTCGCCCAGGGGCGCATTCTCCGCGCGCGGTTCCTGACCGACATACTCGTAGACGGCAGTAGAGGAGAAATGGAGGAACGCCTTGGCACTGCGGCATCGCATCATCAAGTTGCCGACGCCCTCCGCATTGGCGGCGAGGTCGTAATCGAAATCACCGCTCTTCACTACAGCGAAGTTCAACACGTAGTCGAAGTCATCGGGCAGAGCGTCAAGACTCGCAGCATCGGCAAGATCAGCCTGCACAACTGTGGCACCAAGACTTTCAATTCTCTCTCGATCTTCGGGCTTGCGAAAACGCGCTAACGCATACACATCAGCTATCTTGGCGAAATGCTCCACCACAGGCAGCGCCACTTGTCCCGTTGGACCAGTGATAAGAATTTTCATATCCTTGAGATCGACCGGTTTTGCAGACATGAATAAAACTCCTAGTTGTTAGTGGGTTGGAATGTCAGGCGTTGGCTCGAGGATAGCTACAGTAGCCCTCGGCACCTGGGGAGTAGAGGGTTGCCATATCAAAACTGGCCAGCTCCACACCATCACGCCAACGCTCGACAAGGTCTGGATTGGCAATGAAATTACGGCCAAACGATACCGCCGTTAATTCGCCCTCAGTGACCGCTAATTGTGCTTCATCAAAACCGTAGCTCTCGTTACCTATCAGGCGGTCTCCAAAAAAACGTTGCCCTAATGCGATATTATCTACCCGACCCGCAGCAAAACGTATGACGTGAAGATAGGCCAAACCCATAGCCGAGGCGGCTTCGAGCAGGCACTCGAATGTCTCCTGCGGATCATCATCGTGCATATCGTTGAACGGGTTGTCGGGGCAGATGCGCAGACCGACGCGATCGGCGCCGCGGACATCAGACATTGCCTCAAGAACTTCCATCGCAAAGCGCATTCTGTTGACGGCGCTGCCACCGTAGCGATCCCTGCGCTGGTTACTGCCCGCGGCCAAAAACTGGGCCGGGAGATAACCGCTGGTGCAGTGTAATTCAACGCCATCGAAACCGGCAGCGTAGGCGTTTTCCGTTGCGCTTCTATATTGCTCAATAACCGAAGCGATTTCCCCTAGTGCGAGCTCTCTAGGCTGCTCTAAACTTTGCATTCCACTCTGATCTGTATACATTCTTCCAGCAGCTTTTACCGCGGAAGGCGCGACCGTTTCACTCCCGGGAGGTTTGTTGAGTGCACTGGCCACCCTACCCACGTGCATGAGTTGAGCAACCATACAACCGCCAGCCTCATGTACTCCTTGAGTGACCAACCGCCACGCATCAGTCTGCGCCTCATTGTATATGCCCGGAGTGCGACAGTACCCAAGACCATCCGCGCTGGGCGCAATTCCTTCTGAAACTATCAAGCCCGCACTGGCACGTTGCCTGTAATAATCAACCATGACCGCAGCAGGAATCCTATCAACGCCGGCGCGACTGCGAGTCATGGGCGCCATCACAATACGGTTGCGCATCGTCAGCGCGCCTAGTTTCGATGGAGTAAACAAGTCCATAGTCATGCCTAACGCACGCGTATCTTCGGGTCTGGTGCCCCGCGCCGCATGCTTGTGAGAAATTGCTCCAGCGGCGCTGGAGCCGCCACTTCAGGCTCACCCTGGTCGGATTGAGTGACCCAAAACTCTTTCCAGCTGGGCCACAACTCGTGGTAGGCGCCCTCATGGGACTCCCGATCTGGCCAGCGCATCTTATTGTCCCCTACAGGGGGCTTGTTGATATCTGTGGCATACCAATAACAGGGTAGACGGCGG
>TARA_R110002072_G_scaffold301360_2_pt1 | contig 15693 bp, 14 predicted proteins | sample TARA_R110002072 | Tara Oceans TARA_R110002072 (sample SAMEA4397118) | marine metagenome | biome: Polar Biome; feature: [SRF] surface water layer (ENVO:00010504); material: water (ENVO:00002006), including particulate matter (ENVO:01000060) such as... | depth 5 m | reverse complement strand
CGGCGCTTTTTCAAATCAGACGGATAAATCACGCCTGCTGGTTGCAGCACCTGCCAATTTGCTCATGCATTTCTTCGTCTACGGGTCTGACGATATCAGTCTTTGGAAATCCACAGATACTGCAGAATCTACTGTCAGTGATGTTGGTATACAGCGGGAAAAAGTGGGGTGAAGCAGAGGAGAAAATCAATAAAAATCAGTATGCTACGGAGAAATTCGGGCGTGTGAGATGGCCCGAATAGAGCGCATAACTAATTGATTTAAATCGTATTTAATAAACCCGATATTGGTAAACACCCCCAATTATTTTTTTCACCACCTTTTCGCGCCAGCGGGGAGGCAGCTCAACCTTAATAACCCTTAATACAAATATCTCCCTGCCATAGCCCTGCGTTTTCCATTTTGCGGCAGTAGAAGGCCTCCTCGGACGGTGCCCAGCCTGAGCGCTCAAGGTATTTGCATCCCCCCCACTCTCAGCCGGTGGATACATCATCATCAACAACCCACCCGCCAGAAAATGCCCGCCAATACAGAGAATGCGCGCAGCCTGCCACCCGTATTTCACAGAAAGTCAGAAAGAACCTAGCTAGGGGTGGGGTAGAGGCTGAGAAAACTTGAAGTAAACGACACTGGCGTCTTCATGGCAGCCTAGCATACGAGGCACCAGAGGCGCGGTATCTAGCTAGCCTTAGTGCGTCCTGCTTCGGCTTGCTGGTATCGCCAAAGTCGAATCATGATGTCCGCTTTCACCACCAATCTAGCCGTCAGTTTTTTTTACAACACCTGAACAGATATTTGTCTCACAACGTTTAAGTGTTTGATTCTACATGGACGGCATACTTATTGCTTTGCTTACTACAATGGAATCTAAACTGTGATAATGAGGTGATGTCTTGAAAAGAATCATGAATTTGTTCTGCTTGTTGATAGTGGCTGGCTGGTCAGTTAACTCGAATGCCGGATTAATCAGCGCAAATTTAACCGTGTCCGCGACTGACTGGGATCTACTCGGTGGTGCTGGAGGTGGGCCGTCAGTAGATCCAGTTGTACTCGACTTTTCGATATTCTTTGATAACTCTGCGGATATAACAAACGCCACGTCTGGCCTAGTAATAAACAATCCCAACCTCGCGAGTAGTAGCTTTTTATATGGCTACGACGCATTATTTGACCGTCTGTCAATAGCAACCGAATCTGCTGTCCCAAGTGGTTGTGGCTGGAGTAGTCCTGGCCTCTGCACGATCATTGAGGGTATATCCACAGCCACCCCAAGCGCATCCTCTTTCGGCGTATCCGATACAACTGGTTCTTACACCGCACGTGACATTTCTGTAGATCGAGTACAAGCACCAAGTCCAGTCCCAGTACCCGCCACAATAGCACTGCTTGGTTTGGGGCTTGCTAGCCTTGGCTGGTCAAGGCGCAAGAAAGCGTAAACAGAACTCCTGATGAACTGCCCCCACATAACGGGGCATTTTTGCCCACGATTTGATGCAAGTTAATGTCTCAAAATAAGACAATCCGGACATCAAGCAGTTTGCTGGCAGCTCCTTCAGCGCGTCGACTAAAATCATGAAGCTACCCAAGGTTGGCGTGATACTGAATTTGACAGGCAGGTCAAATTGAAGATTTCCACTTAGCAGTAGTCGTGGGTCCTTCCTACGCTTTCACCATGCGGGAGCGCAGAGTCGCGGTATTCTGCTAGACTCCTTCACCCGGTTGCCTAATTTTTGTTTATGTCTATGTAAAGGTAATCCCCGCCACCAGCCGCACGGGGACGCGTCGTGAATGACGGGGGTTTACGCTCTACAGCCCCCGTAGCCGCAAACCTTCCGGGAGTGCATTCAACAACCACCTAATACCGATATTTAGAATACTGATTTTCTGAAGTGACGGCGCAAAAAAGCCCGCGCTGAGGCGAGCTTTTATCAAGATGTTAGCTTACGCTTCCTTACGACGTGCATAAAATACACACGCCAAGCCAAGGCCAAGGAGCCCTATGGTCCCAGGAGCCGAGACTTCACTGGCCGCTCTCGTTACCGTCACGGCTGAGGCCGAGTATGTGGGCCTATCCAAATCATTCAGGTCCACTAAGTATGGAGATACCTCCGCGGATGGAGACTCTGTTCCTGACCATTCACCCATGGTAATGCGAGCGGACAGTGTGCCATCACCAAGTCGGCTACTTGCCATAATACCCACCGAACCGCTGAAGTTTTCTAGTTTAAACCAGCTGCCCGTACCATCAAGGTTAGCGAAAAACTCCACGCTGGTTGTTGGTCGAGGAGTATTGATGGGCACGTTCCAGTTACGAACTCCCGTAACGAATAGCCATTCACTAAAAAATCCAGGCTCATACCCAAGGTCGAATTCAAAAAGAGCAGAATCGCCAGCACTAAGAATTGGGCCAGCGAAGGACCCCATACTTAATAGACTGAACAGCCAACCCGCCAAAAATTTCTTCATTAGATGTTCCTCTTTAATTATCTTTTCCGGCACATTCATCGCAAACCCTTGAGCAATTTTTAGGCCGGCCAGGTCCATCTATAATATTTTCAGTAACTTATCGCTTGTAGGCAACGCCACCCCCCCCCCGTGATGTAAAAAAAACTGACGCACACGCTATGGGGCTACCATTGATTTTTTGCGCGAAGTAGCTTTTGCTGGCTAGTGCCCCGATGACTTAAGGCTCGCCTATAGAAGATATCGAAGATCAGCAGATTAAGATGGGATGCCGAAATCCCACATTCTGCATGGCCCGAATTATCAGGGTACGGTCACATCGGCAGGCGCAACATCAACCTCAGTACGGTCTTTGCGGGCCAGTATGTAGGCGTTAGGGAGGTCGCTGACGAGATCTGGCTTGCCGGAAGGCCGGACCCCAGCTTTATGGATTATGATCTAGGCTTCTTTGATAGAGAGTTAAACAAGGTGGAGCCAGTGGGGAAGAATCCCTTCGCTCCGAAAGTGTTACCTATGCTATCGGCGGCCCGCGCAGGGAATAAACTGTCACCTATCCACCGAGAATAGACAGTTGTAAATGGTCTGTGAGAGGACTCGAATAGCAGTCCTATCAACTTGTTTTCTAAGGATTTAGTGTAATTCGACTATTGGCTATACCGACAAATATACCGTCATATTATTTTTTTATTAAGGTTCGAATCCGATATAACGGATTTGACACCTGATAATGCAGCCTCAATTAGCGGGTTCTGGCACCCTGTCTGCTCTTTCTCAGGAGAGGTAGAAGACCGTACCACACCCCCAGAGCAAGAATCGCTGTAATCAGTATCTCGGATAAGTGGACGTAAAGCCAGACCAGGAATCCTATCTTGCAGGACCAGCTAAGTAAGGTCCAGATTCGGTCCATTCTGGAGCGCTGCTTGATGACACGGACGTTCTTGTTACGACGGAATTTGAAAAAGGTCATGATTTGATCCTCATTGATTGGTCGTCGGTAATGACTGCCTCCATCCACAGGAGGCCGTAGGGGTCTGAATCGAATAGATGCGGAACACGGAAGGCTTTCGACCTTCACTGTCACCGCTGAAGGCAGTAGTTGGCTTCCCGGTATTACCCGGCCAAGAAACCCCTGCAGGCATCACAGGGCTCGTCAGGAATGACTAGCCTGTTCAGCCAGCTATTGACTGAAGTGGTCCTACTGCGGTGTGCTACGGAGAAAATGGATCAGATAGTGTCTGGTTGATTACCACCGGGGTTGGGGATTGGCACATTCCGGAGAGGTTGTGCCGTAGAGTTATTCTGAAGGTCATTGAGGTAGGCCACGGCTTCAGAGGCTCTGGCCGAGGCCCAGAAGATCGCCTTTACATCGTTGCTCAGAACTTTGATCCAGCTGGCCAGGTAATCAGCATGGTCCTGCCGGGGAGCAGGACTGATATTGAGCTGTGCACAGAGAAAGGCTGCACCCAGTTCCGCTATTAGTTCCTCCATCGCATAGGACTCATTTCCGAAGCGCCCTGAGAGATCCCTGTTGCAGCGTTTCTCAATACCAGTCCAGTGAGTCAGTTCATGCAGTAACGTGCTGTAGTAGCTCTCTGTGGGGCTGCTGGTGTCCGATCCAATAAAGCTCTCCGGATTAGGAATACAGATGTAGTCATTCTTCGGGGAGTAATAAGCACTGGCTCCTCCAGTTCTTATATCGGCGCAGGTGGTGGATATGAAATGATCCACACCGTGCAACGGATCAACGGGATTAGTAGTCTCCGGGGCTGGTGTTTCCAGAAAGTCATCCAGTCCAGTGACTTGATCAGCGTTAAATACAGAAGCAGTCCTGATGAGAACCTTAAGTCTGGGGTTGTCACCGGAAATGCTGTCAGTGCTTGAATTCACCTCTGCTTCCGGCAATGGCTTGTAGATCACAACGGGAGAAGCCTTCTGGCCCTTGCGGACCTGTGCTCCCATCGCTTGCCACTGCTTGTATGTCGCCCACCTATTAGACAAATAGCCCTTGTCCAGAGCACTGGCCCATAGAGACAGGATGTTGATGCCACTGTAGGTACTGCGGGTAAACGCATTGGAAGGTAAACCCAGATCAGGAGCATTCCAGGGCAACTGGAAATCTCTAGAGTTCTCCATTGCTGAAATGATCTGATTGGTAATCTTCTCGTGTACTGTGGATTGATTAGTCATCTTTGATTCCTCGTAAAGTAATCAGGCACAGGCAGGCCTCAGCCAGACGCTGTGCCGAAAAATTGATCAGATTGAGTTGAGTACTACTTGGAGATGGGGCTAATAGGGGAGGGAGCGAACAGGCTTACAAGAGTCCTCTCTCAGCGAAGGAAACAGAATCCGTGCCTCCAATCACGATATGATCGAGAACACGGATATCGACTAACCTTAATGCCTCGGTCAGCCTTTGAGTGATGCGGATATCTGCTGTACTGGGTTCAGGAACACCAGACGGATGGGGATGGGAAAAGATCACAGCGGCAGCATTGATCTGTAGGCACCGTTTAACTACTTCTCTGGGATAGACAGCGGCTCCATCAATCGTGCCTCTGAACATCTCTTCGTAGTGCAGCACCTGATGCTGGCTATCCAGAAAGACAACGCTGAAAACCTCGTGGTCCCGGTTGGCCAGCTTGACCTGAAGATATCTCCTGACTGCATCCGGGGAGGAGAGAGTATCCGGTCTCAGGTACTTCTCTTCCAGAAGCTGCAACATCAGGTTGTACACATCATCGAGTGAAGCAGGCTCGGACAGTTGGTATCTGCCATCACCTGACTTGATCAGATTTGGTATGTTGTTTGCCGAAGAGTTATTCAACTTGGATTGAGTGGTCATTTTCATGGCTCCTTAGCTAGATGAAGGTGTGCCATGTGCGCAGGATCGCAACCCGGGGGTCGATTCCGATGGGTACCCCCGTAAATAGTGGGTACGCACATAAGCACCAGGAGCAGGGCCACAAAAATGCAATTACGATGCTGAACTGTTTCTGTTGAAATATAAACTTTGAATACTGGAGAGAACTTTAAAATAGATAGATTTCAAATAGGGTCTGTAGAGACGACATGCAATCTATTATATTTCCTACAAGCAATCTCATACCTATAATAAATTGATAGCTTTATTTCTATTCGAGCACTTATTGTTATGACAGAATGACAACTATGACAGGTTGCATTACAAACTTTATAAAATAATTATATTAAATTAGTTTAGATATTTATTTGTCACACTTGTCATGGTGTCACTCATGCAGTGGACCTAAAGACCACTGCAATCGTAAAGTATAATTTTGTAAATGATCTCAATAAGGAAAAGTATATCCACTCACCGGATTATTATAGTCTCGATAATTAAGGTGAGATATCTACTCTCTTTCTAATACGAAAACTACAATAGTCAGCTGGATCAACATCCCTATTTGCCAGACTTATATTGAGTAGAATGAATAACAGATATAGATATCAACGATATATATAGGGGATTCGCCAAACGAAATCCCCTTAGCTATAGATAAGACGTTGAGACCTATGATTTAGCCTGATCATCAACGTTTTTTCAGCAAAGTGAGCTGAGGCACTTTGCTAAATCCTCTTCCTCCTTGACTAAATCCTCGCTAGACAAGTCGAAATAGTATTCGAAGACATCCACTGGGCTTTGGACTCCAACACCCCCAAGCTTTACCAGTCGATCTCCGTTATAGGAGGAATCTCGAGGAAGTATGAGGACTGCAACCTTAGAATCAAAACTCAATGCATGAGAGATTACCTGATAGCGATCAGTGTCTTTTGATTTACTTTTATATTTTGCATCAGCGATAACCGCATTTCTATTACCAGTTTTCAGCACTATATCGGGCTTGGCGTCCCCTTTGCCGACACTAGGTTGGTTGTAAAATTTTTTTCTTCCCTCAGCATTTCCGTCAAGTACTATTGCATCACCAGGTAGCTTGTCACGATGTTGTCTCAAAGAATTCAGCAAATACTTCTCAAAAGTTAAAGCCATATCCAGTATAAATGAACTTAACTCTAGATCAGATCCTGTCTCATCGAAACTCACACCCTTTTTAGTAATGATCAATCGGCAAATTTCACAGAGGTTAATGTAGTAGCTTCTCAATACACTAACTTTTTGATTGGCGATGGCCATCGATACTTCATCAAGGCAGCGAAGATTTTCATCCAAAGCCACCTGATCGAACATAGTATAGTAGTCAATGAGTCGCTCTCTCAGTTGCAGACTCTCGCTTTCAATAAGATCGAGCTCCTCAATACAAAATCTCAACGTATACTTTAGTAATCTGTTGAAGGCATTGTCTGCTGTAAACTCGTGATACGTAGTGTGCGCGCGGTGAAAAAGTCCCTTTGACCAAAGATGCTTAACTGATCTGTCAATTGAAAGCCTTCCACGGATTCGCGTGGAAATTTCGGATTTTGGCAAATACTCCTTCAGCACGCCCTCCTCAAATACTGCTCTGAGTTCGGTAACCAGGCACTTGGCCAAAAACTCCAAAACAACCGGACTAGCGTCTTCTACTTCTCGATATTTTCTATTAAAGAACTCAAGTGTTCTGAATTTGTCTTCAGCAACCGAAACTACCCTCGTCAGGTTCGCAATTGAAAACTTGGGACGTATTTCAATTGCAAGCTCGGTATTAATGGGAATCAGACCAATATAGCCGCCAGCTACTAGAGACAATTTCTGGGTTCGCGGCTTATAGTCTATGCTGAAGTAATTTTTAACGGTGGGAAGAATATTAAGTGATCCACCATCACGGACAATTTCCGAAATGGGGATATCGATTTCACTACGCTCCTCAGCTTGCTCGACTCTCATGAAAGGGCATCTTTGTTGCCTTCATCAAGTATATCTAAGTATGTTTCTCTTACTTCCTTGTAAGCGTCCTCTTTGAAACGGAACATTTTTTCAAATATGAACTTGAGCTTATGGTTCCAGAGCAAAATAAAGTCACCGTCATCTACGACTCCCTTAAAATAGGTATGCCCGAACCCGTGAGGGGAGAGGCTGTTTGCTTTAGTAAAGAAGTTGACAACTTTTCCTAATTTCGGCCCACTGACATTACCGGCCGTTAGAAGCACTTTGAGAATTTCGATATCAGGCAATAGCTCAACGACCTCAAACCTTCGCTCCATTGCCGCATCAAGATCTACAACCGATTTGTCATAGGGGTTCATGGTCGCGAATATGACGATGTTTTGGGGGATAGATACTTCTTTTTCCGAATATGGCAACCGGAATTCTATGTCACGATAATCAGGTTCAATATAGGTCAGAAGTTCTCCAAATATTTTACTGGGATCTCCACGACTGAACTCGTCGATTATCAATATGTATAGGTCGTCGGTATTAGTTCTTGCTGCATCGCAAAGCTTTAGAAATACCTTCGCCCTTGGTTCAAACATGGGATCTCCGGTACCGCCGGACCCTGTTGATACCAATCCTTCAATAAAATCCTCATACGTAAAAGACGGGTGGAACTGAACCCGCTCTAGCCGGGACAGTTCGCCTTCAATAATTTTCAATGCCACCTTAAGTGCATACCAGGTTTTACTTGTGCCGGGCGGTCCCGAAAACAGTATTCCCTTTGATCCACGACTTAGTAGCTTCTCTACAATATTAAATACTTTGTCGTCATCAGGAAGATCATCGGTAAGTACTTTCGCGAATACCGGGACATCTTGCTCTTCCTCCTGACTTTCAAACTCCAGAATTTCCGGTAAGTTTGGTCGCTGATCAGTGAGTACATCGCCTCCGGCCATATCGATCAGCCCGTTCAGGGCTGGCTCGTCGCACAGAAGAGCGTCAACTACATCCGAGGTATATCTAGACCGTAATTTTTGTTCAATTTCTTTGAGAAGTTCAGCCGCAGGAGGCTTACTGTCAGTGATGTTAAATTCTTCGTTACGAAGTAACCAGATGCAAAGATCCGCTTTAACACCTTCAACGCCGAACGAATCTAAGAGTACCTGCCCTGCATCGTCGAGAATGGAAACCTTCTCATTTTCTAGAAATAGAAGGTGGCCAGGCCTTCCTGGGTACTGAATATCTTGGCTTCTACTGCTTGCAAGACGAGTAGTGTAGAAGTTACTCCTTACACCGTAGTCCTTAATTTCGTCCCATTCCTTAGCGAAGTCTTTCGAATATAATCCTTGGTCGTTTAGTGCCACGACCTCTCCGACGGCTTCTACGAACTCTTTCCGGGAGTCAGACCCAACCGCTAGATTTATATTCGGATTGCCTTGCTTTTGAGAGAGCTGGCTAGTAGCTAATAGGTATCGCAGCCCGCTAACTCTTTCCTTCCTCGACTTCCCGTTAGAAGCATCCAGTTTTATTAGGTTTGCGTAGGAAGCCTTAAGAATTGAGGGTGAAAAGAACAACTGATCAACTTCCTTTTAACAGAGTCTAATCGATACTTTCTGATTGTGGATTGGTTGGTTGACATTGAGCGCGGTGCTTTCAACCTTTTCCCTGACCAGCTTACTTACTTCCGTCTGATGAATGTAGTGCTTCAACTGATCTGCCACCTGTCGCGCCATAAGTGGCGGAACAGCGTTTCCAATCTGTTGGTATTTCGACTTTATCGATCGCCCATGAAACACGAAATCGTCCGGAAACGTCTGAATTCTTGCTATCTCTCGAACCGAATAAATCCGGTCTTTGGTCGGGTGCCAAACGCCCGCATTCTCCGGTTTAAATGCGGCTGTAATAGTTCCTTGTATTTCTGTGCGCGCGTATCGTCGAAAAAAGTTAGGGTAATGATACTTCGCCATGTTATCTCTAATTTTCTTCCATCTCTCGGGAAGAACGTCATAGGGCAGGTCTTTCCATGACCCGCCCTCAGGAATCATCGAACCATAGTGAAGGGCTTGGGGATTCAACCGCATCAACTCATTCTGGTTAGGTAGCTTCGCAGTCACCCCTTTAAGGGTAGCCTGCAGTGACAGATCTTTGTCCTCAGTTACTTCAGGAAAAATATGATCAATATAGTTCTGGTTTTTGATGGCAATGAGGATCACACGTATGCGATTTTGTGGGACACCAAAGTGGCTAAAGTTCATTAACCTATAGGAAACATGGTAGCCGTATTTGTCTCGAAGCGTGTCTACAATTTCGTCAATTAGTTTCCCGTTCTGCGATTTTGTAGAAAGTATTCCTCTAACGTTTTCAAAAACGACTGCTTTAGGATTCAGCTTCTCGATAAATTTAAAGGTTTGCTGATACAACTGCCCACGAGGGTCGTTGGTCCCTTTTCGAGAACCTGCATTTGAAAACGGCTGACAGGGAAAGCCTGCCGTGAGAACGTCTAAGTCTTCGACTTCGGGGACTTCGAGCTGAGTAACATCGCCGTGATGGATATCACCTATATTCTTTCGATAGGTCTCGCATGCGTCTTCATTAAAATCGTTAGCCCACAAGACATCGTAACCCGCCTGCACAAACCCCAGGTCCATACCGCCGCAGCCGGAGAACATGCTTACTACTGACAAATTCTTCTGCTTCTTGACTGCCATTTTCCTGTGCCCCAATGCCTAGTTCGTGCGGTCGGATTCTACATCTACTGCTGTATATATGTACAGCATCACCGTTCGGCTTTGACGCCCGCTGGCTCTTCGAACAACTCTGACTGCTGTCCTCGCCTACAACGATCTATATAGCTGCGCATGAACTGCCGTAGAACGTGAGATGCTGAAACATCCTCGTGCTTACACACTTCGAGGAACTCTTTATGCAGCTCAGGCGACAACCTTACTCTGAGTGCGGCGCTCTTATCCATTTGTGTATCCATTGGAGCCACAAGTGTGTATCCACACTATATAGTAGCGGACTCTCTGTAAATCCACAATCTAGCTACCTGCCTAGAAATTCGACCAGTCGACTTTTCAGGCAGGTCAAATCTTTGGTCTCACATTCCCAAATGGTCATCACTGTCCATCCCATAGATTCAAGTTCTTGGCGTTGTCGTTTGTCTCTATCTGAATTGCGCTCCAGCTTTGGCAACCAATATTCTCTATTAGACTTCGGTGGCATCGAAGCCTTGCACCCTTCATGTTGATGCCAGAAACAGCCATGAACAAATATCACCTTGCGTCTAGAGCTGAAAACCAGGTCCGGCGAACCTGGCAATCCCTTCCTGTGTAGTCGGTAACGGTATCCCAGTCGATGCACCATACGCCTCACGACCATTTCAGGCTTGGTTCCCTTCTGCTTGACGCTACGCATAATCTCACTGCGCTTTTGGGGAGATACTGTGTCCGCCATAAATCAAGCCCTCCCTCAACCGGTGTTCGCATCGAACCAATACTGATTACGACAGTGTAAGGAAGCCTACTCAAGTAGCCCATAAGCTGACTTGGATATTCCTATGCTCACTAGATTACCTACTCATTTACTATCCGAAGACCTTTCCACAACCATCGACTATATCGATGTCATTTCAGTCGCTTTTTGGGATAGTAAGTTTCTTTTTCTATTGGATGCGGGGAGAGTCTCACGAATTTGCCCGGAGATTCTGTCATTCTGTCATCGATCCAACCTGGTCTAGACAACGCTTTTCAAAATCACCGAGCCAATAATTACAAAACAGAACCGACATTCCGTCACGACTACTCGCCGTGACGGAATGACAAGTTAGTAGTCACTTATGCCGCCTCACTTCCTGACACTAATAGCCCTTTATCAGGAACCTTCGAGATACAGTTTTCGGCAATTTCCGGCTGCGACAGATTGTGATTGACTATCGTAATCGTTCGCTCAGATGCTGAGCGCCCCTCTCGGGTTACAGCAATCCCGAGTGCACGAAGGTTCGTCTCGATTCGGTTGAGGTTTCGACCCAGCGATATTGCGCTCCTGGGCCAATGAGCCCCACTTCTTGACCCTCGATCAGTTCCTGCATTTAAACAGGCCAATAGGCGTGAAATCGATCCATTCCAGCAGGGCTTACCCTCCATGAATCGAATAATCGCAACGGCTAGCGGGTCCGAGCCCAAACCAGCCTCCATGACTTCAAGCTGATTGAGTTCATACGCTCGCTGAAATGTCCCGGGCTCCCAACCCATGGCATTCTCACCAGCCGTTACCCACTGGATCATATCGAACATACGAGCGTCTGATTGGATCTCCGTAGAATGGTAATTCCGTAGAACCTGTACCAGTATGTTCACGATAGCACTGAACATTCGGGGGCGAATACGTCCCAGTCGTCTTCTGAATTCCTCCATCGAAATCCTGTTAGCAGAATCCACACGATGTAGGCTGAGTCCGATGGTTCTGCTACCCAGGTCTGACTGTGTTACAACATCGTCGATGCCGTTCATCAGAATCATACGGCTTACATTGAAAACACACTCACCATCATCGGTGTACAGCTGTCGCCGGCGTAGCCCAACTCCAGTAGCCATTTGCGCAAACAGATCGCTGTGCTTTTTGTTAAAGGTGTAGTCCGACAGATTGTCGAAAGACAGCACTCTGTTGGACATGGCCTGGATCAAAAAATCAGCTACGTTCGCTGGAAGCGCTGTGTGCGGCGTCATGTTCGGATCGACAACCGATTTTATAGCCTCACATAGAGATCCTTTGGCGGAGCCGTATTCACCCTGAACGAATAGTACCGGATACGGTCCGGCAGGATGAAAGCCCATGAGCAGGACTCCCATGACCAACACGAACTGCTCCTCCGAGACATTTAGTATGGCTTTGAATTCCTGCATTGCAGCCAAAACCTCTTCGGGCGTCATCAATTCAGGCAGCGGCAATGGGAGCTGACCGTGTCGCCGCAGCAAATAACCCTCAGGCTCACGGACCTCAAAGCCTTCTGCACTAATCTTCACGGCAAGGTACGAATCGTCGCAGAGATCAATTTCCAACAACGAAGTACTCCCGGTGAGTCGTACATCGGGCTTTATCATTGAACCTTCATAGATCGCCTTGCCCTCTAGGTAAGCGATCGTATTTTTCAACAATTTCGCGTCCGGAAAATTGCTATTCGCCTCGTTGTACTGGTACTTAAAGAAGCTTTTAAATTCTTCCCCACGCACCTTGAGAAGTATTTTCTTCCCGTTATAAGTTAGTCGAATATATGGCTGACGCATATCGTCATGTGCCAACTCATATTGCATCCCTTCAAGGAGATGTAATGATGTTTGAATTTCCATTAAAATAGCTTCCTTGTTAAAGCTAAGGGCTGCCCGACTATCCGGGCTAGCCCTCATCGTTAAGTTATTAGTTAAAGATTATTCCTTCACCCATTCCTGGTTCTGCTTTTCAAGCTGCTCTGTTAGCTCACGAATACAGGTAGCTACCAAGCTGTAATGCTCGTGGAAACGGTCCTCACAAACCGACTCCAGGATGTTATGTATTGCTGCAACTTCACTTAGCTTCAAATCGCCTCGGGCGACTCTCTGCAGATCTCGATAAAAGTTCCAGTGATCAGGCTTCATTACTTCGTTCTTCATACCAGTTGACCCTCCTGAATGAGCGAATCCCGCCATGCAATAAGCTCTTCAATTGGCCAGGCAATACTGTTGGCTCCGAGCTTCACTGGCTTTGGGAAACGACCTTCAGATACCCAGCGGTAAATCGTCGATCGACTTTTACCTCCAAGAAATCTGCGCACCTGCTGTATGCAGTACAGGTCCAATAGAGGTCCATTTTGGGCCTCAACGTTGATATCACTTTCGTATTTCATAGATTACCTCTCGGTGTTTTTGTTTATTGCCAGCGGCTCATCCGACTGACAATTCCAACATTACCGGAGGTGAAAAGAGGGGATTTCACCAAGGCTTCAAAATTCGCCTTTTGGTGAAGCGGGGGTAATTTATGTGTGCTAGTTACGAAAACACCCTAGGGCAAATAGGTGTCATACTCTGTGATGAATTCTTCGGCTTCATCCATGTGCCGTCTAAGCGTAGCTTGATCGTAGGTACTAACAATCCAGGTGGCGATACATTCAACTAGGTCACTCTTGAACTCTCCACTTGTATAGTAGAAGAATCCCGTCAGTCTACTTACCATCATTTTCTCTGAGAATTTCGGGTCATTTTTTGCACTGTGATATAGATAGTGCTGCAATCGGTCCTCTTTATTTAGAACTCGTTCGTTGAGATGTATAAACGTATTTAGTTGAGTTTCTAAACGAGAAATTCCGTTCCAAGTCCCCATGAGTAGATCTGGGCTCAAAAGAGCCTGAAGTTCTTTCGCCTTTTTAACAGCCTTATTTATCCTACTAGTATTTATGGTCTTTCCACCGACATGTGCTTCATATTCTTGATTTCTGAATAAGCTAATCTTCGTTCTCTCAGACTTCATAGGAAGCCCCAAATCGTAGAAATACCATGTTGCAACTGATGAGACTAATCCGACCATTCGTAAGTAGTACAGTCGGTACTCTTCATCATCGGCATCTTTATCGGCACTTTTCCTTACACCAAAATCACTGAGGTATTCATCTATCTCATCATTCAGACGTTTACTATTCCTTGTGGAAAATTCCCGGTATACACAGTGCTCAACTAACTCGCGCTGTATTTTTTGGTAGTCATCTTGCTCATAGCTTGGAGCGCTTAACTCATTCCCTGGCATTCCAAGTGGGTTTTCCAAATTTACCCTTAAACTAAGGTCTTCCTCGTCATAGGGTAGTATTCTAAGATAATTGTCGATATCGAACTTATTGTAGAAAGTTAAGCTAATCCAATCCGCGTACTGAGCGTAGTCATCGGGGCTGTTCTGTAGCATCGTCTATCGTCACTTTACTCTTTGAATATCATATTGATGTTTAACAACGTCGTTTCGCTATGCCCTCAGCGAATAGAAACGACTTTTTCTGTTTCTGCACTAGTCTTTAATCCGCAGAGGTAGTCCGCCCACCCCTGCATCATCTCAGCACGACCTTTCAGATGAGAGGTCCGATTGTAAGCTCTCCCATTAGCATCTCGAACCTGGTGGGCTAACTGGTGCTCTATCCAATCCACCCTATAATTCAACACCTCATCAAGTATGGTCCGGGCCATTGCACGGAATCCATGCGGAGTCATTTCTTCATTGGTGTAACCGAGAGTCCTCAAAGCGACACGGACCGCATTTTCAGATAAGCACCTGCTAGCGCGTCTCGCGCTTGGGAATACAAATCGCCCCCTACCTGTCAGTCGTTGCAACTCCTCCAATAGCGCCAAAGCTTGCGTGGAAAGCGGGACAATGTGCGGTTGGCCCATCTTCATCTTATGCGCCGGGATCTCCCACTGCTTTTCATCCCAGTTGATCTCCTCCCATTCCATGGCCCGGATCTCACCGGGGCGTTGAAACAGCATAGGAGACAATTTCAGGGCGGCTTTAACTACTGGCGTTCCCTCAAAACCATCAATGGCAACCAATAGTTTACCGACCTCTGTCGGCTCGATTATCGCAGCATGGTGCTTCTTCCGCCGGGGCTTCAGCACACCCTTCAAATCTGCGCCGGGGTCACGTTCTGCCCTGCCGCTTGCAACAGCGTACCGGAATACCTGCCCAGCGGTCTGCTTGGCCCTGTGGGCGATGTCATTGGCTCCTCGCGATTCTATTCGACGCAGGGCGGCCAACAATTCGGGAGCGGTAATCGAGGCGATGGGCCGATTGCCGATAACGGGGTAAAGGTCCTTCTCAAGAATACGGCCAGTTCGCTCCCGGTAGCTCTTGGACTTGTCGGGCATGATCTGGTTAAACCACTCACGAGCCACCGCTTCGAAGCTTTCAGCGCTCGCAAGGTGACGAGTCAGCTTCTCTACCTTACGGACCTCCCCGGGGTCGATCCCCTTGTTCAGTTTGTTTCTGGCCTCCTGATGGGCCTGCCGGGCTGCCTTCAGCGTCACCTCCGGGTAGACCCCAAGGGCCAGCGTCTTGCGCTTTCCTGCAAAGCGGTAGTCGTACCTCCAGTAACGGGCTCCAGAGGGAGTCACCAGCAAGTACATGCCTCCCCCGTCAGGGAGCTTGTAAGCCTTCGACTTGGGTTTGGCCTGTTTTACCTGTGTGGCGGTCAGATTGGTCATATCTACCTCCCTGGCGGCATGCCGATAATGACGGTATCAGGAATTCACCCGCCAGAGATACCGTCGCTCGTACCGCCAGATTGTCGGTATACGATGGGACCCCTTGGGGCGAATGTGGATAGAGTATAAACAAAAAAGCCCTGAAATTCAGGGCTTTAGGGTCATCATGGGACATGATGAGAGGGGTAT
>TARA_R110002072_G_scaffold303091_1_pt1 | contig 15695 bp, 15 predicted proteins | sample TARA_R110002072 | Tara Oceans TARA_R110002072 (sample SAMEA4397118) | marine metagenome | biome: Polar Biome; feature: [SRF] surface water layer (ENVO:00010504); material: water (ENVO:00002006), including particulate matter (ENVO:01000060) such as... | depth 5 m | reverse complement strand
CTGCAGGGTCAGCGTGGTTTTACCAGAGCTTTCCGGGCCGTAGATTAATCCGAGTATGATATTTTGCATGATTTCGGTTCAGATTATCTAATTCATTGTAAACCATCAAAATCTGTTGTCGAATCCCAGAAAACGAACTGACACCTAATTTACGATTTCATACATGCACAAAACAAAATAACTAGAATTTCGTTCATCATGAAAACGACTCGCGGTAAAGTCAACTGTTCGCAAAGTCAGTTCTCACCCCAAACCCTACTGTTATAGCGAGGTTTGAACAACTTGAAGGCTTTCATTCGGAATCTCGAGCGATGGTCGCTCAATGATCAGCCTCACGAGTGGCAGTAAATGCCTTTGTAAACATCCCTGCCTTAGTTGCTTCGCTGATTAAAGTCTCCCGACCGTTAGTATTTCGCCAAGTAAAGAGATAGGTTGCACAGTCCAAAGGGTGTGCGAAGATAACTCCTATCTCAAGGAGCGGGAGACGCTCCGTGCCAAAATACTCAACACGTAGGAAACAGTGATATGGCAGCCAGCATTACGAAGCAAGCGGACCAATACTTAGATTCACTGGCGAAGGCGCTTGAGATTCCACCCTCTCGCTACGAGCAAGCGGAGAGGAGCTACAAATCACTTGGGGAGTGGCTACACCGAGAAGAGTCTGCAGTTGCCAAATACGACCCAGAAGTGTTCGTGCAGGGGTCATTCAAACTGGGTACCGCTATCAGGCCCGTCTCTTCTAGCGAGGAGTATGATGTTGACTGCGCCTGTTCTCTTAGGGGCCTAACCAAGTCAAATCTCTCTCAATCCGACTTAAAAGAACTGGTTGGGAATGAGGTCAAACTCTACCGAAAGAGTAAAGGGATTTCTAAGGAAGTCCACTCTGGCCAGCGTTGTTGGCGATTGGAATACTCGGACGGTGCTCAATTTCACATGGATATAGTTCCATGTCTTCCGAACGGAACTAGTCAGCGCAGCTTACTTGAAGCAAGAGGCCTTGATGCGACATTTTCAGATTCGGCGATTGCTATCACAGACAACGAACTACCAGGATATTCAGAAGTAACAGATGAATGGCCACGCTCAAACCCCAAAGGATATGCTAAATGGTTTGAGTCTCGTATGGGGGATGTGTTTGACCGTCGCCGCAAGCAAGTATTAAGCGAAATGCGCGAAAAAGACGTCACCGCGAGTATCGAGGATATTCCCACTTATCGGGTTCGCACCCCGCTTCAGTCAGCGATTATGATCCTCAAACACCATCGTGACATGATGTTTAAAGATGACCCAAAAGCCAATCCGAAAGACAAGCCAATCTCGATAATCATTTCGACACTTGCAGCCTATGCCTACAGAGGCGAAGAAACCATCGGTGATGCTCTGATATCAATCCTCAGTGGGATGGGGGATGCGATTCATCATGATGGAAAAACTTATATGATTTGGAACCCTACAGACCCCCTCGAAAATTTTGCTGACAAATGGGAAAAATACCCAGAGCGCGCCAAGGCCTTCGAAGATTGGCTTGCACGAGCTAGGAAAGATTTTGCGACTGCTGCCGAGCGCGTGGAGTACGAAGAAATTTCGAATATCCTAGAAAGCCGTATTGGTCGCGATCTAACAGAGACAGTAAATAACGCAATATTTCAAACATCAAAACCCGGACGGGGAACCCTTCTGCGCTCAGCAACAGCCGCATCAACATCTGCGCCTCCGGTTGTCTCATTTGCCGATTCAGAGGCACGCGTACCCAAAAAGCCGGACGGATTCGCATGATTTGGTGGCTTACTCAAAGCGGCAGACTCGCTTATGAGAAGTCATCAATGACTGACCTCGAAGGCGGCACTGAATGGCTGCAAATTTCAAAGTGGTACGCCAACGAAGATCTATCTATGTGCGTAGATTTCCAGGTCAGTCATCTGGGCAAAACTTATGCTCTTAAGATGGTGTATCCATCGGTCTTCCCAGACGCCCCGCCTATGATCTTTACTCAGGACCTCAGCCGAATATCGTTTCACCAATATGGGCCAGAAGGCGAACTGTGCCTTGAGTACCGTCCTGACAATTGGCAACAGGCAATCACGGGTGCAGATATGGTCGCCAGCTGTCATCGCCTTATCTCTGCCGAACATCCTGAACCGGAACAGACTATTCACGCACAATCGGCTCACGTGGGCTCGCTGGGCCGCGACCTGAGGTCTAAGTCCTTTAGGTTCCTTTTAACGGAAAAAGGAATAGCGGCTCTAAATGGGCTGAGATTTGGTTCACCTGAAAAGATAGCATTCAATGAGCGTATACGATCTGCCTCGACTGCCCTCACGGCGATCTCTGCTATCGCTTATATCGGAGAAAAGGACTCGCCCATTTGGGTTAGTGACCTAATTTTGCCAGAAAGTTTCGGCTGCATAGGTTTCGTTGTGCGGATTCCAGACATTAGGGAAGAAGATAGGTCTGATTGTGAAAGCTTGCGCGCCTTGTTGAAGAAACAGGGCATTGATTGGCTTAACGAATTCCTCTTAGACACAGAGAAGCATACATACCTACTTCTAGGAGACGAAGATAACTGGAACCTCCTCTGGTTTAATGGCGCTGCGAACGCACGTAGATTACGCCCGTACACAAATGTTCATGTAGCGAAAGAAAATCGGCGAACGCCGGACTGTTTCGATACCTTGGGCGACAAAAGCATTGGCTTGATAGGGTGTGGATCGCTGGGTTCGAAAATAGCAGCCAGCCTATGTAGATCAGGAGTAGGAAAATTCGTACTCATTGACGAGGACATATTTTTTCCAGGAAACGTAACTCGCAATGAACTTAGCTTGGCAGATGTCGGACTTCATAAAGCTGACGCGCTAAAAGATCGCCTGGTTACGTTGAACCCGCAATGCGAAGTTAGAGCCCTCCGATTGTCTATAGGTGGCCAAGAAAGCTCCAGGTCCATGTCTGGCACTCTAGAATCCTTGGGCGACTGCGACATTTTGATAGATGCCACGGCGGAGCCGGTCGCATTTAACATCGTTGCTTCAATTTCTTTACGCCAGATGAAGCCAATGATTTGGGGTGAAGTCTTTGCGGGCGGGATTGGGGGGTTAGTTGCTCGGGCCAGGCCGAAAGCTGATCCAACACCATTAGCTTCGAGAAACCAAATTCAGGCTTGGTGCCAAGACCAAAATATCGAGTGGAAACGTCATACAACAGACGGACTATACAATGGCAGAGATGAGGAGGGACGCCTCTTAATTGCAGACGACGCTGAAGTGTCAATCATCGCATCTCACATAGTTCGATTCGCCACTGACATTTTAGTAAGACCTGACGACAGTATATTCCCAGTGTCCGCCTATCTCGTTGGCTTTTCTTCAGAATGGATTTTTGAGCAACCATTCGAAACGTTTCCAATAAATTTATTACCTGACGATGCCTGGAGTACGACCCCCGACCCGATAACAGAGGAAGAGATGATTGAGCTTGTAAAGGAACATCTGCCGCCACCAGGGGAGCGCCAATGAAGCTGCTTCTGCCGAGTGATATAAGTAAATCAATGCGGCGGCATATGCTCAAAGCGCACAAGCGGGAAATTGGAGGCATGTTGATGGGAGAAGAGACTGGCAAGGGAGAGTTCAGGCTAGTTGACTTCTCTGTCGACACAGAGAGCGGCTCCAAAGGACATTTTATGCGCGACGCAAACCTCCATGAGAAGCATCTACAGGAATTTTTTGCTCGAACTGGCTCAAACTACGGTCGTTACAACTACTTGGGCGAGTGGCACACTCATCCAAGTTTCAGCGTTCAACCGAGCTTGACTGACATTCAGTCGATGCAAGGTTTGGTTGAGGGGCCTCATGGTGTTGGCTTTGCGGTTCTATTGATCTCTAAGCTGAAGTGGTTCCGGGGATTCGAATGTGGTGCCTGGCTATTTATTGAGGGGCACCATCCCACATCGGTTGAAATTCTCAGAGAACATTCGATAGAAATGAGGCGAGAGGCGCAAAAGGACCAATGAAGAAAAAGACGCGAAAATTAACAGAGCCGACTCGAAGGATCGTGTGGGCGAAATCCGCCGGAAGGTGCCAGTTTCAGAACTGCAATATACCGCTCATAGGTCACCTTGTTGCTGGCAACAGAGGCGCGAACAAGGGCTACGTTGCACATATTATTGCTGATAGTCCTGATGGGCCAAGAGGCGATAAAAAACTATCGGAGAAGCTAGAGAATGATCCTGACAATGTCATGCTCCTATGTGATCCCTGTCATCGAGAGATCGACAAAGAAAATCCGGACAAATATACCGCAGCGCTGCTGCTGGAAATGAAGCGCGAACACGAAGAATGGGTTCAGACAGTCCTTTCAGCTGGCCCGGAGAGTCGCTCACACATCCTCCAATTCAGCGCAACCATAGGGGCGAACCGTACGGCAGTTCCAATCGACGAGTGCACACGAGCCATAATGCCGCGTAAAACCCCTGCGGCGACAACACCAATTGAGATCAAGGTTCGCGGTACACACTTTGCAGACGATGATCCGAGCTATTGGGCAATGGAAATTGCCAATTTGAGGCACCAAATCGAGGCCCAACAAATAAAGCATCGAATGGAGAAAGGAGAAATTCGTCATCTATCAGTTTTCGGCCTGGCACCAATACCATTGCTTATAGAGTTTGGGCACCTTCTTTCAGATATCTCCGCAGCAACTGTGTATCAGCTTCACCGCGAACCACAGGGGCAAGGCTGGAAATGGGCTGAAGATGAACCGGCTATGGGTCTTCAAATCAATAAAGGAAGACCGGGACCGGAAAAGGTCGCTCTCAAGCTGTCACTGTCAGCAAAAATAGACGACAGCCGAGTCACTTCTATTCTTGGCGAGGATATATCGATCTGGGAAGTCACCTGCCCTAATCCCCACAACGATGTCATGCGTCGCGAAGACGACCTGTCATCTTACAGGCGACTAATTCGACACACACTGGAACAAATTAAAGAGATACATGGGCCAGAGGCGAAACTTTCGGTATTTCCGGCTATCCCCGTTTCTTGTGCGATTGAGCTTGGACGAGTTTGGCAACCGAAGGCGCATTTAGCTTTCGATATTTTTGACCAAAGTGGGCCGAACGGCTTCCAATGTAGACACCGCATTGAAAGCTAAGGCAACAACTCGACAAAAATCTCTTTTTAGCCGTAAGATCAATCCTCGAAAGAGTTTTTCCCAGCCTTTGCTATTTGAATCAGCTCCGACTGCAAAGCTCTATAATCCTTACGGACCACATCAATGTCATTGTGCAATCTTTCAATTTGTTCCTTTCGACTAGCCAAGTCGGCCTCCATCGACGCATTCTCAGCGAGAAGCTCCGAGGAACGTGTCTGCTCTTGCCCCAATCTGACCTCAAGCCTTTCGACCTTGAGGAACTCAGCACTCAAAGCCCTTTCAAGCTCCTCAACCATAGCTTCTAGCCGTCCAACCTCATTCAGCGCCTCATCCCTTTCCCGGTCTGCATCTCGCACGGCTTTATCCGCCTTGTGCCGATGAGCCTCAACAGACTCATTTGCGAGATTTGTCGCAGCCACCCACATCCGACCAATGGACTCGTGAACTGCTTTGTTCAAACTGTCCGGCATCTCAAATGCAGCCTTTGCATTGGCTTTTTTAAGCTCTCGCCACTCTTTCATGATCGGAGAAATATGAGATAGCGAACCTTTTCCAAGCTGCGCACGAACCTGCTCATTCGTCGGGCTTGCGTTCCCCTGCGCGAAGAGATCATCTGCGGCGGCGACAATTGCGTCCCGCATTTCTTGACTGACTTTCATGATTGCCCCGTCATTGTGTATGTATTGTATGTATTACACTACATACATTATTTTTGAAAAGCAAAATATGAAGGCATAAGATTGAAAGCCAAGCTTAGTAATAACGATAGAGGTGCTTCTTGGTACTGTAGGCGCTGACCTTCAGTTTGCGTCGAGTCCTTCAGAATATACATTCAGTAGCTAGACGATTAGATTGCAGGTGGGGTCCTACCCCGTTACTGCAAATATTTCTAAGAAGAGACTGAATTTCTCCAAAGGGAAGTGATGGCCTATCCACCTGAATGTTCGCTTTGCGACCCAAGTCAGTAGACGACCACCCAATTCCCACTTGGAAGACACAATCGAACACAACCTGGATTCAATCACTCAGGCAAGTCCGGTTCCGACTTACCATGTCGACATGAAAATCAGCGACTGCTCGCATGTGTCGCGATCGTAGCGATTCAAGCGCGGCCCAATATATCGGTTGTTGCTTCAGCGGATCTCGTATTTGCCGGGGCCTCTGATTTGCAGGCACCAAGTGTGTCGGCTTCCTAGGGGCTGCCTGCGGTCGTAGTGATGGATCCGGACACTGGGGATGTGACTCTGATGAAGGGCCTGCCCCACCCGGAACACGAAGGACGATTGCGCGGTGATGAACAGATGAAGCGCTTCCAGGTGTGGGAAACGTTTGACCAGCGTGTTCATGTAATCCACTACCGCTTTGATGAGGCGCTGCTGCTTGTGCTCCGAGCACAGCTGGTCGAGGCCCACCTTTCCGTTCGAAAAGTTCACCGAGAACATCGGGAAGTTCGGAAACTTAACGTTCATGTCTGGGCGATCCATCGGGATGCTGAACTCCAGGCAAAGTCCCGCCTCGGTGTCTGACTGCGGCGTCTTTGGCAACTGAGTTGATTGAAGCTGGATGCCGCTGTCCGGCTCCTCATTGTCATGCCAAACCCCCGCGGATCGATCGTAGTCTCGGATGTGGATCTTGTTCTGATTGCCCCATTCAAACCCCGCGAGCACAACCATGGGAACAGCTGCGATACCACCGTACATCGGCAGGTAATTATTCGGCCCGGAACCGTGGGTGATCTTGTCCTTCGCCTCAGACATCTTTACCTCAAGGATTCTCAGGTGGTCCTTGGGTGATTTGTTTCGGCCATCAATGAGCACCATTTCTTCTCGAACACCGGAATACGGTGCTGGTAGGTCTTTCAAAATCCCACGAATTTGCGAGGTCTCGTAGCTAAGGTGCTCGATGCATACAATGCGCTTACTGTTCTGAGTCCGGTGATGAGCGACAAAGAGGCAGATTGCAATGATGAAGCAGATCAATACTGACAGCGCCACAACGATTTGAATCCAAAACGCTGGCTCACTTGAAGAGATACTGCCATCGACTACGATGTCGGTGCCGGAAATCGGAAGTGAAAACACGCCCCAGGCCCAAAACGAACCGACCAGTGCCAGCAGCAATACGACCCCCAAGCGTAGTGCAATCACCCCGGCGCTGAGGTTTGTTGGCCGAAGGCCAAAAAAAATGGAGACCCAGCTCTGGATCGACGCACCCCAACTTCTCTTTTTCATAGGCTTGCTCGTTCTTTCCGTCAAAAGTTTTATTCAGTTTATCGCATCCTATTCGCATAAGTTGCTGATTGCTAATGTGTTGACGAAAAAAAAATACCCCGTAGCTTTGTAATAGCTTGTATATGTCGCCTACGTCCCCAGATCAGAATAATCCCCACCGACCCTGGAGGTCTCGCCCTTGAATAACCTGCCTTCCTCTCCGATTAATGACATCCTTGAACAAACCTGTGCCGCCCTAGATATCCCCAGAAGCAAAGCTGAAGAAGCCAAGTCCCGCTATGAATCGGTCGGCACTTGGCTCCAGCGTGATGCGTCCGAGCTTCGCAGCTATGACCCCAAAGTGTACCCCCAGGGATCGTTTGAGTTGGGGACCGTGATCAAGCCGATGACGGACGCGGATGAGTACGACATCGACATCGTCTGCGCTCTTGATAACACGCCATCGGTCTGGGCCCAGCGGGATCTGAAATACCATGTGGGCAAGGAGGTTAAGGATTACGCCAAGGCGCAGTCGTTCAATGAGCGTCCGGAGGAAGGCAAGCGTTGCTGGACCCTGAACTACGCTAATCAAGCTCGCTTTCACCTCGACGTCCTTCCTGCTAAGCCCGATGCCCAGGGTATGCGGGCCATGCTTGAAAGTCGGAATTATAGCGACGTCGATCAGACCGAGCACGCCATCAGCATCACTGACCAGACCCACCACGACTACGAGAACCCCGTCGGGAAATGGCCGAAGAGTAATCCAAAGGGCTACGCGAACTGGTTTCGGGAGCAAATGAAGACCGCTTACCAGAATCGGCGAATGGTCATCGCAGAAGCCCGTAAGGCCGATGTCGAGGATATTTCCGACTATGACATCAAGACTCCCCTCCAACAGGCGATTCAGCTTCTCAAGCGCCATCGAGACAAGATGTTTTTCGATAACGGCAACGGCGAAGACAAGCCGATCTCCATCATCATCACCACCCTGGCTGCGAAAGCCTACAATAATGAGAACACGGTCGAGCAGGCTCTGCGTTCCATCCTGAATCACATGCAGAACCACATCGATAAATCGGGAACCACTTACGTCATCCGGAACCCGGTCAATCCAGCGGAGAATTTTGCCGACAAATGGCCGGATCATCCCGAGCGACGGGATGCCTTCTTCGAATGGTTAGAAAAGGCGAGACAGGATTTTGGCCAGGTTCTGGACGCCCAGGACTTTGCGGCTCAGGTGGCGGCGCTTGAGACGCTGTTGGGGCAGCGTGTTGTAACTGAGGCCCAGGTGCGTCGGGACTATCAGAGCGGTGGGAATCTTGAGCGGATTCTGGAAAGCGTTAATCCGAAAGATATCTTTAAGGTGCCCCACGCAGAGAAACCTTCATTCCCGCTCTCTACGCAACCCGGTGCTGAAGTGGTTATCAAAGCCAAGATCGGCAAAGGCACACCAACAACACCTCTCTCAAGCAATGCGCCACCGGTACCAAAATATCGGGACATCCATTTTGAGGCGGATCTTCACAGGGTTTCCGACTACGACATCATCAAGTGGCAGATCGTTAACACGGGTGTTTATGCTGCATTGCAAAAAGGGCTTCGAGGTGAGATTGGGGCGGCCAGAACCATTGGCACGGGCAAGCGCCACGAAGAGCAAACCTTGTACACGGGTTCTCACTGGGTTCGCTGCTACGTGATGAAGGATCGTGTCTGTATCGCCAAGAGCGCCCCGTTCGTCGTCAATATCCAGTGAAAGGGCAGCCGTGCGCGACAATTATAGAGTTTGGCGTTTTCTCCGACCAGGCGCTTAAGGCGGCTGAGCGATGCGCTGCGGGGCGTTACCGCACCATCTTCTGTTCGCTTTGCGGCCTCAGCTTTTACTAAGCATGGGAGGCGGTCATTTATGCTTACTTATGTAAGCATAAAGTGGCCAAAACGGCCAAGTTATGGTTTCAATAACGCTGACGAGGTTACTGTATCGAATGGTAGGCCCACCTGGACTCGAACCAGGGACCAAAGGATTATGGGAGCCCTGTGGCGGGTTCACGCAGCACCACATAAACCCGTCAACGGGTCGACACCTCGTTGACACTCGTCTCCCCATTCGATTAGCTATCTAAACTGATAGTCACTCGAATTGGAGATTGGGCGTGGCTGATACCAAAATCCCTTTTGGATACCACATTGAATCTGAACGATTTGTGGACGTAAGGGACGTACCCAGTGGGGCGCGATGTGGTTGTAAGTGTCCTGGTTGTGATCTTCCTCTTATTGCCAGACACTGCATGGTCGGGCGTGTTGACCACTTTGCTCACAATACCCGTGGACAAGACAAAAAAGTTTACGAGGAGTGCACGTTTTCGTACTGGGTGTCAGTCGCCGCGATGGCTCGGCAGATTTTCTCCGAGTCCGAGTCATTTGATGTGGCTATGCCAGATTACGTCTATCCCCCGCCAAGCCCTTGGTCATCTGTTCCCGATCCTGATTACGTATGTTCTCAGGCCTGTACCATTACATTGGAAAACATTCACATAAACAGAAATCTACTGGGTGAAACTTTCGATGTAACTGGTGAATTCAAAGGCGTGCAAGTTGGTATAAAGCTGGTACACCCTGAAAAACAGGGTATGCCTGATTTTTCAGACTGGAATTGTCGCGATCATAAGGCGGTTGTTCTTGCCATTGATATCTCTAGTGCCAGGTCGCAATTTCAGCATTCAGAGATACCTCTCAAAGTCATTCTCGCGAAATCGATGGCGAAAGAGTTGGACTGTAAAAGATGGCTCTATCACCCAAGGATGGCTCACTATCTTGAGTCACACGATCGTAACGTGGAGAGATTCAGCTATCGGGAAGATTCACCACAGTTCCAGGTCCAAAAACAGAACCATCAACCATCTCAAGTAATTCCTTCGGTACGAAAATCAGTAGGTTCAGGAATGTATCGAAACGACCGGGGTGAGTATCTGTTTTATTGTCGACGTTGTAATCATCAGGTTTTTCTAAATGCTCAACAATGCTTTTGTGAACTTTGCTCTGGTGTCATGTATCGAATCCATCGAGATCAGGTTAATCCCCGTAATCTTTGATTTGCTCGATAGCTCGCTCTCATAGAAGGACAGCGTTATGTGTGGCCGCTACAACGTAATCGACGACCCTTTAGTCCAGGATCTTTTAGAAATCCTGGGCATACCTATACGCGTTCAATCCCGCCTCAACATAGCACCAGGTGCAAAAGGCCAGATCGTCTACGAGACAACCCAGGGCAGAGCCCTGGAAGACGCCATCTGGTCACTACTAATCGAACCCAAACCCGATGGTAGCGGCTATCGCCCCTCACCAAAATACAGCACCTTCAACGCCCGATCGGGAAGCCTGGGAACCAGCCCACTCTGGAAAAAACGGTTCCACTCCCAGCGGGCCATTATCCCGGCCAGTGGATTCCACGAATGGACCGGGGAAAAGGGGCGCAAGCAGTGCTACAACATTCATCCCGTTGATAGTGCAATCGCGTTTGCCGGGCTTTATGAGTTCTGGGATTTCCAGGGTGATATCGTACCTTCGTTTACCATCGTCACACTGCCGCCACACCCGAACTTCAGGCACATTCATCCGAAAAGCATTCCGTTGATGTTGAGACCGGAGGATTTTGAACTGTGGCTGGATCCTAAGCTGACGAATACCGATCCGTTGCAGCATCTGCTCAAGACGAGGATAGGTGAGCCTCTCTCCGTGGAGCCGATAAATTCTCCGGAGAAACTTGAGATAAAGGGTGAGGTCGAAAAAATTGAAGCAGACGATGCCTGATCAGGAGTGTGGTAGTGCAACCATAATTTGGCCGCGCCTTGTAACCATAAACTGGCCGGGTATAGCCTAGATATGGTGTTATCGATGCGAAGTGTGATAACGAGCTTGATAAACAAAAGCGAACATTTACGCTGAGTCCGACCTGTCCGAGAAAATCAAATAAAAGCATACAGATTTCTCAGGCTTCTCCACCTCCCAATGGGTCTAGAATGATGTCAAATCACGTTTGACACCATGTGTATTCGTACAGGCTGTATACTTGAACAGTTTTCGGCCAAGGTGTAAGATTATTTTGTGTACAAAATTCGTACACCAATCGGTTAGGGTAATCCTGGAATGCTCGCACCCTTGAGGAGGGTTCAAGATGGCTGTCAAGCATACACCAACAGGTGAAGTTCACAGCGGTAACAAAGGCGGTAAAACTGGTTGCGGTTTCGATACTCGTGACAACCCCAGTCACTGGGTTTCATCGCATGAGAGGATAACGTGCGGCAAAAACGGCTGCAAAAACTAATTCTTACATGATTTGCTTCCGTTGTAGTTGGCCTGAGATCAAGTCAAACGGGAGTAAACCACATAACCCGTTAAATAAGCACGGTCCGGCCTGCGGCCTCCACCGGACGCCCCTTTCGGGCCGCCTATTTTAGCTTTAAGTGGTCAATGAAGGCCACGATAATACCTCCAAGGAGAATTGAAAATGTCAAAGGAAAGTCAGGTAACTCAGTGGCTTAAAGAAAACACGAATTTATCATGGACGCGTACCAGCGGCGACGCCCCGGCAGTTAAACGGGATCGCCTATTCATAAACCGTAGTGAAGGTTATGAGATCAGGGACTTTATCCTCCAGTACTATGATGAGTGCGACCTTGCGCATAAACCGGAGAACTACCAGATTACCCTGAAAAAGATCATGGCATACCGAAAGGGTGAGAAGGTCAAAACTGATGACTTACTAAGCCACCTAAAAACCAAACTTAAATCGTAGCCCGGTAACACTTAATCAGTGCAGGCACTGCGACCCCCATGTCGTTGGGCCTTCGGCTCCATTTCATGGATCGCATGCTGCACGCGTTATACGTTAATCGATGCAATGCACACTTCCAGAAAGGGAAAACGTTCGTGACCGACGCTCAACAACAATTGGCGAAAAAGAAAGAGATACCCGGTGTCGGTGTTCGCAATATCGGAGAGCCTATACGTTTTTCAGACGTTGAGGACTTGGCTGGTTTTTCCGCAGGGCCCGGCAAAGGTGGGGATACAATAAAGGTTTGGACAAGATTGGCTCTTACCTCCGACGAGCCTCTTTTTCATCGACTTGTAGAGAATCTTGCTGGAGTGGTTAATCACATGGCCCGACAAGCGGGCACTGCTGTGAATTTAACTAGAGCCGACATTGTATTGCTAGTGTTCAAGCCTGATCATAGCGCGGAGCTGTGGATTGATACCGCAGCGGTAAGCATCCAGTGCGCCGTTAAGAGAGCGATTAAAGCCGGTACCGTTGTATTTCAAAATGATATTGCAGACGTAACGGCTATGAGTTTTCCATGTGTGAATTTCGGTGCTGAGGACAAGGTCATCTGCCTTTTTCGGCAAGACTGGCGCTTCGGATTCGCCTTTGATATGAATCCAGATGGCAAGCTCGATCTTGAAGCTTTTAATAAAACTCTCGGCGCTCTGTACCGCCAAATGCGTTACAAGCATCTATACGAAGCATTGCGAGAGGCTTCGACATTTGACCGTCTATCAGGCGCAGGATGGTTTCCGTTCGTGGAGATTATTGGCAGTGAGTTCAAGGATATCTTGAATCATTGCGAAGCTCGCTTTGATATGACCGAAATAGAAGACAAAGTCCTTGCAGGATTCAACGCCGAGCGTATGAACCGTATACTTGAGCGTTGGCAAGCTAAGCCGCACTTTGGTGCGAAGGCAGCGTTGATGAGTGCGGCGATAGATGCGTTCAATAATAACGAGCCGATAGCAGTAATTAAGATTCTACTCACTGAGATAGAGGGTGTGCTCAATGAAGCGCACCGAGCTATTCATGGCCAGGGAGCGAAGATAAGGACCTTGTTGGACTTCGCAGCGGCTTCGGCCGAGAAAAAAGCAGGAAGTTCTGATACTTTGCTGTTCCCAGAAGCATTTGGCCGATACCTGAGAGGATATACGTTTGCCAACTTCAATCCGAGCACGCAAACAGGAGCAGCCAACTCTCGTCACGCAGTAGGTCATGGTGCAGCGCCCCAAGAAAGTTACACTATGACGCGTGCTTTGCAGACCATTCTGACTCTTGACCAGCTTGCATTTTACACTTAATGGAGTTGATTACAGTGATACGGTAAGGGTATGCACAACATTGCCGTAAACTCGGATGCATTTTTCGTTCGCTCTCCTCACTACAAATGCGCAGGTTACAGCTGACATTATCACACCATCTGAATGTTCGCTTTGCGACCCAAGCGCTCAATTTATGGAATCAATCTCCGGCCACTTGATGGTGTTATGACCAAGGGAAATACCCGGCGGCCAAAACTCTTTACCTATGTCATCGTAAACTGGCTGCAAGTAGTCGGCCTCAGCTAATGCCCGAGTTCGATATGCACTTTCCTCATGTGTCTCCGTAATTTCTTTTTGGACACCTTACAGCCGCAAACGCTGCACTTTACCATCTCGCGTTTCTTCAGTTTTTTCTGATCAGTCTTTTTAAGAGGCTGTATCTTGGGGGGTGGTATTTTGTATCCAAATTTATCGGCATCGTAGAGCCAAAAGAGATAGTCCGGCTCATAGAAGGGCCAGATGGTGTCTTTTGCTCTGTCGAGCACGCATAGCTTTCCCAGGAGAAATCCGGCGTTGTTTTTGACTCGAACCTCGGTGGATTCGAGTTCGTCAGATTCCAGGACGATGTCTGTATAGTTTCGATTCGCCTCTACACACGTTCTTTTCACAATACCAATCTCTAGATCGCTGCCTTCAGCAAGCTCCAGTGCTGTCTTATCGGTAACCAATGCTGGACCATCGAATTCTGACGTTTTATCTTCCGGATAAAAGCAACCGTGCTTGTACCAAGGCCATCCCAGCGGAGGGTCTAGCCAGACACTGCCGCCGTTGTGACGAATAAAGAAAACCTCATCTCCGCACTCTGGACATTTTGTGCTAAAGCAAGTGCTCTCGGTTGCGGTGTTGTATCCAGAGAAATCGTTTACGCTAGAGCTGGAGCCGATACAGCCTCCGTCAAAATGCATCGGAATGCATCTGCCATTAGCGTATCTAAATTCAACTGGATTACCGCACTTGCTACAGATACTCATTGCGGGCCCTAAGCACAGATTTGAGGTGTCTTCGAGAAATTTGATGCAATTTCTGCGTGTTGTACCAACACGTTAGCAGTGATCTCAAATAGATTCGAAAAATTGATTCGCTGATTACAGTGAAGTGGGAAGTAAGTTTCGAATATTTTGAGAGTTACACGTGGAGGTGATCACGTACGATAAAAACCAGGGTAACCGGGGTACACAGCTCAATCCCAATAACTCAAAAGGCAAATGAGGACAGAAGGCGGAAGGGTCTTTCCGACAAAATGCTGGAAACAAGGGTTATCGGAACGAGCGCTGGGAAAAGAGATTCAGACTCACGCTTTACGTCAGTTCACATGGCCGTCAATGATGGCTGGACACAAGAAAGTATCGCCGACAATTATCGTACCCACTACGGCATAAAAAAAGAGCGCGAAAACGTCTTGGGACAGCCGCTCACAATCTGAGGTTCTATTGAACGACACTGGGATAGACATCAAGACCGGGCCTCTCCCCGGCGCGTCACACCACTCGGCAGGTGTCGCGTTTGCCTGGCATCCCTGCCGGCGTTGAGCCCCGATCTTCCTGATCAATCGACTCCTCAATATATTCTATGTTTATGACGACCGGTTTAAGCGGAGATCGCCGAAAAATGATTAGGATATCTCCTACATAGGGACAGGCTTGACGATTCGCTTTAACATGTCGCTGGATTGAAAGGCTCTGTGCATCGAAGGAGAAATAAGTGAGGCATTTCCAGTATCGTTTACTGGCTCTCACGCTGGTCATTGGGTTCGCGCCCATGGCCATGGCGGCTGAGACTATCAAAAAAACGTCTTCCGGCATTTGTCATCCGCCCACAAGTTCATACTACGAGCGTACCCAGAACTTCAGCGCTTATGATTCAGTTAAGGCATGTTTGTCGAGTGGTGGTCGTTTGCCCAAAAGCCTGACCAACGAACATTCGGTCCAACCACCTGAGGCCAACTCCGGGTCTTATAAACGTTCAGCGTTTGGTCACGGATGGGATGACGCCGATAGAGATTGCCAAAACAGTCGAGCAGAAGCATTGATCGCAACCTCCAGCACGACCGTGCGTTTCGCCTCGGAGAACAGATGTAGAGTTGTTACAGGCCGTTGGATAAGCCCCTTCACAAGCAACATTATTCAGAACAGTAGCGAAATCGACATTGATCATGTGTTTAGTCCTCTGGCTACATGTAATATTTTAGTAAGTGTCTGATAT
>TARA_R110002072_G_scaffold292634_1_pt1 | contig 15711 bp, 12 predicted proteins | sample TARA_R110002072 | Tara Oceans TARA_R110002072 (sample SAMEA4397118) | marine metagenome | biome: Polar Biome; feature: [SRF] surface water layer (ENVO:00010504); material: water (ENVO:00002006), including particulate matter (ENVO:01000060) such as... | depth 5 m | reverse complement strand
TTTTAAAGGAACATCAAAGTAATCCTGAGGAATATCATCTGGAATGGTATAGCTTAAATTAGACAAATCTCCCTGAGAGTAAGAGATACAACAAATGAAAAAAATAAAAAATAAAATGCGTCTCATAATTTAGAAATCTGTTGACAAGACAAGGTATAATAAAAGTCACAAAATCACAACATAAATAATTACAAAATATTATTTTAAAAAAATGAAATAAAATGTTGCCTTATTTGATAAGGTATGTTAACTTTGTGTGATTAGCATAGAAGTACATTTTTAATGGGCAATCTTTCAGATATTGTTGATTCTCTTGAAAATAGGATTAGTAAGCTTTTACACAAGCATGAAAGTTTAAAGCAAACAAATTCAAATCTGGAGAATGAATTGGCTCAAGAAAAACTTGAGCACTCCAAAACAATGGAGGAATTGAAACAATGGAAAGAACAAACAGATAATTTAAAAGTGGCTAATGCTATGTTAGGCAGTGACCAATTTAAACGAGAAACAAAACTCAAAATAAATTCATTAATTCGTGATATCGATGTGTGTATTTCACAGTTAAATGATTAAAATTTATGTCAGACACGCTTAAAATTAAACTTTCGATTGCAGACCGTGTATATCCATTAACGGTAAACCCCTCACAGGAAGAAGGGTTGCGCAGGGCTACAAAAAAAATCGATGAGATGATTAAGCAATTTGAGCAAAATTATGCCGTTAGAGATAAGCAGGACGTTTTGGCGATGTGTGCCCTACAATTTGCGGCTCAAACGGAACAAAAAATAGTAAATAATGTCAATGACCAAGCAGAAGTTGAAGAAAAGTTAAATGCTTTGAATCAATTATTGCAAGTTCATTTGTCATAAGTTCTTTAAAATAACATAATAAGGTACTGCCTACATTATTACAAATTTTGATAAACTCAACACGATCTCTTTAAAAAGGGTGAGTTAAAGATGTAAAAGCGTGCCGTCTCAGTCTCTTGGCTGATTGGCGGATTTTTGACCATCTTAGTAGCCCTAAACTTGGTTTAAGGAGTTTATACAAATCAACGTTTTAATGTAGGCTTTTTTTTTATCTAAAATCAACCAACATGGATAGTTTATTTTTAATCATAGCAATAGGAGTAATAGGAATTGCGCTTGGGTATCTCATCGCTAAAATGATTGAGAGAAACAACGGCTCCAATCTTGTGAAATCTGCTAAAAAGGCAGCCACATCAATACTTAAAGAAGCAAAGTCTGAAGCAGAAACCATAAAAAAGGATAAAATTCTTCAGGCAAAGGAGAAGTTTATAGAGTTAAAATCTGAACACGAAAAAGTCATTATAAGTCGTGATAAAAAAATTGCAGAAGCCGAAAAAAGAACCCGAGACAAAGAATCTCAGGTTTCAAATGAACTGGCAAAAAGCAAAAAGCTTAATACCGATTTAGAAGAGCAAATCAAAGATTATCAGGAGCGTTTGTCTGTACTTGAAAAGAAACAAACCGAAGTAGAAAAGCTATACCGCAGTCAAATAGAACAACTGGAGGTTATCTCTTCACTTTCTGCACAAGATGCCAAAGCACAGCTTTTTGAAACCATCAAAGACGAAGCAAAAACTGACGCCATGGCCTATATTCAAGGCTCTATGGAAGAAGCAAAATTAACTGCCCAGCAGGAAGCTAAAAAAATAATAATCAATACCATTCAACGTATTGGAACTGAAGAAGCTATTGAAAATTGTGTTTCTGTATTTAATCTTGAAAGCGATGATGTAAAAGGACGAATCATTGGAAGAGAAGGTAGAAACATCAGAGCACTTGAAGCAGCCACAGGCGTTGAAATCATTGTTGACGATACCCCGGAAGCGATTATACTCTCCTGCTTTGACTCTGTGAGACGTGAAATTGCCAGATTGTCTTTGCATAAACTTGTTACTGACGGTAGAATTCACCCTGCCCGCATTGAAGAAATCGTAGAAAAAACCACCAAACAAATTGAGGAGGAAATCATTGAAGTGGGTAAACGCACTGTGATTGACCTGGGTATTCACGGGCTACACCCCGAGTTGATAAAAGTTGTTGGCAGAATGAAATACCGTTCTTCTTATGGTCAAAACCTTCTTCAACACTCACGTGAGGTAGCAAAACTTTGTGGAGTGATGGCTGCAGAACTTGGATTAAATACCAAACTTGCAAAACGTGCAGGTCTTCTTCACGATATTGGTAAAGTTCCCGATACTGAAACAGAAGTGCCTCACGCAATACTGGGAATGCAGTGGGCAGAAAAATATGGTGAAAAACCCGAAGTGTGTAATGCCATAGGAGCCCACCACGATGAGATTGAAATGACCAGCTTGTTATCGCCCATTGTTCAAGTGTGTGATGCCATAAGCGGCGCAAGACCCGGAGCAAGACGCCAAGTGCTAGATTCTTATATCCAACGTCTCAAAGACCTTGAAGACATCGCGTTTGGATTTGGTGGAGTCAATAAGGCTTATGCTATTCAAGCGGGTAGAGAATTGCGTGTAATGGTTGAAAGCGAAAAGGTGAGTGATGAAAAAGCAGCTGCATTGTCCTTTGAAATTTCTCAGAAAATTCAAACAGATATGACCTATCCCGGTCAGGTAAAAGTAACTGTGATTAGAGAAACAAGAGCCGTAAATATTGCAAAATAAAAGTACTAAAGGATTTGAATACTTAAGAGTATTAGGAAGGACTTAAAGAAATTGACTACGATTTTTTATTTCTGTTTCTAGCGGGAGGTTTTTTAGTATCAGCATCAGAAGCAGCGGTCTTTTTTGAATCCTTTACCATTTTATGTATTAAGGAAAGCTCTTCCTGAGTAAGGTTGCGCCAGGTTCCGGGAGCTAAATCGTTTAATTTGACATTCATGATTCTGATGCGTTTTAAAGCAATTACTTCATAACCTAAATATTCACACATTCTTCTTATTTGACGATTCAGTCCTTGAACCAAAATAATTTTAAATACAAACCGGCTCAATTGAATGACTTCACATTTTTTGGTTACTGTATCCAAAATGGGAATCCCGTTACGCATACGTTCCAAAAAAACATCATTTATGGGACGATCAACAGTAACTATATATTCCTTCTCATGTTGATTTCCGGCACGTAAAATTTTATTGACTATATCACCGTTATTGGTGAGAAAAATTAAACCCTCAGAAGGTTTGTCCAGACGACCGATTGGAAAAATACGCTCTTTGTGATTGATATATGAAATTATATTTCCATCGATGCGTAAATCTGTAGTGCAGGTTATCCCAACGGGTTTATTAAAAGCAATAAAGATATCTGCATTTGATTTTTTTAATTGTTTTCCTTCTATCGTAATCTCGTCATCAGGCAATACACGGTCACCCAGATTGCTTTGTTTTCCATTTACTGCTACTTTTCCTTGTTCTATTAAAACATCTGCTTGTCTTCGTGAGCAATATCCACTGTCACTTATTGTTTTATTAAGTCTCACAGAATCCTGATGATGGGTCATATTCTTTTTTGTGTAAAGATATATATTAGAATTGAGATGAAGGAAAACTCAATCATTACATTCTTGAGATAGAAGGTTAAAATTAATTAATTGAACTTATGTTGTCCTTATAAATATTGCTTTATAAAAAGTAATAACCCTTGTCACTAAAAGCGACAAGGGTCAAACTAATTAACCAATTATAGAAAAAAATTATTTTTTAACGATTTTAATAGTCTTGCTTGAATCTTTAGAAAAGGCTTTTGCAAAATAGATACCGTTTTGTAAAGTTGAAAGGTTAATAGTTGGATTTGAACTATTTATTATTTTATTCATAACCAGTTGACCCGCTGCATTGTAAACCTCAACAGTCTCAATAGTGACACTGGAATTAATATGGATTAGTCCATTTGTAGGATTAGGATACATACTTAATTGATTTAGTTCAAAATCAGTTGTGTTTAAGGTTTCACAAGTAACTTGAAGCGTAAAATCACCTACTTCATTAATATCAAATCCTTCAACCATAATAATATAAGTTGATGTTCCATCTGATTCAAATGTGACTTCAGACTGCAAACCACAAAAATCATCATTCACTGCAATTTCGTCTGTTAAGTCACAGCTTGAATATACTCTTAAGATTGTATCAAAATTTGTGTTTGCATCACAAAGTGAAATCGTAACAGTTTCTGCAACACCACTTCCGGTAAAGGAGTAAAAAACATCTGGAGAGTCTGAACCAGCTATATTTGTAGCATTAGAAGTGCTTCCGGAAACGCTATCACCACAGGACAAAGCTATTGCATCATCACAAAGATTATTAATTGCAACCGTTGGTAATTTTATCATAAAACCAACAATATTGGCTCCTTGTATGCCCATTCCTACAATAGCACTGCCATCATTTGAAATTCCTAGAGGAAGTGAAAATGTAATGCCTAAGTCATCCATCCCTAAACTGTCCACATAGTCATTGAGTTCTACACGTCCTGTTTCTTCAGTCCAAATAAATCCTTCTCCAAATAATGCCGGACCTGGAAATGGTCTGTAAAAGCCAACAATGATACTTCCATTTTCATTTATTGAGGTAGCAGAACCACTGAAAGAAAATCCACTATTTGGATGAGAAATGGCTATTGCTCCAGTGTCTTCACTCCATCTCCAGGCTTCAAAATTTAAGCCGCCACCAACGACCCAGTTTCCATCACCTGAAACAGCACCTGCTTCAGAAATAGCATTACCTCCCTGATCTGTTAATAAGGTTTGAACGCCGTCAATCCATCTGGCCGCTTGTCTAAATCCTGAGGTGTTATCCTGCCATCCAACGATAACACTTCCATCGTTATTTGTATCGTTTGCTCGGCTGCTTCTATTTGCGACGGTACTTCCTAGATCAATCATCCCTTCGGCTTCTGTCCACTTAATACCATGTGCGTTTGCCCCAACTGCCCATCCTAGACCGACAGCTGTTGTTCCATCTCTTGAAATAGACCAGGCTGAGCTAATACTTGAATCAATTGGACCTCCAATACCTCCAAGCAAAGTCCATTCTTCTGTAGCTACATCATAATATGCCATTTCATTGAAGTTATTGACTGGATTTGTTATGGTTGCGGTAACTTTTGAGCCATCGCTTGAAATTGTTGCTCTTCCACTCATTGGGAAACCATTTGTTATTCCACCAATAGTAGTCAAACCATCTGCTTCTGTCCAAATAAAGTGTGTATTCCCAATTGTTCCAACCACTTCCTCACCATTATTAGAAACACTATTTGCTTCAAAACTTGCTCCTAAGTTGGTTACCTGTGACATTCCTGTTAAGGCCATTCCAAAAGCCAACAAGGTGGTAAAAAATTTACTGTACTGTTTTTTCATTTCACTAATTTTTTTTAAAGTTTTAATTCGTTGCTAAAATAGAGTAGTAAATACTTTAATAAAAAGCATAGTCTTTCAAAATTCACGAAATTTAAAACTATAAAATAATTTTAACTAGTTGATAATGTGATTTATATATCGTAATATCAAAATCGCGACAAACTTTATTTTAAAAAGCCTCTTTTGATATTTTTTGTTTGATATTCTTTAACTTTCTCAAGTTTTTTTGATAAGAATAGAGGATTTGAAGGATAAATATGAGCAGAAAAATGAAGCCAGAAATATATACTTGTTTTGTAAGTGAGATTTTTGATTGGATTTGATTTAATTCTGTAGTGTTCTCTTTAATAAGATTTGACAAAGAGTTATTAATGGTTTTTATCCCAGAGGATTTTATAGTATCATTTGTTTTAATGTAATTTGAATTGTAATATTTATAATTTTCCCAATCTTTAATTGCCAGATAATTGTCTGCAAGTCCTTTGTAAAGACCCTGATTTAGTATTAAATCCCCAACATCTGAAGACATAGAAAGACCCTTTTCTAATATTGATATCGCTTCATTGAACTGACCTTTAACTGTTAAAACCTCTGCCATTCCCTTGATAGCAAAACCCTCAAGACTTTTGGCTTTAATTACCCGAGCATAACTAATGGCTTTTTCAAAACTGACATTTGCCGAATCAATTTGTGATTTTGACAAAAAGCAATTTCCCTTATTGTAATTAATGATGCTAATATTCGCATTCATTATCTCATTGATTTTTAAATGTTTTTGAAAATAATATATTGACTTATTAAAATAGGTGAGTGCTATGTCACAACTCATTTGTTCCCTGTAAATAAAGCCCCTTACTGCATAATTGTAACCCAATAAGTTTGCAATAGAATCTTTCTCATTAATTTCTTGTGTGATTTGTAAAGCTTCATCTAGGTAAGAAATTGATTTATCATAAATTTGAAGTTGATGATATTGGTCAGCTATCTTATTTAATACGTTAATTTTAAAAACTTTATTTTTAATTTTTGGTAATAATTCCAGAGATTTATTGGCATAATCAAGCGATAAAAGATTGTTTCTTTTTGATGAATATCCGGTAGAAATTAATATTAGCGCATTTACTTTAACCTCATAACTGGTTTCAGTACTGTTGTATAATTCCAAACCTATTTCAATGGCTTTGTTTGGATTTTCATAAATATTTCGATTTGCTTCTTTTAGTATTAAATCAAAATTTTGCTGAGCTGTCAAAAAGGAACTTAAGCAAACCAGTAGGCTAAAGCATAGTTTAAATTTTATATGTGAAAATGAATAAATCATAAAAAATTAAGCGCTCATTTGTTTACTTTTTTTAAGGTCTTTTTTCAATAATTCTATAAAAACATTTGGTGAAATACCGGTAATGTTTTTAAAAACTGTTGCAAAGCTACTATGAGAAGAGAAACCACTTTCTTCTGCGAGATAGCTAACTTTGTAGTTGAGATAATTTGGCTCAGTTTTTAACTTTTTGACAATATATTTAACCCGCAAATTATTTATATAAAGATTGAAATTTTTTTCCTTTGTGTTTATTTATTACTTCAGAAAGATATTTTGTATTAGTTTCAAACAGTGAGGCCATTTGTGCTAATGACATTTCGTTTGAAGTAAATTTGTTACCTTTTTCAAAGGCTTCTAATTTTTTTAATAGGAAGGTTTCTGTTTCTCTAGGGATACTTAAATTCTTTACAACTCCCTTAACTTGAGGTTCTTCTTTTTTTTCAGAATCTCTAATGAGTTTTAGATAATTAATTACATCTCTGGTGTGATTTAGTTTGAATGCTGTAAACCACTTAATAAAAAGACCCAGAATTAGTATCAAAACTGCTATTGTCCCAAAAGTCCACTTTGTAGAGCGGAACTCTTTATTTAGTTCCTCCTTGTTGTCATTGTGATTTTTCTGTAAAATATTAAAAATTGCATTTGAAGCGGCACTTTCATTTGATTTTATGAGATTTAAAGAATGATCAACTTTTAAATTGGATTCAATATATTTTTCTTCGTCTTTTAGAACAAAGTAATTTTTTAAAAGTTGATTATAAACAGCATAATCAAGAAATGGATTGTTAAATATTTTTGAGATATTAGTAGCTTTTTCAAGCGTGTCTAATGCCGTTTGATACTCACCTAATTCATAAAAAGATTTTGAATAATCAACCAAGATATACGCCTCTTGGAGACTTCCGCTATGTTTTGTTCTTTGAGTTTTCAGGGCTTTTTCAAAATAAATTTTTGAGGAATCAATATTACCTTCAGCTAATGTAATTTTAGCAAGTGAATTTAAAATTTGACTTTTTAGAGTAAGGAGTTTAATATTATGATCTTCAGGTAAATTATTAAATTGAGCTAATAGTAGTTTTAAATCGGTACTCTTTTTAATAGAGTCTAAATCCAGCCACCTTTTTTGAATATTAAAATGCAAGGCCTGTTGTTCATTAGCGTCTGATTTTAAAAATAGGTCTCCTTCATTTTTTATTTTTTTTGTTATTTCATAAAAGCCAATGTTTCTAAATAAAGTCGTTCCAAATACCAGAAAACTTAGTTGCATTGATTCATCATTTAAAGATTTTAAATGTTTTTTCCCTTCAAAAAAATAGCCAATAGCTTCTTCAAGTTCTCCTTTAGCAAAATAACTTTTTGATAAAATTAAATTTGTCTGAAATACCTCAGTATAATCATTGGCATTCTTTAAAATTTGGGTAGCAATGCGGATGGACTCATCCGGATTTATATAGATATTCTCTTCGGCTTTTACCATTAAATCACTTACTTCAGAACTTTCTTGTGCAAAAAAAGGATTTCCAGAGAGTAAAAAAATAAGTATGTAAAGAAATGTTTTCAATAGGAAAGGTTATTTGAACAAATATAAGAGATAAAAATGAGCTTTTTTTAAACTTTGATTATTTGAAGATTTCATTTTACAGCTATAAATCATTCTTCTGCTGAAGTCAAATAGAGTTAATAATTTGAATTAAATTTGTATTTTGATAACTAATAATATAATTAGAAATGGAACAACTCAATTGGAAAACTGCAAAGGAATATGAAGATATCACCTATAAAAAATGCAACGGAGTTGCTCGTATAGCATTCAATCGTCCAGAAGTGCGCAACGCCTTTAGGCCAAAGACAACTTCAGAATTGTTGGATGCTTTTCACGATGCACAGGAAGATACAAGTATTGGAGTTGTTTTGTTATCAGCTGAAGGTCCTTCACCCAAGGATGGTGTATATAGTTTTTGTAGTGGTGGTGATCAAGCTGCCCGAGGTCATCAGGGTTATGTTGGAAATGACGGGTATCACAGATTAAATATCCTTGAAGTTCAGCGCCTCATCAGGTTTATGCCAAAAGCTGTGATTGCAGTAGTTCCAGGTTGGGCTGTGGGAGGAGGACACAGTTTGCATGTGGTTTGTGATATAACATTGGCCAGTAAAGAGAACGCAATATTTAAGCAAACTGATGCCGATGTAACCAGTTTTGACGGCGGTTATGGATCTGCATATCTTGCCAAAATGGTGGGGCAAAAACGCGCACGTGAAATTTTCTTTCTCGGAAGGAACTATTCTGCACAGGAAGCTTATGAAATGGGAATGGTTAATGCAGTAGTTCCTCATGCTGAGCTTGAAGATACTGCATACCAATGGGCTCAGGAAATTTTAGCAAAATCACCCATTTCAATAAAAATGCTCAAATTTGCTATGAACCTCACAGATGATGGGATGGTTGGACAACAAGTTTTTGCCGGTGAAGCCACCAGATTGGCCTATATGACTGATGAAGCTAAAGAGGGGAGAGATGCTTTTTTAGAAAAACGAAAGCCTAATTTTGATAAAAAGTGGTTGCCATAAAGGTTTCCAGTATAAGATTTAAAGTTATCTGTTTTTTATGATTTAGAAATTTTTGGAAACCAATTTATCCAACTTCCGAAAACACTTTTTCTGTATTTTCTTGTTGTTGCTCAAGGTTTTTATGTGTTTTTCCGTCAAGTGATTGAATCTTTTTCTTTTCTTTTTTGAGTGAATCCCTCATTTGTTTTATGGTTTTGGTGCTACCATCGTGACTCCATCCCGGAGGGCCAAAAGCATACATAAACTTGTGTCTCCAGTTTTTGGATTTTTTCATGTCTGCCCAGATGTTTTTGTATTCGTGGGACAAAATAACCCAGATGTTGAATGAATTGGGAGGTGAAGTGACTCCATATTCAATGTCAATTTCATCATCAAGTTCTTTCCAAGTACCAAATATTTTGTCAAAAAAATTTAAAATTCCACCATGGTTTTTGTCCATATATTCAATATTTTTTGCGTGATGCACTTGGTGCATTGTATGCGTATTTAAGAATTTTTCAAAAAATCCTAATTTCGGAATATACTTTGTGTGAAGTTGAAATTGCCACAAAGCCTCAATTCCAAGGCAAACCACTAACATTTCAGGTGGAAAGCCCAGCATGACAATCCAAACATAAAAGAACGGTTTATAAAAAATGGTGAACCATCCATTTCTTACTGCTGTTCCTAAATTAAAATTATCTGAGGAATGGTGAACAATATGAGCGGCCCAGAAAAACCGTACCATATGGTTCTGTCTATGAAACCAATAATATGCAAAATCATCCAGCAACATGCAAAGAATCCAAACATACCAGGCATATCCAAATGATTCCCAACCAAAAATATTTGTGCGCACACCTTCTACAACCGGATTGAATAAATCATAAACGAATGAAAAGATCAATATGGCAGAAACAGTTTTTATCAATGCAGCAATGACCGCTGATCCCACACCAATAGAAAGACTTGCGGTTAAGTCCTTCCATTTATAAAGATCTTTGTTGTTTGTGTGTTTACTGTAAGTGAGTTCAAGTAAAATAAGTCCTAAAAAGCAAGGAACCCCATATACTAATGGGTTTGTAAAATCCATATAATCTGATGTTTTAATAATGTGATTTTAAGCGAAAAATCACAAAACATACAAGATAAGAATTCTTTTTAGTAAAAGACTAAATAAATGTTTTTTATTTTTTATAAGCGTCAGAATGAACGTTAGCTACTGCACGACCACTTGGGTCGTTCATGTTTTTAAAACTTTCATCCCATTCTAAAGCAACGGGGCTACTGCAAGCGACCGATGGCACCGAAGGAACACTAAGAGCAGCAGCATCACTGGGGAAATGTTCTTCAAAGATTGAGCGGTAGTAAAATTCTTCTTTTGATTTAGGGGTTTGCACCGGAAATTTAAAATGTGCATTGGACAGTTGCTCGTCACTCACTGTTTCATTAACCAATTCTTTTAAGCTATCAATCCAGCTGTAACCTACACCATCACTAAATTGTTCTTTTTGTCTCCATGCGACACTTTCCGGTAGCATGTCTTCAAAAGCTTTGCGTAACACCCATTTTTCCATACGTTCACCTTTAATCATTTTGTCTTGTGGATTGATGCGCATAGCCACATCCATAAATTCCTTGTCTAAAAATGGGACACGTCCTTCAATACCCCAGGCAGCAAGTGATTTGTTGGCACGCAAGCAGTCATATTGGTGCAATTTGTCTAATTTTCTTACGGTCTCCTTGTGGAACTCTTCTGCATTGGGTGCTTTGTGGAAATACAGGTAACCACCAAATATTTCATCACTACCTTCGCCTGAAAGTACCATTTTAATACCCATCGCTTTGATGGCTCGTGCCATGAGATACATAGGGGTAGATGCTCTAATTGTTGTGATGTCATAAGTTTCCAGATGATAGACAACATCTTTTATGGCATCAATACCTTCCTGAATGGTGAATTTAATTTCGTGATGCACCGTTCCCAAATGATCTGCAACCTTTTGTGCTGCAGCAAGGTCCGGTGAACCTTCCAAACCCACTGCAAATGAGTGAAGTTGTGGCCACCATGCTGCATCTTTATCATCACTTTCAATGCGTTTTTCAGCATATTTTTTTGCAACTGCAGAAGTTATAGATGAATCCAATCCACCGGAAAGCAAAACACCATAAGGCACATCACTCATCAATTGACGGCGAACAGCATCTTCAAGCGCTTTTTTAAGAAGTGCGATATCTGTTGCGTTGTCTTTTACAGCTTCATAATCCATCCAATCGCGTTCATACCATTTGACAAACTTGCCATCTTTACTATGTAAGTAATGGCCTGGAGGGAAGAGTTCAATTTTTGAACACACACCTTCCAATGCTTTTAACTCTGAAGCGACATAAAAAGTTCCATTTTTATCCCATCCAATGTATAAAGGGATTATCCCCATATGGTCACGCGCAATGAAATATTCATCTTTTTCGATATCATAAAGAGCAAAACCAAATATTCCATTGAGTTCATCAATAAAATTTGTGCCTTTTTCTTTGTAAAGTGCTAGTATAACCTCACAATCAGATTTTGTTTGAAAATTATATGTTCCTTCAAATTGTTTGCGTAGTTTTTGATGATTGTATATTTCGCCATTAGCGGCGAGAACAAGGTTTCCGTCTTCACTGAAAAGCGGTTGCTTTCCTGATGTGGGGTCAACAATGGCTAATCTTTCGTGAGCGAGAATACTTTTTTCATTGTTAAAAATACCACTCCAATCGGGACCACGGTGACGAATACATTTTGACATTTCCAATAGTTGAGGTCTTAAAGCCTCAGCAGATTCTTTTAGGTCGAAGGCACATACAATTCCGCACATAATTTGTTGGTTTTAGTTTAAAAAAAAGCCTGTCAAATTTAAAAACTTGACAGGCCAATATCTTGACAAGTTTTTACTTGTTAGGTGAAATTATTAGTATTTGAATTAATGTTGTTCATTTAAAGGGGGATGTTTTCCTACAAATATCGATTAATTATTTTATTGTAGAATTAAATTTTTAATTTTTCGATGAGTTGCAAATTTATCCTAATGAAGGGTAAGTTTTTGGGTCAACTTTAATCAAATAACCAATACTTTTTTAAAAAAAAATATTCAATGGGTGGCATTGAAAAATTTGCTATCATAAGTTTTTGTTGATGAAGTAAAATCAATTTATTTATTAAGAAAAAATTATTTTTTGGCTAAAAAACGAATCCAAATTTCAACCCCTATTAAATGTAAAAAAAAAGCTAGAAAAAATGATATTCCAAACGCCTCTTTTAATGTATAATCTGCAAAATTCATAAACAGGGCAATAATACCCCTTATGGTTGAAACAGCTATAGCAATAAAATATACCCGAGTCACCCATATTTGATGTAAGTTGATTTTTTTTGCTTTTGCGTAGATATAAGCTTTATAAGTTCCGTAAAGCAAGTAAGCCCCAAAAATAATTGTAACGATAGTTTCCAACATATCTCCAAAGGGTACAATTACTGCCAAAACTATTGCTGTTATAAAGATGATAGCAGCCAGTAATATAAAAACTTTACCTGTGAAACGATGCAATTTTAGGTATTTATCTCTAAAAAAGGGAATAAACTGATAAGCACCCAGCACTAAGAAAAGTATTCCCGGGATAATGTGTAAGTATCCTAAAAGCAAATGATTTATATAATGGTATTCAATGGAGTTTGTGTTGAATAATTCGGGTTCTACAGAAACAGAGTGAAGGTTGTATAGTTTTAGAGTAGAAGCCCAAAGCAAAATAAGAACAGCAATTGTTCCAAAAGCAATGAATGTATATTTTAAAAATATTTTCATTTATACTTAATGTAAATATAACGAAAATAAAATTTTATCGATTGTTACATTTTTGGGTACTGTGACGGATTGGCTTCACTCATAATTGCATACACTTTCTCAAAAATATCTTCGATGGATGGTTTTGAGAAATAATCGCCATCCGTACCATAAGCCGGTCTGTGGTCTTTAGCGGTAAGTGTTTGTGGCTTGCTGTCTAAGTGATAATATCCTTTTTGTTCATCAAGAATGTGTTGAAGTATAAATGCAGAAGCACCTCCCGGCACATCTTCATCAATGACTAAAAGGCGATTTGTCTTTGCGACGCTTTTAACAATATCGTGATTTAAGTCAAAAGGTATTAATGATTGAACATCAATTATTTCAGCAGAAATTCCTACTTCCAGAAGTTCTTTTGCTGCTTCTTCAACAAGGCGCAGTGTAGAGCCATAAGAAACCAGCGTAATATCAGTTCCTTCCTTTATTGTTTCAACAACACCTAATGGTGTTCTGAATTCACCCAGATTTGATGGCATTTTTTCTTTTAAACGATAACCATTCAAGCACTCCACTATGAGTCCGGGTTCATCTGCTGCAAGAAGAGTGTTGTAAAACCCGGCTGCTTTTGTCATATTACGAGGAACTAAAACGTGAATTCCTCTTACAAGATTTATAATTCCACCCATTGGTGAACCACTATGCCAGATACCTTCCAGTCTATGTCCTCTGGTTCTAATGATGAGTGGAGCTTTTTGTTTACCAAAGGTTCTGTATTGAATACAAGCAAGGTCGTCACTCATAATTTGAAGCGCATAGAGCACATAATCAAGATATTGAATTTCTGCGATTGGTCTGAGACCTCTTAAAGCCATACCAATTCCCTGTCCTAAAATAGTCGCTTCTCTAATTCCGGCATCTGCGACTCTTAATTTGCCATATTTATCCTGCATTCCCTCAAGACCCTGGTTAACATCACCAATGGTTCCACTGTCTTCGCCAAAAATTAGTACATCTGGATGCTTTTCAAAAAGTTTGTCAAAATTATCTCGTAAAATCAATCGCGCATCAACTTCTTTAACATCTTCATTATAAGTAGGTTTAATTTCAGAAACAGCAATTGCATTCAATGAGGTTTCACTGTAGAGGTGTTTGCTGTATTTAGGTTGGATTTTTTCAAAATAGGAATGTATCCAATTGATGAGTTGATTTTTTTTATCAGTATTTTCAGTTATCACATACCGTAGAGCCTTTCTTGCTGTAGAGAGTATTTCCTTTCTAATAGGTTCTTTTATAGACTCTAAATCTAATTTTAGTTTGGCAATAAAGTTTTTATTACTGCTTGAGGTCATTAACTGATCAAGCAGATGTATGAGTTCTACTTGTTCAGATTTTTGAGGAGCCAGAAAGGCTTTCCAAGCAGCTGCCTTTCCTTCCCTTACTTCTTTTTTAATACTTTCTTCAAGTTCTTTTAGTTCCTCTTCTACTGCAAACCCAGACTCTACAATCCACTCACGCATTTTCAGATTACAATCATGTGCCGCTTCCCAGGCAAGCCTTTCAGCATTTTTGTAACGCTCATGAGAACCTGATGTCGAATGTCCTTGAGGTTGTGTTAGTTCAATTACGTGAATCAAAACAGGCACGTGTTCATTTCTGGCAATTTGGGAAGCTTTTTGGTAGGTTTCATTCAATGCAACATAATCCCAGCCGTGAACTTTTAATATTTCATATCCTTTATTGTCTTCATCACGTTGAAATCCTTTTAAAATTTCAGAGATATTTTCTTTAGTTGTTTGGTACTTCGCATGAACTGAGATACCATATTCATCGTCCCAAACACTCATTACCATTGGAACTTGTAAAACTCCTGCGGCATTGATAGTTTCCCAGAATAATCCTTCACTTGTACTGGCATTTCCAATGGTACCCCAAGCTACTTCATTACCATTTATTGAAAAGTCTAATTTTTTTTCTAAGCCCTTAACATTTCTAAAAATTTTAGATGCTTGAGCTAAGCCTAGTAGTCGAGGCATTTGACCCGCTGTGGGTGAAATATCAGGGCTGGAGTTTTTTTGAGCCGTTAGATTTTTCCAGCTTCCGTCTTCATTCAAACTATGCGTAGAAAAATGACCTCCCATTTGTCTTCCGGCAGCCATAGGTTCTTGTTCAATATCAGTATGTCCATATAATCCGGCAAAAAATTGTTGGATGGTCATTTCGCCAATTGCCATCATAAATGTCTGGTCTCGGTAATAACCAGAGCGCCAGTCTCCATTTTTAAAAGCTTTTGCCCAAGCAAGTTGAGGCACTTCTTTTCCGTCACCAAAAATTCCAAATTTTGCCTTTCCGGTTAAAACTTCTCTTCTGCCTAACAAACTACATTCCCGGCTTGTTACCGCGATTTTATAATCATTTAAAACTTCAGATTTAAATTCGTCAAAAGACAATTCACTAATAGATTCTGGTTTTGTTTGCATAAAAGAAATTTTGAATTGCAAAAGTAAAGAAAAGGAAGTGTTTTTACAATTAACAGTTGTTTGTTTTAAATTCTTGAACTTTTTGGTAGGATTTTTTTATGTGATGTTGTCTTATTATAAAGGAGCACATATTATTTAATTTTAAAAAAAATAAAACAATGAAAAAATTAAAAATATTTATACTGGCC
>TARA_R110002072_G_scaffold5527_9_pt1 | contig 15753 bp, 12 predicted proteins | sample TARA_R110002072 | Tara Oceans TARA_R110002072 (sample SAMEA4397118) | marine metagenome | biome: Polar Biome; feature: [SRF] surface water layer (ENVO:00010504); material: water (ENVO:00002006), including particulate matter (ENVO:01000060) such as... | depth 5 m | reverse complement strand
TATGGCGCTTTGTTGCGCTCAGGGCTGTTTATTCCGCTAAGGGCTCTTTATTGGGCTAAGGGCTTTTTATTGCGCTAAGGGCTCTTTATGGCGCTAAGGGCTTTTCATTGCGCTAATGGCTTTGGAAAAGCCGGTAAAGTTTTCCAGAAGTCTGGGTCATGGCCGTAAAAAAGTTGCGCGCCCTTAGTCTCGAGGTCTTTTAATTTTTGAAAGCTCTCCATCATTTGATCAGCACTAAAGGACAGAGCCGGCAAACGCATTTCTTCCAGGGAACGCCGTAGATAACAGGCATCCCCGGTCAAGACGATGACTTTTTTGTTGGTCGTGATCTTGAGGGATTGATGACCTGGGGTATGACCCGGGGTAGGTATACAGACGACCGAACCATCGCCAAAAATATCGTGCTCGCCATCCGCCAGAATAAACCCATGGCCATAGTCCCAGTCCTGATCAAAAAAGCCAATTTTCGCGGCAATCTCTGGGGTTTTTGCCGCTTCTAATTCTTTCTTTTGCACAACAACCGGCGCATTAGGAATCGCATCGTTGCCGCCGCAGTGATCAAAATGCAAATGTGAGTTTACGAGGAAGGTAATATCATCAACCGCAATATCCAATGCGGCGAGGCGTGCGGCGACATCCTCATTCGCTTCAAAATGTACATCAAACAAAGGCGCTAGTACGCCCAGGCGTTTGTCGGGTTCTGTTTGCATGGATTTATGTAGACCCGTGTCATACAGAACGAGGCCTTTAGGATGACGGATCAGGTAACTGGGTACCGGTATTCGAATTTTGCCGGTCTCGCCCTCAAGCATCGACCCCAAATCCATGGTCATCCAACCGCAAGTCATGGCATGAATTGTTAACAACGTAGCTCTCCCAATCCAAATAATCCGCTGATGCTACCACTGCAGACGAGCATAAAATAACCGGAATATTCCTATCAATACCCATCTGGTCTGTTAAGATGCGCCCACTTTGCACCGAAGGTCGTGCAAACCCTCGTGGTATCCATTCTGGTTTCCCCGAAAACCGCTTTACTTTATTACTGCACTGTTTGGACCTTTCTCCTGTTAATTCCGGTGGCAAACAACGCACTGGAGCATCATTGATGTCATTTGAAACCCTTGGCCTAAGTGCCGAGATACTACGTGCTGTGTCCGATTCTGGATACACTGAACCTACACCCGTCCAGGCCGAAGCAATACCCCATGTACTCGCTGGCCGAGATATTATGGCTGGCGCACAAACCGGCACCGGCAAAACCGCTGGTTTTACACTACCTATTTTAGAGCGGCTTTTAGCCAGCAAATCTAGTCGACAGAATCGCCCAGTCCGCGCACTCATTTTAGTCCCGACCCGCGAATTAGCGGCCCAGGTACATGAAAGTGTTGAGGCCTATGGCAAACACCTACCTTTAAGCTCAATGGTTGTTTTTGGCGGCGTCAATATACGCCCACAAATCAGCAAGCTACGCCGGGGCGTTGATATATTAATTGCTACACCGGGTCGCCTTTTAGACCACATCCAACAGGGCAACTTGAGTTTAAGCGAAGTGGAAATGCTGGTTCTGGACGAAGCAGACCGAATGCTTGATATGGGATTTATCCCTGATATTAAACGGATTGTGAAGCTCATTCCGGAAAATCGACAAACCTTGATGTTTTCCGCAACCTTTTCCGCTGAGATTAAGAAACTCGCCAGCAGTTTCCTGACTGATCCAGCCCAGGTACAGATTGCTCAACAAAATACGACTGCTGAACGGATTGCACAGGTTATCCATCTGGTTGATCAGAAAGAAAAACGCGGCTTACTGTCTCACCTGATCGGTGACGGTAACTGGAGTCAGGTGCTGATTTTTACTCGCACCAAGCACGGCGCTAACAGACTGGCCACCCAGCTTGAAAAAGACGGCATCAAATCCGCCGCCATTCATGGCAATAAAAGCCAGGGTGCTCGGACCCGGGCACTGGCCGATTTTAAAGCGGGTAAAGTTCGTGCGCTGGTTGCAACGGATATTGCCGCTCGAGGTTTAGACATCGACCAACTGCCCCATGTGGTGAATTATGAGTTGCCCCATAAACCAGAGGACTATGTACACCGTATTGGTCGTACCGGTCGCGCCGGTCGCGAAGGTGAAGCCATGTCTTTAGTTTGTCGAGAAGAAACGAAACTCTTGAGAGATATTGAGAAGTTATTGAGCCGCGAGCTTCCACAGAAAATCACGGTAGGTTTTGAGCCAACCGAGCCTGCCCTGAGTAAAGAAGGCGCTTCACGCTCGGCTAACTTCGGTGGTGGGTCCAATCGTTCTAACAATCGATCTTCTAGCGGCCGTTCCGGTAGTTCTAGCAATCGATCGGGCCGAGGATCCAGCAATCGTTCCGGTAGTTCTAGTAACCGATCTAACCATTCGAATAGTGGTTCCAGTGATCGTTCTGGTAACGGTTCCGGCGGTAGTTCCAGTGAACGTTCGGGCAATCGAGCGGGCAATAACTCTGGTAACCGTTCTGGCAACCGTTCTAGTGAGCAGTCGGGCAACCGTTCAGGTAACAGCTCCGGCAACAGCTCTGGTAACAGCAGTTACGGTAATCGATCTGGTAACAGTTCCAGTGGTAATTCTGGAGATCGTTCCGGCAATACCCGGGGAAACTCTGCAACGCCTAACGGCAATCGTTCCGGTGGTCGAGTAGCAAACGCTCGATAGCCGGTACTTTTGGCTTCAGCTATTAAGCTTTAACTGTCTACCCTCAACTGTCTACCCTCAACTATCTACCCTCAACTATCTACCCTCAACTATCTACTTTCAACTACAGGGCGTTTACAGTATTGGATTAAAGGCCGTCAGGCCGTCCAACTGTGAAACGCCTAGTCCGTTGCCGGGGAACGTCGCAGCAAAATTGCCCTGTTCTCCGTGCAGCGCCATATAGTTTAAGGCAACCATCTGCACCAGTTGATTCACATTGTTCGCCGCTGGGGATGACGCCGTTTCTACCGATCCATCGGATCTGAACCAACCGAGTTGTTGGTGTTGGGCCTGGGCCGCAATATCACCACCTAACAGTTGTGGTCGACCCGCCGGGTTATAGACTAAAAAGAAAGACGCTGCGGTTGACTGGTTGTCTCCGGTCCACTCTCCCTTACCTCTGCCGGCAACACTGTCATCAATCCGGCCATTGCTTGCAACTGATCCGTCAGAGAACACATACATCATTAGGGGCACGCCCAATCTTGCGGCGTATTCCAAACAGGCACCCATGCATCGTCCGGCTCTCAGATCTCGAGCTTCACCTGTGCCTCTCTCCCCCGTGTGATAATCATAGCCACCCATCGTGATACAGCCTGCGCCGGCAAAACCGTTAAGCACGAGTTTCATGACTGAAGCAGTCTTTTGAAATTCCCTTTCGCCATCAAATTCTGCCGCAGAGAAGATGCCACCGGGACCCACAATATCTGGATCTATCCCGGGATTAAGCGCCGTCGGATCACCAAATCGATCCGCCAGGTCTGCGCTTTTCACATAACCACAACGAACAAGATCTTTGATCACATCATCGCGGCTAATTTGTGAATTCACCCGGTTGAGTTTCATGTCTGAGATACGTTGAATCGACTCCATCACCGCAACCGCGTCCCCCTGGGACAAAAGCCCAATCAGGTCACCCACATCAACAAGACCGGTGACATCCGTTGGACGGTCGACTTTTGTCGGACGCACCGCAACGTCAATTAAATCCGCGGGGGCCATTGAATTGCCACCGGAATCTGAACTACGGGAACCGATCAGGGTAAGCAGTGATCCATTCGCTCCGGCACGATTAATTGCGTACATCGGATTGTGGGGGTTATTGCCAGTATCATTTTCAGACCGCGCAGGAATCACGGCGCCATTGGTTGCGGCAACTGTGCCGGGCGCGGCTTTCTCCAAGATACCTCTAAGGTAGGCGGAGTCAGAATGAAAACTAAGACCAAGATCGGTATTAATAAAATCATTAGTACCGGTTTGAGCATTAACAACCGAGGGAATTTGATCCCCAGGCAAGCCTAGCTTGGAATATCCTGCGGTAGATAAAAAATCTAGCTGGCCGCCCCGCCCCCCGGTTAAAACGTTTGACCCCGCTATATTTGCACCTCCGGCCAGGTCAAAACAAATAAAAGGCACTTTCCCGGCGCCCTGCAAGGCAAGGCCGCAGGATTGTTTTAAGGTTTCCAGGTCCGCAGACAAGGCCGCCTGGGCCTGCATGGGACTCGCGAACAAACTCAGCAGGGATGGACCCATGACCGCAGCTGAACCAAACGAAAACCCCTGACGAATAAAATCTCGTCGGGTGACGGGCTTTTTGTGGTCGCCAAATTTTAAAGGCGCGTTGGGATGCAAAGCTTTTTTCATGCTGACTTCCTATCTAATGTTGGCCCATTTAATTTGTGATTACTGAAGCAGTACCGCAGCACTACCTAACACCGAGGCACAGGCAGCCTTGGCAATGGTTCGGGTTCTCGTGGCGTCATTACCGGTCACCACCAGTCGATCAATAAGGCTGTTTAGCTCACCTCTCACTAACGTCACATCAGGTTGAGTCGCAACGGGGCCTGCTCCATTTTGTAACGTGCTCACCAGTAGAGGATCCAGCAGTGCACTACGATTAGCGCCGGCATAGGCAGAACCAGGAGCAGCAGAAAAATCAAAGCCTGGGAACCTTGCACTGCGTAGCGCAGGGTCCTCTATCAAGACATTGCAATATTCAATTGCCAACTGGGTGATTCCCATTTGCTGTGAGGACAAAAACCCCTCAATGTTGTTTGAACTGGGCAGTTGTTGCCGCACCGCTGTGAAAGTATTAAAAACATCACTATTAGCCGCAGGGACTCCGGTGGCAGCAGCCATGCTGGCGTTAATCTCGTCGAATATTCGAATGCCAATATCCGACACAGGGGCCGCATCCGCCGAGACGGGTAACGGTTCTATACCCCCTTCGACCCGGACATTAGTGGCGTCGCCGAGGCGCTCAAAAGTGAGGAAGAACTCATCGCTTTGAGGGTTCTTCTCGATACCCAGTACCGTGCCGATCGCCGATAATGGCTGACCTGACTCAACTGAATAGTTAGATGCATCCAGTACGACATCCAAATTAGCATAGGCCTGACCAACTTCCGGCTCCCGACCATTAATCCCAATACGCATACCCTGCAACGGTATAATTGATGGCAAAGCGCCCTGTTCCAAGGAATAAAAAAATGGCTGACTAAAAAGATAGCTATAGCTATCAAACTGGGACACCTCAAATACAATGTAGGCATTTGGCACATCTACAAGATGGCTCACGCCAAACAGCAGCATAAATTGTTCGCCGACTCCGGCGTCAAAGTTTTGCACAATCTGAGTTGGGGTAAGCGCACGATTATGAATCGCCACCAGACGCAGGACACCCTGGAATTGGCGGTTGTTTGAAACTTCATTGCCAAGCACAAAAGCAAAGGTGTCATCCCAGTCATTTAGGTTGCCGCCAACCTCATCGGCAACGTCAATTCTTGCGCCATTCACAAATAACTGACGCCCAGTTGTGGGATCAAAAGTCATGACCACATGCTGCAGGGTTGCTTGTAATACTTCATCCCCATCGGGGGTGGATAGCCCAGGATTACCATTACCATCGGTTGCAGAAAATCGCACCAGTGCATCGTAGCTATATAAAGTTTGGCCAAGGGTAAAATTACGGGTGCTGTTACCGCCTGAATAACTGACGATATAAGCCTCCTCCTGGGTGACATTGGCCGGCGCAACCCAGGCTTCAACGGAATACTCACTGGTTGCGGTGATTAACTGGTGGAGTTTAGCGCTGGTACTGGTTGAAGCCTGGGCGCGACTCCCGGCGCTAAAACGTATGCCGTAACCACCCACCCAATCGACACTACCGGTAAACGATAGATTCATTGCTGGCTCCACTCCACTGGTGTCGAAGGCGGTATTGCCGGTTAATGTCTTGAACTGGTACAGGGCAATGGCACTTGCATCGTTACGGCCGCCTCCGGACGCCACCACTCCATCTAATAGGGTGAGTGCTCGGGATGTGACCAATTCAGGAGACACCTCCGTTTCAGGAATACTATCAACCAGGGTCTGAATCGCCGTTTGCATTTCGGCGGCATTGCTGACGCAATTACTCCAGCAATTATGGAACTCACTACCGAGACGAACCACAAGCCGGGAGTTGGCCGGATCATCTAGTTCAATTTTACTTCTTGCCGCCGCATAGCTCGCCTCAACATCATCGGTTGCAAAAAACGGTGACTGGGGAATGGCTGCATCGTCGACATGGCAGTTAGCACAGTAGGTCGTAAGCAGAGGATGGACCGTTGTTGCAAATACTCCGGCTGTAGCGGGAAATGATTTCGACGCACCGGGAATAATTTCTGGAGGCGCGGTTAAAACAATCGAAGTGCTGCTGCCTACTGTGCCCCCGGCCCAATTACTGATCCATGTGGTTAAGATATCAGCGCAGGCTTGATCCGAGGCTTGCCAACAGTTATGACCGCCACCGACCTTTTCTACCAATCGCGATTGTGCGGGTTGGTTAAGGTTAACCAGCGCATTAACCTCCTCGTAAGCTCGATTAATATCATCGTTTCTCGCAAAAGTCGGACTTTGTCCGCCGGCACCATGGCATTGGCCGCAGCGATTATCCGGCGCAATGTTTTCCCACAGCTCCAGTCGAAAACGTTGCACGTCGTCGGATTGAGGCGGAGGTCCACTCAACACCAGGCTGCGACTACCACTATCGCCAGCAGCTACATCTACATTTTGCACTACAGCGCTACCTGATCCACCGCTACAGCCTGCGAGAAAAGCCGTGACCAATACCGCCAGCAATTTCACTTGTATAGCTGGGCCAAGGTTTTCATCCAGGTGTTTCGATATATAGCTCATGACTACTCTCCTCGGCAGTAAGCGGCCGACTCAACAAAAGGCTGCTTTAGGTTGTAACCGCTCGAGACAAAAGAACTTGTCATTGCAGACAACTGGGCACGATCAGCACCATCTACCGGAGCACGTAAACACACGGTTTTGAATACTTTAGTTACCTGGCAGGAGGCAAAGGCTTCACTATTGGCGAGTTCTTCACCTAAGGACTTTGCCCCGTTGCCACTGCCCGCCAATGTACTACTCCAACCTAAATTTCGGTTGCGACCGGTCCGCCAGTAGTTATCCCAACGATCATCGGGTGTGACAAACCCAAAGGGGAAGTTGTTTTGATTAATATGATATTTGCGCACCACACGTGTCATGGTATCTGGGTCTAAAACGCCCACATCGTTATAGGCGAGTCTGCCATTCTCCCCTGTTGGGTCGTTATCAGAGTCAAATTCAAAATTGTAATAGGCAAAAGCCTGGGCCATTGGATCCATCCCGGAATGACAACCTACACAGTTATTTCTAAACAAACGGCTGTCACCTCCGGGCGAGCGAGTGATGTCCTGGCGAACCCGATCCGGTGGGCGCGAGGTATCAGCCACCTGCTCCAGATCCCGGCACAGATGATTCACCAGGGTGAAGCGGAACATGGCGCGGTTAGTCCCGGCTATAAAAAAAGCCCTGGAGGCAGCACGGCTCGTCAACACACCGGCCGCAGCGGCTGCAGGTATACCCGTGAGTGAGGTCTGGGATCGAGGCTCGAGTTGCGCCGCCAGATCAAGACCTTGCTGCTCTAGATATTCATAATGATCATTATTGGAAGCACTATAGACGGGACCGCCAGTTGCGGCGCTGCCCACGTAAAGTTGGTCTCCTGTTAACAGCTCCCGGAAATCTCGATCATCTCGCACCAGACCAATCACCGTCGCTGAGTAATCGTTTAGTGGCGCAAAGATATCGAAGTCCCGGTTGGTCCAGGGTGTTGCCAGGTTTTTTAAGGTGGTTCGATAAAAATCCGGATGATCGATCGCTATTAGCGCCGCCTGTTCAGCATTTGCTACTTCTGATCCGCTACCGCTACCGATGATATTTGCCATCTGTTCCAAAATTTCTACCGTTGGTGGAACACCGGCAATTCGATCATGAATTCGCTTTGCTTGTTCTACCGGCCCGGCCTGAATTTCTGTACTAACAAACAACACCAATAAGAGGGTGATGCTCCCAACAATTCTACGCATGTTTCGTTGCCCTTCCTGATTTTCAGGATTTGGCAGTAGCCTAGGGAAGTTTGCTGATGGGTAAGAGCGGTTTAGTTCAGTTACGTGACGGAGGACACACTTTGCTGGAATTACACATCGGGTTTTGTGAGTCACGTCACAAGCACCTCTGGGAAATACCACTAATCTCACTTCCTCGGCATCAACAATCGTGACATTAACTTCGATCTCGACAAATTAATTTTTTGCACAAAGACAACGGGAACAAAAACGATGAACAAGAGGCCTTCGGGCAGCCTCCTCACTCGAGCACTACTGATTGCAGCAATGAGCACCTTGAGTGTGATGGGTTGTGACAGCGGCAGCGGGACAGCGGGCGCTCTTTCTAGCAGCAATCAAGCGCCGGATCCTGTGGTTCAGGACTTTCCGATCTTTTTTGTTGAACGCCCTTTTGTTTTTAATATGGAAGGTGACACCGTAGCGAGCAGTCAACGGGCACTGATGGTGTTTGAGCCCGGTGCAGCACTGATCATGAAAGATCGCGCCTTACCTAGCGCGCCCCGTACCAATCTAATGGAAGCATTCTTAGCGTCCACTGATGAATCTAGTGGTACCGAGGGTGACAACAATATCGGTTTATATGACATCCGGGATCTTGCACCCGATTACGCAGGACGGCGATTACTGTTTTCCATGCGCGGACCCTTTGACCCCGACGCAGATGACGAAGATCAACCCAGCTGGAATATCTGGGAGTACAACCTGGAGACGGAGGTACTCCACAGAATTATTACCTCCGACACAAACGCCGAGGCGGGCCAAGACCGGGAAGCCCAGTATTTACCCAACGGCAAAATAGTGTTCACTTCAAATCGGCAGCGCACTGCCCGGGCTATATTGCTCGACGAGGGGCGCCCACAATTTTCTGCGTTAGATGAAGATCAAAACGAATCTGCCTTTGTACTTCATGTTATGGACGATGATGGCGGCAACATTCAGCAGATCACCTTCAACCAGAGTCACGATCGAGATCCCGTGGTTTTACCCGACGGTAAGTTGGTGTTCAATCGGTGGGACAATGTTCCGGGGCGAGATATCGTCAGCCTTTACCGCAGTAATATTGACGGTAGCCAGATGGAACGCCTATACGGTTACCACAGTCAGGAGAGCGGCAGGGACGGCACAACCGTTGTCTTTTCTGATCCCAGGGCCATGAGCGACGGCACAATACTGGTAATCGCCAGAGACAATGATGATGGCCAACCCGGTGGTGATCTCATCACCCTGGACATTAAAAACTTTGTTGAACTTGAACAACCCACCTTTAATAACACCACCGCCGGGGCAACTGCACAAAGCTCTCCATTGATTGATGTGGTAAATCTCACGCAGGTTTCTGAACGGGGTCGGTTCTCGAGTGTTTGGCCATTAGAAGACGGTACTGACCGACTGTTGATTACCTGGGCCCAATGCCGATTGCTAGAAACCACCAATGACATCGAAGCAATTGTGCCCTGCACAGCATCCCGCTTGTCCGATGGGGATAATCCTGCGGTCGAGGCACCGCCGCTATACGGGCTATGGATACTGGACCCAGAAAGCGATCTACAGCAACCGGTTGTGATTCCAGAAGAAGGCAGCATGATTTCCGAGGCGGTTGTGCTCTCCCCAAGAACAGCGCCGTTCTTTCAAGGCACAACCATTGATGACAATACACAAAGCCTGATTAATGAAAATGTTGGGGTGCTGCACATCAAAAGCATTTACGACATTGACGGAATAGATACCGCAGCACCTAATCTGCAAACCCTTGCCAATCCTGTCCTGACTTCAGCGACCCAACGCCCGGTCACTTTTTTACGGCTGGTGAAACCCGTGTCACTACCCGACGACGAGGTAGTGGATATTCCCGGCACGGCCTTTGGTCGATCCCGGGCTGAACTTATGCGAGAAATTTTGGGCTACGCCACTGTTCACCCGGACGGATCGGTACTGGTAAAGGTGCCGGCTAATGTCCCATTCACCTTAAGCCTGTTGAATCGTAACGGCGAACGCGTGAGTCCGCGACATCGGAACTGGTTACAACTGCGTCCCGGGGAAGTCAGGCAATGCAACGGTTGCCACACCCAGGAAAGTGAAGCTTCCCATGGACGATCGGATGGTGATGCACCGAGCATTAATGCCGGAGGGCCGTTTTCTGGCCTCAATACTGATTTTCTGGTTGATCCCGGCAATACCATGGCTGAGGCTGCTGCGCTTTTGACCGGTGTACCTGGTCCGCTGTCCGACCTGGTTTTTGAAGATATCTGGACCGATGCTAGTCAGCGCACCATCGACGCAGCCTTTGAATATCGTTACCAAGATTTGTCAACGGCGGCGCCGGCAAACAGTGCCTGTATCCCCTGGCAATCGAATTGCCGTATCACCATCCACTATCAAGATCATATTCATCCTATCTGGGCCGTGGACAGACAAACCCTGGACTTAGACGGCATCACCGTCCTGGAGGATTTTACCTGCACCAGTTGTCACACCAATAGTGATGCGATGGGTATGCCCCAGGTACCGGCGGCCCAACTGGATCTAACCGATGGCGCTTCAAATGATCAAGCGGATCACTTTAAGAGCTATCGTGAACTGCTGTTTAACGATAACGAACAAATATTGGATAACGGTGTCATCGTTGATCGCACAGAACCTCAATTCGACAATGCAGGCAACCCGATCTTTGAAACCGACGAGAACGGCGAGCTGATTCTGGATGTAGATGGCAATCCTATTCCCGTGCTGCGCACGTTTAATGTCGCGCCAGCCTTGAGAACAGTCGGCGCCCTTGGTTCCAGCACCTTTTTTGAGCGTTTTCGAGCGGGAGGCAGCCACTTGGGTTACCTCACGCCAGCAGAACTCAAACTACTCGCGGAGTGGATCGATGTGGGGGGTCAGTACTACAACGATCCGTTTGTGGTGCCCCAATGATCAGTCGTCTGGTGTGTAAATTACTTAACGGGTCCCGTGTCATGTGCTGGCGTGGGATATGTTCTTTCGCTTTGACTTCTCTTCTCTTGACTTCTCTTGTCTTGACTAGCTATGCCCATGCAGAAGAACCGTCTGATGTTGGGCTAAGCGTTCTGGTCATGGAACCCTATATTGAATTGCACACCGGCCCCGGCCGGGGTTATCCGGTTTTCCATGTTGTGGCGGGGGGAGACAATATTAAAATTTTAAAGCGGCGCACCAGCTGGTTCTTAATTGAAACCCATAACCGTCACCCGGTGAAGGGCTGGGCGCGTTACAAAGATATGTCCTTAACCGCCACTTCAGTTTCGGAAAATGGGGAAGTGATATATGCCAGTTTCCCAGGCTACGACAGAAACAATCCGACCCGCTGGCGTTGGCATATTTCAGGCGGGGACTTTAGTGGTGCATCTGCCATTTCAACCGCCCTCGCTTACCGATTAACACCCAACATTGCATTACAGGTTGAAGGCACACAAATTCTTGGGGATTTTTCCGATGGCAAGATGGTGAACGCCTCAATCCAACATCATCCTTTTCCTGCCTGGCGGGTATCACCCTACTTCCAGCTAGGCGCGGGGATATTACAAACCCAGCCAAGCGCAACCCTGGTACAGGCAGAAGATAGAACAGACAACACCCTACTGGTCGGTGGAGGACTGAACGTTTTCCTCGGGCGCCGATTTAACCTTTTTCTCGACTACAGGCGCCACACGGTGCTGACCAGTCGAGATGATAATGAGGAGATAGACGAATGGAAACTAGGCTTCAACGTATCCTTTTAAACTTTAAGCAAAGCCGATATCTAAGCCGGTATCTGGCTCTGGCATCCCTGGGCTTTTCACTGCCGGCAAGCGGTGAAGAAACCCTGTCCGTAGGGAATTCTTCTATAGGAGATTTGGGTCTCACCCCGGTGATTGAGCGGCGCGAGGTCAAAATTGCGGGCATTGATACTGAGGATTTTGAGATCGGGATTTCCGGTGGGCTATTTTCTGTTGAGGATTTTGAATCCAACCCTATTGCCATCACCCACCTCACCTATCACATCAGCGAAGACTTTTTTGTGCAAGCCCGCTACGCCCTGAGCGAATTGGGTGAGTCTAGCTTTGATCGTCTCTCGGGTGGCGCCAGCCTGCTTGGCTCCGACGACAAGGACATCACATTTTATGATCTCTCCCTCGGCGTGAATGTCTTCCCCGGCGAGGCATTTATCTGGGATCGCTGGGCGGTGAACACCAGCTTTTATCTGGTAGGCGGTGTCGGCTCAACGGAGTTTGCCGGTACCGAACGCTTTACCGTGAATGGTGGTGTCGGCTATCGACTTATCGCAAATGACTTTATCTCCTTTAACTTTCAGGTTCGCGACCATGTGTTTGACACGGAAATTACTGGCAGTAAAAAGGCGACCCACAATATTGAGCTGGGGGCGGGGGTTTCTTTGTTTTTTTGACACGAGGCTCAAAAAAGGAGTTCTAAAGCTAGCCTTTGAAAAAGAAGTTTAGACAAGCGTTAAGTTTTTTAAACGGGCATTTTTATATGAACAAAATACTTAAACCACTAGCCATTATCAGCGCGCTGTTATTCCTACAGAGCTGCGCAGGTATTGAACCCTGGGTTAGTCCCTTTGAACGAAGCAAACTCGCGGACCCCATTATGAGTTTCTCCCGGGCGCCGGCAGACTCTGCCTATATGCACCACGTAAGACAGGCTCGCGAGGGTGCACGGGGCGCTGAAGGCGGCGGTGGAGGTGGTTGTGGTTGCAACTAAATTTTCTAGAGTTTACCTGACACTACTGACCCTGGGCGCCTCCTGCACGATCAGCGCTAAGGTATTGCCGGAAGACCGAAGCGATCTGCTTTATCACGGCTACGAGGGGGGCGGCGTCACCATTCAAGGGCCGTCAGTCCTAATCCGTAAGGCTTACAAAGACAAGGTATCGGTCTGGGGCAACTATTACGTTGATATGATCTCCGGTGCATCTATTGACGTGGAAGCTACCGCATCCAAATACTCAGAAACCCGGGAAGAGTTTAGCGTTGGCGCGGACTATCTGTACGACAAGACCATCATCGGGGTGGGCTACACACAGAGTGAAGAAGATGACTATTCAGCATCAACCATTCGGTTAGGTATCAGTCAGGATTTTTTTGGAGACCTCACAACCCTTTCTATGGGCTATGCCTACGGCGATGACATTGTCCGGCGCAATGGAGATGATGTCTTTGAAGATGAGGCGCAACATCAGTCCTTCCGACTGGAAATTTCCCAGATTCTAACCACACGTTTTATTATGAATCTTGGCATTGAGGCCGTGACCGACGAGGGCTATCTTAATAACCCGTATCGTTCTGTACGATTTAGAGATGCCAGTTCCGCCAACGGCTATAGCTACCAGGCAGAAAATTACCCCCGTACTCGCAATAGTGATGCGGTAGCGGTACGGGGTATGTATTACCTCCCCTATCGCGCGGCACTACGCGGCGAGTACCGGTATTACACTGACTCCTGGGGCATTGATGCCCACAATGGGGAAGTCTCCTACACCCATCCCATAGGTGATCACTGGGAGTTTGATGCAAATCTTCGTTACTACGATCAAACCCAGGCGGATTTTTATGCGGATGTGTTTGCTTTCCAGGATGCTCAAAACTTTTTAGCCCGGGACAAAGAACTCGCTGCCTTTAATAGCACCAGTATTGGCGCAGGCGCGAGCTACAGTTTTGGCCATGAAGGTTTCTGGGTTTTCAGCAAAGGCTCCGCAAACCTATATGTGGATTATGTGATGTTCGACTATCAAAACTTTTCGGACGTCACCGCCGGCGCAGCTCTCGGGGACGAACCTCTCTATCAGTTTGATGCAGTTGTGGTGCGAGCCTATCTGTCTTTGTGGTTCTAAAGTTGTGCGGGTACTCACTACTCACTTATAGGCTGGAATCCTAGATTCTAGGGTGCCCAATAAACTTCAACCGGGACCCGTGATTGATTAACCAAATGCGAGACCGGCAATCCGTCAGCCGCTTCTAGCACCTGCTTTTTCTTGTCTCCAAATACCAACAATAAAATTGCTCTCGACCGCAGGAGCAACGACAAATTGGCGGTGCACCTGGGCACGGGACTCGCACTTGTGATCACGTCTTTGCACGCCGGCGCAGCATCAATATCCACAAGGGAATCCAGTTCAGTAAGGTCAGGAAAGATCGAAGCGAAATGACCATCCTCCCCCATGCCAACCAGGGTCACCGGTAAGGCAGAAGCTATGAGTGACACATTTAGATTCGACAACTGACAAAATGTTGAGCTCTTTGCAGCGCCAGTGAATAGGGTCGCTCGAACCATCCGCTCGTTGCTGGCTTCATCAGTGACCGGCACCAGCCTTTCATCCGTCAATGTCACATCAACCCTGGACCAATCCAGAGGATAAGCGGACAGCTCGATTAGACATTGCTGCGGAGAACTACCGCCACTTGCCATCAGCATCGCTCGAGGTTGAGCAGCAAGCTGTGCTTCCAGGTGCTCGAATAAGTACTTTGCAACGGCGTGGGAAGCTGTTTCACGATGGGTAAATTCAGTCATGATCATCTAAAGCTGTTCCATTTACGGTATTCACCCATTGTGTACAAATCACTAGCAAACCCAGAAAATGTATTGCTTAATTTGTTTCACGTTGGATAGAAGTTGTGGGTAAAAAATTTATTGTATTCGATTTGGATGGGACAATCAGCGATCCGAAAGACGGGATTGTTCGCTCCATCAATTTTGCTCTCAATACACTCGGCTATGAACCCAGAAGTGAGGACAAACTCACAAAGTACATCGGCCCTCCCCTGGACAAGACCTTCGAAGAACTGGTCGCTAGCACAGATCAAGAACTCATCCGATCTTTGGTCACTCGCTACCGTGAAAGGTATGCTCAGGTCGGCTTCTCGGAAAACACGTTATACCCCGGCATCAGAGAAAGCCTTGAAACAATCGCAAACCGGTATCCATTAGCGATTTGCACATCAAAGCGAGTTGATTTTGCCGAGAAAATTCTCGCGTTGTTTGATCTATCCCATTTATTTCAAGTCGTGAATGGCGCTGATATTGGTATCAGTAAATCCCAACAACTCGAACGCCTCTTGGCTGAAGGCACGATTGGCGCGGACTCAATTATGGTCGGTGATCGCAATGTGGACATGATTGGTGCGAGGGACAATAGGCTTTTGTCCGTTGGGGTGCTGTGGGGATACGGCGACCGTGACGAACTCAGCCACGAATCTCCAAACATAATTTTGCAACACCCTGATCAATTGCCGGAAGCTATCACCTAACTGGGCAAGACTAACTGGATAAGACTAGCTGGGTAAAAAATGCACGGGGTAAGAAATCTTAGTCACCGCAACATCTCGCTCGCCAAAATCAAATAGCTGTACCCGGCGCATCACCCGGCTAAGAAGTTCTTCGTCCGTCAGGTCCGAGGTTAATACATCACAGGCAGAGACGGTGCCGTCGGGCTCTATGACAAGCTCCAGGACTACCTTGCCAAGTAAGGAAGGATCTTTGCGCAGGGCGCGATTGTAGATTGAAAAGATAGCACCCTTGTTAGCATCAAACACCCTGCGGACTTCTTCAATACTA
>TARA_R110002072_G_scaffold68371_8_pt1 | contig 15780 bp, 14 predicted proteins | sample TARA_R110002072 | Tara Oceans TARA_R110002072 (sample SAMEA4397118) | marine metagenome | biome: Polar Biome; feature: [SRF] surface water layer (ENVO:00010504); material: water (ENVO:00002006), including particulate matter (ENVO:01000060) such as... | depth 5 m | reverse complement strand
CCTCGCGGCACATCGCATCCACGTAGTCCGACAGGAAGCGCGCTTGTTCGGTGGCGGAGACCGACTCGCCCGAGAAGATCCAGGGGTTACCCAGCGCGCCGCGGCCGACCATGGCGAAGGCGCAGCCGGTCTCGTCACGGATCGTTCGGAGCTTGGCGTGCGTGTCGACGTCGCCGTTGCCGCAGACGGGGATCGACACCGCGGATACGGCGCGGGCGATGCGCGTCCAATCGACTCCGGGCGAATAGCCCTCGGCGCGGGTGCGTGCATGGACGGTCAGCATGGCGGCGCCACCGGCTTCGGCGGCGCGCGCGAGGTCCTCCACGTCGTCGGCGTGGTCGTAGCCGGCGCGAATCTTGGCCGTGACGGGGACGGCTCCGTCGACCGCCCGGACGACGCTGGCGACGACGCGCTCGAGACCCGCGGGGTCCTTCAGTTGGGCGGCGCCGGCGCATCCACGCAGCGCGCCCTTCGCCGGGCAACCGAAGTTCAGGTCGATCAGCGGAACGCCGAGTTCGACGGCATTGCGAGCGCTACCGCCCAGGGCGTCCAGGTCTGCACCCATCAACTGGATGCCGACGGGAGCACCAGGTGTGCGCGGGCCGAGCATGCGTTCGATCTCGATCGGCTGTCGCGGACGGTCGAGGACTCGCAGGAATTCCGTGTACGTGCCGCCCAGGACCTCGGGCGTCTGCCGCGCGAGGACGAGCGAGCGGAAGACCGGATCGGTCACGCCTTCCATCGGCGCCAGTAGGTTGCGTGACGTGAACGGGAGGCCGGGCCAGATGGGGGAAGGCTGGGGGGAAGACAACGGAAGCACCACTTGGAGGAGGGGGATCCTATCCTGTGCATGCTCGCGACACCGAAACCGATCCCATGACCTCCGCATCGACCGACCGCTTCACCGCGTACGACTTCCTGGCCGCCCGAGCTCGCATCGCTGGCTACATCGTGGGCACGCCCCTGATGCCGTTCGACGTGGGCGATCCGCGCATCGAACTGCGCCTGAAACTCGAGAACCGCCAGGTCACCGGCGCCTTCAAGGCCCGCGGCGCGACGAACAACATCGCGCGGCTCACCGAGGCCGAGCGCGCCGCCGGAGTCGTCGCGACCAGCAGTGGCAACCACGGCAAGGCGCTCGCCTGGGCGGCCATGGAGGCGGGCGTGAAGGCGACGATCGTCATGCCCGCGAACGCCTACCCGAACAAGATCGCGGCCTGTCGCGAGCTGGGCGCCACCGTCGTGTTGTCCACCGACCGCATGCAGGCCGAGGTCGACGCCGCCGCGCTCGTCGCCCAAGGGCTGGTTCCGATCCATCCCTACGACGCGGACGGCACGATCGAGGGCGCCGGCACCGTCGGGCTCGATATCGCCGACGACTGGCCCGAGGTCGAGGTCGTCGTCATTCCGGTCGGTGGTGGGGGCCTGGCCGCGGGCACGTCGCTCGCGCTGCGCCGCACGCTCGGCGATCAGGTTCGTTGCCTCGGCGCCGAACCCGGCGGCGCACCGTCCATGTCGCTCGGCATCGAAGCGGGCGCGCCCGTCGTTCTCGATGCGATCAATACGGAGATCCAGGGCCTCTGCCCGCCCGAGTCCGGGGCGCGCAACATCGCCGTCTGTCGCGAGACGTTGGAAGGCGTCGCGCGACTCAGCGACACCGCGATCCTGGATGCTCAACGGGTCCTCGTTCAGGCCGGCGAGGTCGTCGAGCCCGCCGGTGCCGCCGCGGTGGCCGCGATCCGTGAAGGACACCTCGAGGCCTGGCTCGCCGGGCGCGACGCGGATCATCCACTGCGCGTCGTCGCCGTGATCTCCGGTGGCAACCCTGCCCCCGATCAACTCGAACAGGTGCGCGCGTCGATCGCGGCGGAGGCTTGATGCGTTGGATCCTGCTCCTTCTGATCCTGCCGTTCGCGGCATGTGGCAGCGACGAGGCCGATGACGTCGCGTCCACCCCGGCCGCGCTACCGACGGAGGCCCCGCGCGCGATCCTGGTGCTCGCGATCGACGGCTTGCGCCTCGACGACGTCGGGCCCGACCTGGAACGCATCGCGCCGAACCTGGCTGCGCTGCGCGAGCGTTCGATCCGCCCCCGCGAAGCGATCGCGCCATCGACGGCGCTGAATCCGGCGCTCGCGTCTTGGCTCACCGGCCTGCCGCCCTTCGAGATCGGCGTCGGCTCCGTGCGCACGCGAGGGCGTACCGCTCTCGCGCCGCAGCACACCACCGTGGCCGAGCGCTACAGCGAGAGTGGTTGGCGAACAGTAGGCGTCGTGTCCCAGGTGCAACTGCGACCTGAGATATCGGGACTGAACCAGGGCTTCGCCGTGTACGAGGCTCCCGTCGTTGCGACGAACAGCGCGTTCGACGCGGAGCAGGGCGCTCTGTTGTTGCAGCCGTACGTGGCCGGACTCGGTGTCGAAGGATCGCAGCCCTTGTTCGCACTGTGGTCGATCGGCGATCTGATGAACGAAGGGGGCACCGCGACCGCCGACGCGATCCCGACGCTGACGCACCACCTCGCCGCGTACATGGATCAGGTTCCGCGCGTGCGGGCTGCACTGGAAGGCTCGACCATCGATCCCGCTGCGGCGGTTCAGGAGATCGAGTCCTTGTTGGGGCGCTCGCGAGGCTCCAAACCGTTCCTCGCCATGCGCCGCGGTTTGCGCGAAGGACGGCTCGCCTACATCGATCGCCAGGTCGGCCAGGTGCTCGACGCGCTGCCGGACGACTCGATGGTCGTGCTGTTGTCCCCTCGTGGTTCATGGCTCGCGCCGCCCACGGAGGAGCGCGGGGCAGCCTTCGATCCGGACCTCGCGCGTGTTCCTTTCTGGGTTGCGATGGGGGACGGTGGGCGTGCCGGGGATCTCGACAACCTCGTGGGGATCCAGGACGTCTTTCCCGCGCTGACCGCGTTCGCCGGCGAAGACTCAACGGGATGGGCCCAGGTCGCCACGGCGCTCGAGGGCGCGCGGGGTCAGACGATCTACCCTGTGTGCGATGCGCGGTTCGAGCGGTGGGCCGTGCTGGATGCCGAAGGGCAACTCGAACATCCGGACACGTTCGACGCTCGCATGTTCGACCGTGAAGGCGTGCTGCAGGTCGTAGCGGACGACGACGCGCGCAGGGCTCGGTTGGTCGGAGAGTTCGAGGACTCTCGGCGGCTGGCGCTGCAATGCTTGCGCGTGAGAGAGGGCGCACCTGCGACCACGGTCCGCTGGGTCTTCGGAGACGGCGGATTCGCCACGTCTCAGTGGATCCGGCAGGACGGAAGCGCCGGTTCGCTACGAGGGGTCAGTGGATCGACGGTGCTCGATGAAGGTCACGCGCTGACTCACACCGGGCGCAGGCCCTCGATGCCGATGCGGCTGGACTTGGAAGCGGACGGGATGAACGAGGCGGGCGTGTGCATCGGCCGAGCCTTGCTGGAGAACGTCCCCTTTCCGCGCCTCGCACCGCCTGGGAGTCCGGGACCCAAGCCGGAGAACGCGGTCGTGTCGTTCTCGCCCGACGGGGTGTGGCGATTCTTGAAGATCGAAGCGACGCCGGATCAAGAGGTGCAGGTCATCTTGATGCTGCACCCTCCGAAGGGTCGCGAGGAGACCGAGCTCGATTGGAATGGAGGCTTCGGCTACGAGGTCGATCTGATGAAGGGGCGCGACGACGCGATCCTGGGCGCAGGGAGCGGTCCGCTCGAGATGCGTGTGCGCGAGATGCCGTCGCGCGAATGGGCGCTTGCGGTGACCATCGATGGTCGGGTCGTGCCCGCTGACGAGATCGACGCCGGTGAAACGGCCTGGGGGCGGGCGGGGGCGATCTCGCTGTCGATCCCCGATTGGATGCCTGGCGTGACCGAGCATCTTGGGCTGTCGTCCGAGGAGCAGCTCCCTCCGCACCTCTGGCATGTCTGGCGCAACGACGCATTCTCAGGCAAGGGTCCCGGTCAGGGACTCGACGCACATACGCGCGCCTACCTCCAGCGCCTGCCCGCTTCCGAATAGACTGTCCGCAGCATGAAACGCGTGATCCTATGTCGGCCGGAAGGGCCGCGGAACGTGGGCAGCGTCCTGCGCGCTGTCCAGAACTTCGGGCCGTCCGAGCTGCACCTCGTGGCGCCGTTGAAGCCGTCGATGTTGGTGCATCCGGACTTCGTGCAAATGTCGCACGGTGCTGAAGAGGCGCGCGATGCGATCGTTGTGCACGAACGACTCGAGGATGCGCTGGCCGATGTGCATCACTCGGTCGGGTTCACGGCGCGCGTGCGGGGCAACCGGCAACGCCGCGACTGGCGCGAGGCCCAGCCCGATGTCCTGGGGTTCGCCGAGTCGAGCGAGGATCGACTGGCGCTCGTCTTCGGCAACGAGGAGACGGGGATGACCGCCGAGGAAGCGGGCTTGTGCAGTGAGCTCGTGCACATCCGGACCTCCGAGGACCACACGTCCTTGAACCTCGCCATGTGTGCCACCGTGACGCTGTCGGACCTGTTCGTCGGCCGCGGACACGTGCAGGCCGAGCCCGGTGGGCGACTGCTCGACGGCAACGGGCGCGAGTTCCTGAAGGCGCGCATGACCGAGGTCTTCGCGCACAAGATCGCCCAGTCGCCGGAAGCCTCCAAGCTGATCGAGGCCTCGATCGAGCGCGTCTTCTCGCGCGCCGAACTCGAGAATCGTGATGCGCGGGCCTGGCACCTGATGCTCAAGGCGCTCGGCTCGACGATGCGGCCCGACCAGGTCGGCCTGACCGTCCACGTGAAGGGCCAGCGCCGAAAGATGTTCCTGGACAAGCATCTGGACGGGACCGACACCTCCGCCGACGCGTAGAATCGCCGGCATGGTTCGGCTCAATCGCATCTACACACGCACGGGCGACGATGGCAGCACGGGGCTCGGTGACGGGACCCGCTTGCCCAAGGATCACCTGCGCATCGAGGCCTACGGCACCGTCGACGAACTCTCCAGTGTCCTCGGACTTTGCATGGCGGAAGGCGCGGACGGTTTCGACGATCGTTTGAAGAGCATCCAGAACGATCTCTTCGACGTCGGCTCCGACCTGTGTGTGCCCGGCATCGGCGACGAGGGCAAGCGCCTCGACGCGGGGTACGTCAAGCGTCTCGAGGGTTGGATCGACGAGTTGAACGAGCGGTTGCAGCCGTTGACCTCGTTCATCCTGCCGGGCGGCTCCGCAGCGGCTGCGCGCTTGCACCTGGGTCGCACCGTCTGCCGTCGCGCCGAACGCATCACGGTCGCGCTCGCCGCCGAGCCCGACGAGAAGGACAAGGTCAATCCGCTGGTCATCCAGTACTTGAACCGCCTCTCCGACCTGCTGTTCGTCATGGCGCGCATCGCCAACGACGAAGGTCGCGCGGACGTGTTGTGGAAGCCCGGCGCGGGCGCGGGTCAATGAGTCATCGGCTGGCGTGGGCGACGCCGCCCGAGTGGGTGGCGATGGTCGAGGCCGATCCGCTCGCACTCCTGAACGATCACGCGCACTGCGAACTGAAGGCGGCGGCCATGGGCCAGTCGCTGATCGCGAAGAACCCGAGCTTCGGGATGCTGATCGACACGGTGCCGCAAGTGGTGCTCGAGGAGATGCAGCACTTCGTCCAGGTGAACGCAGAGCTGCGCAAGCGTGGGGGCGAGCTCGGGGTCCAGGAGCCCAGCCCGTACGCGGACGGCTTGCACCAAGGCGCCGCGGCGACGCGCACCGACCTGGTGCTCGACCGGCTCGTGCTGGCGCACCTGATCGAGGCCCGCAGCCTCGAGCGCTTCGACCTCTTGGCGAACCACCTGACCGACCGGACTCTGGCCGCGCTGTACGAAGAGCTGTTGCCCAGCGAGGCCGCGCACCGGGGCCTGTTCCGCAAACTCGCGCGGGAAGCCTACGGGGACGCTGCCGAGGCCCGGATCGAGACGCTCGGCGAGCTCGAATCCCGTCTCATCGCTGGGCTTCCGTTCGCGCACCGAGTGCATTCGGGGATCCGCGTCAGATAGAGTGCATTCAGCGTGCTGTTCTCCTCTCCGGTCTTCCTGACGCTGTTCCTGCCGCTCGTCCTGGGGGCCGTTTGTCTCTCGGGTCGGCGTGGTCGCAACGTCGCGCTGCTGTTCGCCAGCCTGCTGTTCTACGCCTGGGGCGAAGGGCGGATGGTGCTGGTGATGGTGGCGAGCATCCTCGTCAACCACACGCTCGGGCTGCGCGTCGAGGCCGCCAAGCAACGGGGCGGAGGCAAGCTGTGGGTCGCCGCGGCGGTCACGTTCAATTTGGCTCTCTTGGCGGCGTTCAAGTACTCGGGCTGGGCGTTTGGCGAGGAAGCCGCGATCGTCGATTGGTTCCGCGAGCACCACGGTGGCGGGCCGCCGATCGGCATCAGCTTCTTCACGTTCCAGGCGCTGTCGTACGTCGTTGACGTGTATCGCAAGGACGCGCCGGTCCAACGCAATCCCCTGCACTTCGGGTTGTACATCGCGTTGTTCCCGCAACTCGTCGCGGGCCCGATCGTGCGCTACCGCGACGTCGCGGCGCAGCTGCTCGAGCGCACCGTCAACCGGCCGTTGTTCGCCAGCGGCGTGCGTCGATTCATCCTGGGCCTCGGCAAGAAGATGTTGTTGGCCGGGCCCCTCGGCACTGCGGCCAATCTCGCCTTCGAGGTCGATCCGGGGAACCTGACGACCGGTGCCGCGTGGCTCGGGCTGGTCGCGTACACGCTGCAGATCTACTTGGACTTCTCGGCCTATTCCGACATGGCGATCGGCCTCGGCCGCATGTTCGGGTTCCAGTTCCTCGAGAACTTCAACTTCCCGTACATCGCGCGCAGCGTGACGGACTTCTGGCGTCGCTGGCACATCTCGCTGTCGAGTTGGTTCCGCGACTACCTGTACATCCCGCTGGGCGGCAATCGCAAAGGCGCGTTGCGGACGTACGCGAACCTGTGGATCGTCTTCCTGTTGTGCGGACTTTGGCACGGCGCCAGTTGGACCTATGTCGTTTGGGGCGCGTGGCACGGTGGCCTGCTCGTGTTCGAGCGAGCGGTCCTGCGCGGCAGCCTCGAGCGCATGCCCGCCGCCCTCGGACACGTCTGGACGTTGCTGGCCGTGATGTTCGGCTGGGTCCTGTTCCGCGCGGACAGCGCCGAACACGCCCTGGGGTACTTCCGAACGTTGGCCGGCCAAGGCGGTGAGGCTTACGCGGCCCCGCGCTTGCTCAACGGCGTCGTCAACGCTGCCCTGATCGCCGGGTTCCTCGCCAGCCTGCCCTGGTTGCCCAAGCTGTCGGCCTGGCTCGACCAGGACCGCGCCGCGCGTTGGCGCCCGTTGCTCGACACGCTCGGCGTTCTGGCCCTGTTCGCGATCTTGATCGCCAGCATGGCCGAGGTCGCGGGCGGTTCGAGCCAACCCTTCATCTACTTCCGGTTCTGATGGAGGCTTCCGTCCGAACCCGCGGCGCGCTCGACATCGCGTTGATCCTCGGCTTCCTGGTCGTCCTGGTCACGCCGGGCGTCGCGTACCTGACCTCCCACGATGAAGCGGCGCGTCAGCAGGAGATTCGCGAGCGAGAACTCCGCCCGAACCTCGAGCCGCCGCCCGAGCTGAGCCTTGCCGAACTCGAGTCCTGGCCGACGACCATCGACGCCTGGTGGCCGCAACGGATCGGTCTGCGCACCGACCTGCTGCGACTCCGCGGGCGGTTGTGGTGGCAGGTCTTCGGCGAGGTTCCCGGCGATCGCATGGTGCGCGGGCGGGACGGTTGGATGTTCCTCGCGCGCGGGGCGTTCCTGGACCTCGAGGACGACTTCCTGGATGCCTGGCGCGGCGCACGTCCGCTGACCGAGGGCCAGGTCGCCCAATGGGTGGACGTCTTTGCGGAGCGTCGCGACTGGCTCGCGGAACGCGGCATCGCGCACCTCGTGGTGATCGCGCCCCAGAAGGCCGAGGTCTATCCCGACCGCGCGCCCGCTCGCTACCCGCGTGTCGGGCCGAGCCAGGCGGACCAGGTCCTGCCCAAGTTGATCGCGTCCGGCGTGGACGTGCTGGACCTGCGCGCCTTGTTCGACGAGGCACGGACCAACGACCGCGACGGCGGCGCGGACCACCTGTACCACCCGTCCGGAACGCACTGGTCCAAACGGGGCGATGCGTTGGCCTACGACGCGATCGCGCGCCGCCTGCAGGCGAATCAGGTCCTCAGCGAACGGCCGTGGTCGACGTACGAGGAGCAGCCCTTCTTGGACGACGGCGACAGCTGGGAGCGCCGCGCCTATCTGGATGGCCTGGTCCCGCGCATGCGCGAGGAGTGGATCCTGGTCGGCGCGCCCCAGGTGCGACCGAGGCGCGTGCCCGGAACACGCCGCGCCCAGTACGTGCGTCGCGACGGCGCCGGCCCGCACCTGGTGCTCGTCCACGACTCCTACGGTCTGCAGGTCCGCGACCTGTTGGCGCTGCACGGCGACGTGACCGCGTTCCGCAGTTATGCGTTCGACACCGGACGCATCGCCGCCGCGCACCCTGCGGTCGTCGTCGAGCTGTACGTCGATCGGATGTTCAGCCAGCACGATCCAAGGGTGTTGCACCTGCGACCCGACCTGGACGATGTGGTGGGCAGCGAGGTCTGGACGAGTTCGGACATTCAGTCCGTGGAGCTTGGCCAACAGCCGGCGCAACGGTCGGGGCGCCTGACGCTCGCGGGCTTCCCCGAGTCCGGCGACGAAGCGTGGATCCTCGAGCTCGACCTGAGCGCGCCCGGTCCCGGCGGCGTGTCGGCGATCGCCTTCGCATCCAGCTTGAAACAGAATCCGCCCTGGGAGGGACCCGCCGAAGCCGTGCAGGCGGGCCGCCAGACCTTGCGCATGCAGTTGCCGGTGGCGGCGTTGCAGGCGCGCAAGCTCGACCTGCTGTTCGAGGGTTCGGACGGGACGTGGACGTTGCATCGCGCAACGCTGGTGCGGCCATGAGCGCTTCGCCCGATCGTTCGCGCGGAATCCTGGATGTCGTCCTGATCGTCGGGTTCCTGGCCGCGTTGTTGCTTCCCGGCGTGAACTACCTGCGCGCGCACGACGAGGCGGCGCGTGCCGAGGAGATTCGTGAGCGGGAACGGCGCGGTCGCTTGAACCCCGCGCCGAACCTCAGCTGGAATGCGCTCGAGTCTCTGCCGCAAGCGGTCGACGACTGGTGGCCGCAACGCATCGGCCTGCGCACTCCGCTGTTGAAGTTGCGCGGGCGCATCTGGTGGCAGCTTCTGGGCGAGGCGCCTGGCGAACGCATGGTGCGCGGCCAGAACGGGTGGATGTTCCTGTCCCGACACGACTTCTTGCCGCTCGATCGCGGGTTCCTGGATGGTTGGCGCGGGGCGAGCGCGATCAGCTCGGACGAGGCACGCGCCTGGATCGACCTGTTCGCCGAGCGCCAGGCGTGGCTCGCCGAACGCGGCATCGCTCACCTGGTCGTGATCGCGCCGCAGAAGGCGAGCTTGTACCCCGAGTACATGCCCCGCAACTTCGAACGCGTCGGGTCGACGTCCTTCGAGCGCGTGCTGGCCGAGATGCGAGCGAACGAGTTCGACGTGCTCGACCTGCGTGACGCTTGTCAGGTGGCGCGCGCCGACGACGACCCGGCGACCCTGGACTTCGTCTACCACCCTTCGGGCACGCACTGGTCGGCGCGCGGCGTGGCGGTGGCCTACCGCACGATCCTCGATCGACTGCAAGCCCAAGGCGTGGCCCTGGGCGAGCCTTGGTCGGACTGGGCCGTCGAGACCTTCTCGGACGACGCGGACAGCTGGGAGGATCGCCTCTACTTGGACGGGCTCGTACCGCGCACGCGTCACGAATTGCTCGAGCAGAATGCTCCCGCGCTGCAGCAGACGCGTGTCCCCGGGCTGCGATCCGGCCATCGACTCGCGCGCGGTGGGGCGGGGCGCTCGATCGTGTTGATGCACGACTCGTACGGGCTCGAGGTGCGCAAGCTGCTGGCGTTGCACGCCGATGTGACGACGCTGCGCACGTTCGAGTTCGACGAGGGTCGCATCGAAGCGGCGCGACCGGACGTCGTGATCGAGCTGTTCGTCGAACGCATGTTCGACCAGCAGGACCCCAAGGTTCTGCGTCGCATCCCGACAGGTGCGGAGGCCTTCGACGTTGCGCCCGTTGGCACCTGGAGCCGCAGCGACCTCGGCCCCGTGGACGTCGACCCGACCGGCACGCGCTTCCCGATCGACGGCCTGCCGCGCGACCTGCTGGGGCCGCTCCTGAAGTTGGTGCTGACCTCGCCCGGCGAGGGCATGCTGAGTGTCGTGCCCAAGACCTTCAGCCCCGATCGACCGGGAGCCTGGGACGGGCCTGCCGCACCCGTACACGAGGGTCGCAACGAGATCGTCCTGCGGTTGCCGAAAGCCGCGATGCGCAGCGGGCGTTTCGATCTGTGGTTGGAAGGCGCGCCGGGGACGTGGACGTTCGAGAGCGGGAGCCTGCGTGAGGGTCCCGTCGTCCCGGAGTCGAGCGCGTCCGATTGATGCGTGGGGTGGGCGATAGGCGCTCTCCACAGGCCTTCCCCGAACCCGCTGCGTAAGGGCCGTGCGAAGCGGCGTCGCATCCGGGGCGGGAAGCGCTAGCCTTGCGAGTATGCGCACCCTCCTCCTCGCGTCGTTGCTGGCGTGTTTCGCGTCCACGGACCTTCGAGCCCAGGACGCCGTCGACCCGGTCGATTCGTTCGAGTTCGATCCGGCACCCACCGTTCCGAAGATCGGGGAACCGATCCCGAACCTCGTCTTGCCGACGATCGACGGCAAGCAGACGATCGCGCTGTCCCAGTACAAGGGGCAGAAGGTCCTGCTGATCGTCTTCGCTTCCTGGTGAGCAGGCTGTCGTCAACACGTGCCGGTCTGGCACGAAGCACTCCAGGAACTGGGCGAGCGCGACGACCTGGTCGTCATCGGCGTGACCCAGGAACAGCATCCCGACCGCTGCCGGTTGTTCGCGCAATGGCACGGCATCGACTGGCCGATCCTGTGGGACCCGTTCAATTCCCTAGGCGTCGATCGCGTGCCGCTGACGCTCGGCGTCGATGAGCATGGGATCCTGCGCGGGGATGCCTTCAACCCGCGGCACTTGGGCAGCAAGGGTGGCTTCACGACGCTGTTCCTGGATCAAGAATACGAAGCGCCGCAGACGGCGACCTATCCGGTTCGCCCTGTGCTTCCGCCGGGTGAATCGGCGGGCGCCTCCCAGATGCCCTGGGTCCTGAGCAAACTGCTGCACCCGCACACGGACCAGGTGACCGATCAGATGATCGAGCTCCTCGCACGCTGGGCGCGCCGTCCCGAAGCTCCGCCGTATGTTCACTTCAACCACGGCGTCGCGCTGCGCATGCGTCACGACTCCCCGCAGCGTCGCCCAACTGATTTCCAGGACGCGCTCGACGCGTGGACGCGCGCGCTGATCGGCAACCCAGGTCAATACATCTGGCGCCGTCGTATCCAGCAGTGGGGGCCGCGCCTGGACAAGCCGTACTCCTTCTACGACTGGGTCGACCAGGCGCGCGCGGCGATCCTCGAGCGCGGGGAGATTCCGCATCCGTTGTCGGTGCGCATCTCCGGCGCCGAACTGGCCGAGGGCACGAAGGCCGTCCCGAATCCTCCCGAGGCCAAGAACCCTGATCCCGACGGCAAGATCCCGCGCGACGAAGCGGGACGCGTTCGGCTGGACGTCGCCGTCGTGCATCACACGGGTTACGCCTCGGGGCGTTGGCGCGTGCGACCTGGCACGGCGCGCGTTCACCTGACCTTGAATCCCGACGCGAAGTCGGAGGTCCACTTCGAGGACGAAGGCGGGGCCACGGAGGTCTGGCTCGAGTTGCCGGAAGGGTGGCTGCACGAAGGGCAGCGCCTGCAACTCCGTCCCGCGATCGGTGCCGACTTCACCTCCCCGCGCGGCGTCGATTTCGAGATCGTGCCGCCCGAGGGTCACCAGGGAACGGCCGTCTTGAAGGGCTTCGTCCTCTATCCCGTGTGCGTGGGTGAGACCGGGACCTGCACGTACCTGCGCCAGGACTTCGAGGTCACGCTGCCCGAACCTCCGGGATCGGCGAGTCCTCCGGACTTCGGTCCTCCGCCCGGCGAAGGGGACGGTGACGCTGGTACCGGAGATCCCGGAGACGACGACGGTGAGTGACGAACGCTTGCCTCACGCGACCGGGAACGCTCCAATCCAGCGGTGATCCAACTCCGTCGCGATCCCGAGGGCGACGAACGCGGCGATGGCCGGTTCGCGCCCGGCACGTTGGTGCACCACCGCAAGTACGGATATCGCGGCCTCGTGGTCGATGCGGATCCCGAATGCTTGGCGGATGCCAACTGGTACCAGTCGAACCAGAGCCAGCCGCGACGGGACCAACCTTGGTACCACGTGCTCGTCCATGGCAGCGCGCATTCGACCTATGTCGCCCAGGAAAATCTGATTCTGGACACCAGCGGTGAGGCGTTGGCCCACCCCTTGCTCACGCGCTACTTCGATGCCTTCGAAGATGGGAGCTATCGCCGGAATGATGTCCCCTTTGGAGCTTGAGCGCCGAGTCGCATGGTGATCGACGAGAGCAAACCGCACAGCGGACTGCGCGACCTCGCGCAGGTCCGCGGTCCGCACATCGCCATGACGCTCGCGAAGATCGCGCTGCTGGTCGTTCTGATGACCGGGTGCAGCGCGCTCGCTCCGGGAGCGGATGTGACGTTCCGGGCTCGCGGTCCGCTCGCGACACGCCCCCAACATCCGATGCTTCTGACGATGTTGGGTCCTCGTCCTCGCAGCGTTCGGACGCAGCCCGAGGGTTCCACAGGCTTCGCCGCGGACCTCTCGTGGTCGAGCATCTTCGAGCAGGCCGGTGGGCCGCCGCCGCTGGGCGTCTTCCGCATGGACGGCGAATTCGGTCGCGCCAGCGTGCGCGCGCGCCACGGCCTCGGTCCCGACACGGACATCGAGATCGAGATCGCCGCCCTGTACGCGTCGAGCGGTTTCCTGGATCAGTTCGTCAACGACTTCCACGAGCTGTTCGGATTCCCGGACAGCGGGCGCAGCCTGGCTCCGGTCGACGACTTTCGAATGTCGTTCACCTCGGGTGGTGGCCAGCGCTATCGCTTCGCCGAGGACACGCTCGGTTTCGGCGACCTGCCCGTCTTCCTGACGCACCGCGTGCGCCGCGAGGACGAGGACGGGCCAGGCGTCGCCGTGCGCGTGGGCGTCGAGTTCCCGACGGGGGACGAGGCGGACGGTTTCAGCAACGGCGGAATCGACTTCGGCGCGGGCGTCCTGATCGAACGTGCACGCGGACCTTGGGTCTTCACCGGCAGCTTCGACGTCATCCTGCCCGCTTCGCCGGACGGACTGAAGACGGTCGGCATCGAGTACGGCGAACAGTATCGCTTGCAGGTCGGTTGCGAACGCAACTGGACCGACCGCCTCTCCCTCCTCGCGAACCTGCACCTGCGGTCGCCGATCACCGACGACTTCGCGTTCGAGGAGATCGACCGCGAGATCCTGGACCTGGGTCTGGGCTTCGCCTGGGACGTCAGCGACGACGCGATCCTGCAGGCGTCGTTCCACGAGGACCTGGTCTCGGCGACGGGCGCCGACTTCGGTGTGTTCGTCGGCCTGTTGGTCGGCTTCTGAACTTCGTGGACGGCGGCGTTCGCGCGTCCACGGCGTCACCGATCGAGCAGCGTCGCGCGCGGGAGTTCCGCGCCGTGCAGTCGCTCGGGTTCGCGGACGAGTCGAGCACGTAGTCGCGTGCGTTGCATCTCGACCGCGCGCAGCAAGCCGGCGCGCTCCACCGGTCGTTCCTGGACGGCGCGCCCCCGGACATAGGCGTCCACGAAGCGCTGCAGCCATTCCGATTCGAGCCAGGGTCCGTCCAGGAACAGGCACGCCAGGTCGTACGCGGGTCCGCGAAAACTCGGGTCGGGACCACCGGCCCACGTGTCGAGGAACACGACGCGTCGTCGCCCGGTGTCGGGGCCGACCAGCAGATTGCGCGCGAACAGGTCCCTGTGCAGGAAGCGCAGCGCGTGCATGCGCGCGACTTCGCGGGCGAGTTCGTCGAACACCGCTCCGCGTTGTTCGTCGTCGGTGAATCTCCAGAAGTCGTCCAGCGTCGGGTGTTCGGGAAGCCACTCGGTGACCAGGGCTTGATGACGCGGCAGTCCGACGCGCCACAGGACGCCAGCGGCGATGGTTCGCGGGACCTGGAACAGGCGCGCGTGCAGCCAATTCAGGTTCTGGTACTCGCGCAACCGCGGCGGTTGGATGCGCAGGAAGATGCGGCGCAATCCATGCCGGCGCGCAGAGGAGCCGCTCAGTCCGCTGGCCTTGACGTAGGCCCGAACCTCGCCGAAGTCCTGGACCGCGGCATGTCGCTCGCCATTGATTAGCAATCCTGCTAAGCGATCTCGGTCCGTGGCATCGGCGCCGGCCACCAGGATGCGACCCACATCGGACTTGCGCGTCTCGATCACTCGGGCACCGCCAGGACCCACGTCTGGGGCGACACGAAACGCATCGAATGGGCCCGTTCCTGGATCCGCAGGCCGACGTCTCCGAGCAACCGGGCGAGCTGGCGGCGGGGGATCGGGACGCGCGTGTCGTGCCCCTTGCGCAGGCCGCGGCGACGGCGCCAGGCGTGCCACGACGCCGCGTCCCAATAGGACAGGGCGACCGGGCCACGGGCGACGCGCGCGAGCTCTGCAAGCAGCAGCACACGGTCCTCATCGGTCGTCAGGTGGTGCAGCAACCGGCAGCAGACCACGAGGTCGAAGGCCCCGTCTACGAACGGGAGGGCGAAGGCGCTCGCACGTGTGCGCTGACCGATCGATACGGCGATCATCTGGGGCGACACGTCGACGCCTGTGGTCGTTCCGAGCGAGGACAGGAACGGGGTCAGCCGCCCCGCGCCGCACGGGACATCGAGAATGCGTCGCAGTTGCTGCGGGTCATGATCCCGCAGTTTCGAGCCGTGTAAGACTCGTTCGAGCAAGCGCACATCACGTTCTCGCGCACGCGTATCGCGCCACCGATTCCCCGCGTAGTGCTCGCCAGCACCCGCTCGGGACCAGTGCGAGGGCACGGCAGGTGAGGATTCGTCCCGGGACATGACACGGATGCTACCGGTCCGTTACACGCCCATGGCTGCCGGACTCGCGTCCTTTCGAACCGCGGGTTGTTGTCGAACAGATTTCCCCAGTTTCGGGCTGTCACAACCGGGGGGGAGCGGCATAGAGGGTGGTGTGAGCGACAAGGAGCCCACGCGTCGACGAGCGAGCGCGCGCGGGAGTCCGAATCCTCCTCTTGCGAGGATCCAGGTCCTTCGGTTGCTGGCAGGCGAACCTGAAGAGCAAGGCCTGGAACCCCAGCCCCCGAGACGGTGCAAACCGACTCGGGGGCTTTTTATTGCCCGGTCGGTGGGCCGCCTTCTGGCCCGCTTTCTGGCCCGCTTTCTGGCCCGCCTCTTGGCCATGGTGAACGCGGGAGTCCAGCTCAACGACCGAGACTGGCCTAGTTCGTTCCGCACTCGGCCGGACCTCGCTCCTGAGGCCCGCCATCGATGGCCGATCCCATAGAGACATGGATTCTGAGGCCGTAGGGCGGGGGGCCTCCGTTGTGCGGAGCGAAGTAGGCCAGCTTCGCGACGACCGGTCGAGGCGTGGCCGAGCGGTGGCGTGGCCGAGTCCCGTTGCGGTGCTCGTGGGCCCGGAACGGGTGACCTCGATGGATCGCGTTGCGGCGAGCTGGGCCCAGGTCCAGGTCGC
>TARA_R110002072_G_scaffold4666_6_pt1 | contig 15782 bp, 6 predicted proteins | sample TARA_R110002072 | Tara Oceans TARA_R110002072 (sample SAMEA4397118) | marine metagenome | biome: Polar Biome; feature: [SRF] surface water layer (ENVO:00010504); material: water (ENVO:00002006), including particulate matter (ENVO:01000060) such as... | depth 5 m | reverse complement strand
TGAATATGGAGATCGCGTAAAAAATATTGAACAGAAATTACAATTTTTTCAAAAATATATAAATAACGCTTCTACACCAGGCGCTATAACAGGAACTAACCCTTTTACTATAGATTTAACTGTAGTAACTGATCTTTATAGATTGGGGTCGGTAATGTATCAAGGTGTACAATTAGGACAATATTCCCAAAGAAATGAGGTAACACAATTATTCCTTTCCCCGTTAACTCAACCTACTGAAAATTTCCCCATATATTTATATGAGTCAGGACAAATATTTGTATTTCCTAATACAATTATAACCCCTAATGATATAAATATATCTTATTTAGCTACTCCAACTAATGTAGTATGGGATTATACTACTGGAGGACTAGGTCAATATATATTTGATCCGGTTGGTGGTGCTGGTTCTTTATCTACAAATTTTGAATTAGATATATCAGAGCAAACAGAAATAATCCTAAGAATACTAGCTTATGCTGGTATTATAATACAAGATCCGTCTATAGTACAAATGGCTTCTCAAGCTGTGGCAACTGAAGACGCTAATGAAAAAAGTTAATAAAATATGGCAATTCCAGATGGTGGATTAATCACCGAAACTAATCAACAATATTACGCCGGAGCGCAGGGATTTTTAGTAACAAATGTATTGGGGCAAAGTACATTTACATTTACATTTGATACTCAATTAGTTTTTGGTAATTGGGACCCAACCAATGTAGACTATGCATTAAATAATTTTAAATTATATGCAAGCACAGATGGTATAACTTATGAAGAAATTACTCCAACCTCACCCACTTTTGCTGCACTAGGGCCTTATACAGTTACTCTTCCAGAATCAGGAGGAAGTATTGTAACCTTAACAGGTGGTCCTTTACCTCAAAACAATGTTATAGTATGTCAAATGAAAACGTTGGCGGGTGGTAGTTTTGGGAATAGAGATGCATATGGAACTACAGTAGAACAAAATTATGGTAGTTATTCTTATACTACTTTAGCTGATATAGTTAATAATTTTATTGTAGGATATGTAGGAAAAGACAAACTTATTCCAGATGTTAAAAGAACTGATGTAATATTCCATGTTAAAAGAGCTTTACAAGAATTTAGTTATGATACTTTAAAAAGTGTCAAATCACAAGAATTAAATATTCCGCCTAGTCTAAGTGTTGTTTTACCTCAAGACTATGTTAACTATGTGCGCATGTCTTGGATTGATCAATTAGGTGTGCAAAGAATTATATATCCTGCAAACAACTTAACAGACAATCCTTATACAATGCCTTTACAAGATAATCTTGGGGTCCCTACTCAAGATAATTTTGGAGAAAACACCGAAGGTACTTCTATAACAGAAGAGAGATGGAAAACAGCTAATGTTAGTTGGTTAAACCAAGATTTTAATTGGGAATTATATAACCAAGGATTACTATGGGCTGGCTATAACTGGGGTAATGGTGGCTATTGGTATTGGGGATGGGGTGAACAATATGGAATGGACCCTCAATATGCGCAATATAATGGATGGTTTACATTAAATGAAAGAGAAGGTAAAGTATCTTTTTCAAGTAATTTAAATGGAAGATTAATTATTTTAGAATATCTTTCTGACGGGTTAGCTTATGATTTAGATAGTAGAATACCTAAATTAGCGGAAGCAGCCCTTTATGCATATTTAAGTCATGCGATATTAGCTACAAGAATTAATCAGCCAGAATATATAGTACAAAGATTAAAAAGAGAAGCAAGTGCTAAATTAAGAAATGCTAAAATTAGATTATCTAATGTTAAACTTGATGAAATAGTTCAAGTAATGCGTGGAAAATCTAAATGGATAAAACATTAATCAAATGCCAGAAATAAAGAATACTTTTCTAAAATCTAAGATGAATAAAGACTTAGATGATAGACTAATACCCAATGGCGAATACCGAGATGCTCAAAATCTACAAATTAGTAGATCACAGGGATCAAGTGTAGGCGAGTTTGAGAATGTATTAGGTAACACAGAGGCTGTTAATTTATTAACTGGTGATGGTGCTGAAGTAATAGGTCAATTTACAAATGAAAAAAATAATAAAATATATATTATTAGTGCGGCATATTCTCTTGAAGCCGTGTGCCCACGAGATAAGGTAACTTACTCTAGTGTAGGACAAACAGGAACTACTATTACATTGGCTACCGCGGCTGGTACTGTTATTGATCCGCAAGCTTCTGGTATACAAGTTGGTATGTTATTAAGAGGTGATAGTTGGAATGGAGCTATACCTACTGTTGCCCCTGTTGTGACTAATGTAACAGCTGCTAATATAACTATAGATATTAGTATAACTCTTTTGGCGTTAGATGTAATAACTATTGGATTTGCTAATATGATCCATGAATTAGATGTTACTACAAATGCTTTGAAATTATTAGTTGTTGGTGATTTTTTAAATTTAAATAAAAATTATAAAATATTTGGTATAAATTTATTAGACGATTTATTATATTGGACTGATAATAGAAATCAACCTAGAAAAATAAATATAGAATTAGCTAACCCTACGCTATTAAATACACCCACACATTATACTAGAGAAGATCAAATTTCAGTTGCAAAATATTATCCTTATGAAACTCCTTTAGTATTACAACAAAATATTTTAAATGCTGTAAGTGGGGCCGCGCCTGGTGCTGGTTTAAGAGGTTATAATTTAACTATGACTGCCACTACAGGTATAAAAATTGGTGATATTGTTAGTGGGTTAGAAAATCAAAACGCGCAAGATTTATGGGAGGTAATAGCTATAAATGCATTAGTGGTAACTATATATAATAATTTTATTCTTGCACCTACAGCTCCTGTAAATAGGTTACTTACTTTTTCACGTCCTACTATGACTAATGAAAAGAGTATATTAAATGAAAATGGTTTTGAAACAGAAGTTTTTGTTGGAGCTGGTGACCCTAATGATCCTAATAATCCTGTAACCCCAGCGGCTGCCCCTTTTACTATAACAGCCGGAACTCAATTTGCTATAGTTTACGACTTTAGTAATATTGTAGCTACTGAGAATTCTCCACAGCCCACCCCTAAAGTAGGTGATTATATAACTAGCGATAATTTTACAGGAAATTTTATTACAGATCCAATTAGTGGACTGGCATTAACAATAGCTGATGAAGTAATAATACAATCAGTTATAACTTTATGTACAACTATCCAATATCCTCTTAATAAGTATGCTTTAATAACTTTAACTAAAGATGTTGAAGTTAATAATATTTCTGACAAAGTAAGGGTAGGAGCTAATCCAGATTATAATAGTAGTTTTACAGGGGACGAAGATTTAATAGAAGAAAAATTTATAAGATTTAGTTATAGATTTAAATATGAAGATAATGAATATTCTTTATCAGCCCCTTTTAGTCAAATATGTTTTATTCCAAAACAATGGGGTCAGTTTGGATTGGGATTAGATGATCCTAAACAAGATATGGAGAATGCTTTTGCAAGTACTATTTTAGAGTGGTTTGAAAATCGTATTGATAGTATAGCGCTGAAAATTCCATTACCTCAAGGAGGGACTAATGCGGCTACAGCATTAACCGCATTGACAAATGATTATAAAATAGAAAGTATAGATATACTTTATAAAGAATCAGACGAATTATCCACTAAAATTGTCCACACAATACAAGTGGCCGATATAGTGGCTGGAGATATTGAGCCCCTGCCTAATACTAGTACCGCGCAATTTTATTATAATTTTGATTATAAATCTACAAAAGTTTATAAAGTTTTACCCTCTAGCCAACAAAATAGAGTTTATGATAAAGTTCCTATTAAAGCTTTGGCACAAGAAATAAGCGGTAATAGAGTAATATATGGTAACTATGTGGCTAAAAATACTCCTCCAAATAATTTAGATTATTCAGTAATTAATGGAAATAAATCTATTGCATATAATAATTATGCTCAATATCCTAATCATTCCTTAAAACAAAATCGAAATTATCAAGTTGGATTTGTATTGGCCGATAGAGTAGGTAGGGCTTCTAGTGTTATATTATCTACAAATGATGATATTTCTAATACAGCAGGGTCTACATTATATGTTCCCTACAAATCATGGGATGATGTCCAAACTACAGCTTTGTCAACTTATAAATGGTTAGGTAATAGTTTAAATTTAACTGTAAATAATAATACTAATATAAATGTTATACCCACATCAGATGGGCAACCGGGTTTATATAAATCTTATCCTGACTCAGGTGCTGATGATATTAATATTAATGTTTCGGGCACAGGCTATGCAGCAGGGGTTACCTATGCTACTACTTATAATCCTGCCCTTGGGACTCCTCAGGCTTTAGGCAGTGGATTAACGGTAAAAGTTATTACTGTTGGTGGTGGCGGTGCTGTAACAAGTATTGAAATAGTAAATCCTGGAACTGGTTATGTAAACAGTGAAGAGCTACAGCTTGTGGGTGGTGCTAATAATTGTATAGTAGAGATAAGCGTATGGAACCCTAATCCTTTAGGATGGCAATCATATAAAATAGTTGTAAAACAACAAGAACAAGAATATTATAATACATATTTACCAGGTTTTACTTCAGGTTATCCTGTTAGAACTCCTGTAAAAGAAAGAGGGAGGACAGCTTTTGCTATTATTATAGCTGATAATATTAATAAATTACCTAGAGATTTACAAGAAGTTGGTCCTTTACAAAGCGAATTTTCGTCTTCAGTAAGATTATATGGTAGAGTAAATAATCCAACTATAGACAATAGAAATGTTCCACCGGTATATGCTTCTAATATAACTTATTTATGGAATAGTCAGTATTTTCCTACTAGAACATTTGATGAAATAGTAACAATTGGCCCGGTTGGTAGCGGAGGACTAGAACTAGCAAATTCACCATTTACTGCTGGTAATTTAGTATCTGGTGCTTTTTTAAATCCAACAGATGCAGTCGGTACTGATGGAGTGTTACCATGGGGATTACCAGGAGGAGCACAAAGTTTTTATAATGTAGAAGAAAATCCTTTAGTAGGTAATTTTAGAGTTGGTGCTCAAAAAGGTCAACCTCAATTAGTAGCTTTTGATAATATATTAAATACTTTAGGAGCGAAAGTAGTTTTGAATCCTTTAACGACTTCGTTTCCTGAACCCTATGCTGCTCTTGCCGCTGGAACATATTGTATGGAACCATTTTTAAGTGTTTCTGAAACAGAGCCAGTGGAAAGTAATTTAGATATATTTTATGAATCTTCTACTAGTAAAGATTTTGTAAATTTATATAAACAATTGTAATAATATAATTATGCCAGTAACAATAGAAGTTTCATATTTCAATACCTTCTGGTTGAAGAGATTAAAAGATAGAGGCGTAACATCAGATAGCCCAAATCATTATACCTCTGCAGGCCCTGGTACTTTTGAACATTATCAAAGCTCTACTGGTATAACTAATGCTGTGGTTCCTTATTATAATGAAATAGAAGAAGAAGATTGGTTTGTAGAAGAAGCCAGAATAAGAGGTGGTTATAATAATACTAGTGTAGATTTTGGTAACAAAGCATACATAGTAGAAGAAGAAGAAGAACAAGAAAGACTTGAAAATACTTTAATATATTCAGGAATTTATAATTCTCGAACAGGTATAAATAATACTAATCAATTTCCTATAGGTGAAGATATAACTCGAGCTGTTGATCCAGCCTCGGGGAGTATACAAAAATTATATGCAGAAAATACTAATTTACTTATTTTACAAGAAAAGAAAGTTAATAGAGCGCCTGTAGATAAAGATGTTATATTTACCCAAGAAGGACAGCCGCTTACTACTAATACAATGGCGTCTATGGTAATTGGTACACCAACTGCTTTTGAAGGTAATTTTGGTATATCACAAGATCCAGGTTCATTTGCAGTATATGGATATAATAAATATTTTACTGATAAAGACAGATCAGCTGTTTTAAAATTAGGACCAAGTGGTATTGAAGAAATATCTAACATGGGAATGATAGATTATTTTAGAGATCAATTAGAATTTAGCGGTATTATAACAGGGGGTTATGATATTTATAATAAAAACTATGTTGTTACTATTGGGGATGGTGTTGGTAAGACGCGACAAACTGTAGCTTATGATGAATTAGTTCGTGGATGGTGTAGCTTTTTTGATTATGTTCCAGAATTAATGACAAGTTGTAATGGAAGTTTTTATTCTTTTAAATCTCAAAAAGTATGGAAACATTACAGCGGAACAAATTATAATAATTTTTATGGAACTGCTTATCCCTCTACAGTAGATTTTGTATTTAATCCTGACCCAGTTAGAATGAAAACATTTAAAACTGTAAATTACGAAGGAAGTAATGGATGGGAAATAAATGCTAATCAAGTACAATCAGAAGAAACTGGTGTGGATACTAATCCACAACAACCTGCCTTAGGGGACACAACTTATCAAGATACAGTGGCCAAAGTTTATAGTTATGACGAAGGTTATTATGTTGATGGCGGTATAGATTATAGAGCAGGATTTAATAGAAAACAAAATACCTATTATGCGGTGCTTAAAAATAATTCCCCAGCAAGAGCTGAAGAGGTTATTTTTGATGGGGCGCAGGAAACAGGTATAAAAGCTTTTTACATAACAGTAAAATTCTCTACAGATGGAACAACTGATCCAAATGGACCAAAACAATTATTCTCTGTAGGAAGTAATTATATGAATAGATAAATTATATGAAATTTAATATTAGAAAACTAAAAGAATCTGATTGGGATACTTTAGTTAAATGGTGGGATAGTTGGCCTGAATGGACAAATCCACCTAAATCTTTTCTACCAGAAAATGGTACTGGTGGATTAATAGTAGAAAAAGATAAACAACCTATAGTGGCTGGGTTTCTTTATTTTACTAATTCTCAAGCAGTTTTATTAGAATGGATAGTGTCTAATCCAGAATATAGAGATACAGATAGACAAGAGGCTATAGAATTATTAATTAATATGGCAGAAGAAATTTGTAAAAAACAAAATCAAGTACATATGTTTTCTATTGGAAGAAATAAGCATTTGATAGAAACACATAAAAAATTAGGATGGAAAGTAGATAGCAAACCGTCTTATGAAATAGTAAAAAATATATAATATGGGAGTAGTAACAGCATTAGCAGTAGGGGCGGCAGTCTCAGTGGCGGCAGGTGCAATAGCCGATGGCAAGGCGCATAAAGCGGCCCGTAAAGCGCGCAATGCTAAACAAGAGGCTAAATTCAAATTGGAAGCAACATTACAAGATAGACAAGATATTATAAACCCTTATGCAGGAATAACTGACCTATCTGGATTGGCTAGTGATTTATCAAGTCAAATAACTAATCCATTTAATAACTTGCAAGTTTCTACAGCTGCAGCTGAAATGCAAGCTGAAGAGGCTGATATTGCCTTAGCTAATACTTTAGATACTTTAGAAATGACTGGAGCAAGTGCTGGTGGTGCAACTGCTTTAGCAATGGCAGCATTAAAATCTAAAAAAGGAGTTGCCGCAAGTATTGAAGAACAAGAGGCTAAGAATGCACAATTAAGAGCTCAAGGTGAGCAAGCCATGATTGCGCAAAAAGTTCAAGCAACTACACGTTATCAAGATGTTACTATGGAACAAGGGGCTAGAGCGGAAGACGCAGCAGCTCAAGGGGAAATATTTCAATTTCAATCACAAGAAGCTAGAACTAATGCTGACCTTGCTAGGTATCAAAGTATGTATCAAGGATTTGCTCAGCAACAAAATGCAGCTCAAATAGCAGGTACACAAGCCTGGGGCCAAGTAGCTACTTCAGTAGGTAATATGGCTAGTTCAGCAATGCCATATTTACCAGCTTAATAAATAATTAAAATGAAACAAAAAAGTTTAATAGAAGCACATAATAACACTATTAATAGATTAGTAGATATTTCACAAAGAAGACAAGCTAAAGATTTAGATTTTGTTACACGTTCTAGTATTAATTATAGAGATGCACAATTTTCTCCTTCATCTACTAATAAGAATGAAGATGAAAAATTAAGTATTATAGTAAGAGACGCTTTTTTAGATGAAGCTGAAAAACCTAATGGTATTATTGATGCTCAAACCCGTTTAAATAGTCAGTTACCTAATCTTAGTAATGCTGAAATTAAGGCATTAACTCAACAAACAAATGATTATTTTAAACGTTTAAAACAAATAGGTCAAGTTGGTGGTTATTTAAGTGTAGCTACAGAAGAATTACAGCCTAATAATTTACCAGATTTTTTAGGAAGCTGGAGTCAATTTAATATAAATGGTTATAACGAAAGAGACAGAGATAATAATTTATTTCAAGCTTCTGGTTGGGCTAATAATTTTGATTACTATGAAGACGTAAAAGTTCAAAAAGATTTTTATTTTCAAACTACTAAAAATGGTGAAAAAACCGTTTTAACCCAAGATATTTTTATAGACCCTTTTGGTAAAACTTTTAAAGATTTTTTACATAAAGTTCCTTATATAATAGATGATTTTTTAATGTATAGAAATTTAATACAAGATGAATTTGGAAAATGGTGGTATAAAATTACAGGTGAAGTAGATTCTGATGCAATAGAAAATGGAAACTTATTAGATCAATTTATAAGCGAAGTTCCTGAAGGATATAAAGTGGGCGATGGATTTGATAATGCTGGAATAACAATTAAAGGAACTTTACAGCCTCAGTATTTTTTAGGGGGCACACCCATTTCTAAAGATGATGAAGAACCTGCTGAAGATACATCTATTAAAATTCCTTTATATTCTATAGTTAAAGATAAAATAAAAAGATATTTTGTAAAACCTATTAATACTGAAGCTATTAATGCAAACCCAGCTTATAGTTCAGATGTAAACGGCCATATGGCTGCTGTGTTTGGAGTTGGTGGTGGAAATCCGGGTGTATTATATGGTTATGTTAATAATAGATTAGGCATAGATTTACCTAAAGGATTTTTTGAACATGTTACTACTGAAGAAATAGCTTTATATAACAGTTTATCTCCCGAGGGTAAAGCAGGATATATGGGATTAAGAGAAAAGTTTAATACTATTAGTGATATTAGTGATCAAAAAATAGGTTTAGTGAGCGCACAAAAAGCATGGGTAATGCAAAGAGTTTTAGAAAAAAATTTAGATAGCAAATTACCTCAAAAAGCTGGAGATAAAGAACCATCCATAGTTAAAGATATGTTAACCGATGCTACACCTCAAGGCAGAGATTTAATAAAAGCATTAAATGAAAATAACATGCCTATCCCAGAATTTTATAAAGTTATGTTGGGTGTTGCTCAATGGCAATCTGGTATGCCAGTATTTTATCAAAAACTACCAGAAGAAATAACAGATTTACCTAAAGAGCGAACTGAAGAAGTTAATGCTTTTGTGGAACAATATTCTTAATATAATTATATGGCAATTGATTTTACTAACGTACTTCAAACTATTGACGCGTTATTTGACCAAAACCCTGAAGAAGAGATAGACGAAACAACAGAGAAGAAAGAGGAGGACAAAACTCTTTTAGAAGGAGACGATATAATTAATAATAATATAGAGACTACCGGGGCGGATATGATGATGGGGCCTGCTATAAATATAGATGGGGTAACAGTTGCAATAGATTCACAGCAAGAAGAAAATAATAATGCCGCAGCATGGCATGCTCATGTTGAAGAAAAAGTAAAGCAAGTAAATGAAATAAAAGACAATCCTGTATATACTGCTGATGGGAATGTAGATGTGGAAGCAATGCAAAATAATATTTATAACATTCCTCCCGCTCAAGGATTAATTTTAAAACCAGAATCAGACGAAGCTACAGATTATGAAACTTCTTTAGATTTGCCTAATGAGTTAACAGGAATCCCCGAAAAAGGAAAAAATAAAGGGGAGGACCAAGCTAATCAAACTTTATCAATTTTACAAGAAAGATATAGTAATTTAAATTTTAAAATAGACACAGCTTTAATAAACAATACAACAAAAATTAAAATTACAGCACCTAATGGGAAAAAATTAACTATTGACCCTTTAAATGAAAATGAAGGTGAAATAAGAAATTTTTTTAAAGAAAATACAGAGGAAATTATACCCCAAGTAGGCGCACCTAATTGTCAAGAACTTTTAAAAGGTTTTTATGCTGGCGATGTAGATGCAGTGGAAGTGTTTAATTGTGTGGATATAAACCCCGATATGAAAGCCGCTGTAATGAAAAACTTTAAAGGAGATTTCAATACCTTAGAGGAGGTTTTTTTAACTTTGCCTGTCGATAATGAAGAAACAGAAGATATAGATGAAAGTATTAATCCTAAGTCGAGTAAAACCTATTTTGATGAGGCATTTTATAATGCAATAAATACAAGTTATGCTACAGACCCCGAAGTAATTGCAACAAAAGACTTAATAGCACAAAATTTATATACCCCTGATACTATTGCAGGATTAAACGAACTTCAATCTTTATATCTTGGGCTTCCCGATATATCTGAAAATATAGAAAACTTAAGTAAAGAATTACAAAATATAGAACTTCAATGGGTTGTAAATGATGATGGTAAAATATCGGGACTTGCAGATGAAACTGCACAAAAAGAATGGGAAAAAACAACAGAAGATAGACGAAAACTGTGCCAGGCTACGGGTGCATTTTGTTCAGAATATTGGTATAAACCACCTACTTTTGATTTAATTAATCAATATAATAGAAAAATAAAAGAAATTCAAAGTATAATAAAAAGCAGAAATATAGAAATTGATCAAATGAATGCTTTATTGGAGGGCAAAGAAGGAGATTATTCTCCTGACCTGCAAAAAATGGTAGATAATTATCTAAATGCAGCTAGAGATTATATTAATGAAAAATACTCAACCCAATTAATGAGTAATAAAACTCTTACTACTAAATATAAAGAATATGGTGTAGTAGCTATGAAAATCTATGAAGATTTTGCAAAAAGCCATGGTAGAACCCATAATCCTGAACTATATAATATTGATATAAGAAGTAATTTTTGGGAAAATCAAAAAGAAATGAATGCTCTTCAAATAGCTAAACAAATGTTTACTAATATAAAAAAAGGATTACCATTGGCAGAAGTATTCCGGGGAGTCACACAGTTTGAAAAAGGTACATTAACTCTAGAAGAAGAAAGTATACGACTAGGGCATACATTTGATGACCTTGTAGCCAGCACTAATATTAGTCTTAGAAATTGGTTTGGTAAAGAAAGTAATCTTAATGAAAAATTAAATACATTTAATGATTTAATAGAGGGCACTCCTGTAACTACAGATATGAAATTAGTAGATGCTAGTAAATATAATGATAAACTTGCCATATTTATTAAAAACCAATTAGGTTCTTTTTGGGACCACTCTTCTAGTAAAGTTGCTGAAATAACTGTTGGTGAATTTATAAATAATTTTGAAAAAGAAATTGAAGATGAGAAAAAAGCAGATCTAGGGGATTGGGATAGAAAACAAACCGCATTAGAAGCAATGAGTTTGTTAAAGAAGCTAGAAATAGATGAAGAGTTTGTAAGTATAGAAGGATTTATGCAACATCTAGGAATGGCTTATGGACAAGCATTGCATATGGTCCCATCATTTATGGGCCAAACTATGACGGCGGCGGGCACTGTGTTAAGCATTGTTCCTCATCCTGGAGCACAAGGAATTAGTAAGGGACTATTAATTGGTGGCGGAGCTCTTATAGCGGCAGGTGCTACTGTCCAAGGGGCTATGGCCTATAGTAGTGTGTTTATAGAAGGGGTAATGAGACAAATGAAAGAAGATCCTAGATATGCTGATACAGAAATAACATCGCAAGATTTTTTTGAAGCTTTACAAAATCCCGAGTATGGTCATCATGGGGCGGCCGCAAGCGCTGGTGCTTCGATAATGATAAGTGAAACTTTATCTGATTGGCTTTATGCGAGAGTAGGAGGTACAGTTGGAGGGAAGATATTTGCAAATCCAGCTACCCGAAAAATGATGCAAAATAGTTTTAAAAGATATATAGCTCAAGGATTAGCGGTAGGAGTTCCTTATGAATTAAATAAGTGGAAAGAATGGGGTGTAGAAGGTTTTCAAGATTGGTTAGAACAAGGTTTTACAAATATGGCTGTAGGGCAAGATAATCCTTTTATTTCTAATATAGATACAGATCAAATATTAGAAAGTGCGGAAGGCGGTTATGTATTAAGTAGATTATTAGGATTAGGATCTGTTAGTGGTACTTTAATGGGACAAAGTGCTATAAGTGATATGATGATTGGGACTTATACTAGTAGGGCTAAAGCTATTGTATCAAAATTACGTTTAGATCCGGGTAGTACAACTTCTGTAGCAGTAGAAAAATTATTACAAAATTTAAAAAATGATATTAATACTGATGCAACTTTAAATCAAAAACAAAAAGCAGACCAGATTTTAAATTTATCAAATATAAGATCAGCCGCATTGTCTATTTCTCCTGAATTTAGAATACAAACTAGATCTCAACTTCTTGATTTAATTATTGAACAAAAGAATTTAGAAAAAAATATAAAACGTGTTAACAATAAACAGGCTAGTGTTGTTGAAATTGAAAGAAAAAACGTAATTGATGCTCAAATACAAGAACTTATTTTAGCTGAACATCTTTATCAAAATAGCCTTAAAGGACCTACAAAAGGAATGGGGATGTTTGGTATAGGAGCGGAAGATCCTAATCTTAAAGGATCTGAAGGAAAACAACCCTTAGAGGATCTTGATACTTTAGTTACTAAATGGCAGCAAGGGGCTGCAGATGTTGATGTTCAAAATGATATCCTCCCACAACTTGAAGCGGCTGTAATAAGCTCATTAAAAAGATGGGGAGTAACTCAAGGAAGAAACATAACTTTTGATTTAAAAAACCCTGAAGTAATAAAAGAAATAAAGCAAGAGGTTGGACAAGAGCTTTGGAGCTTTATAGAAAACTTTGATAAAAATAAAAGTGCTGCCACAACATATACAGCTAATATAGCAAAAAGAATAGGGCCTCGATTAGTTGATATTTTAGCTAAGCCAAAAAGTCAAAAGGAAATGAGTGCGCAGGAAATGGAAAATATTGCTGACCAAGAAACTCAAGAAACCACCGATAAAGAATTTAAAAAGAGAAAATACCCTACTAGTATTGCGGCTATAGAAAAACAAACTGCTGATGCTAGACCAGAGATTTTAACAAATATTAAAAATAGCGTAAAACAATTTATGGCTAGCTCTGTAGGTAAGATAAAAGAAATTGGTAAGAAAGGTAAAACAGCAATTACTAAACTTAATCCTTCATCTCTTGCAAAAGAATTAAAAGCCCAAAATAAAGCAACTAGAATTGCAGTAAGAAATGCGATGGGGAAAAGTGTAAAAGCACAGAATGATTTTATAAAAAAGGTTATAAATGACGGTTATATAGAAACTATTCCTATAGCTGCTATGAAAAAGAGATTTAAAAATGTTAAAGGGTTTAATATAGAAAAAATAGGCAGGGAAACTTTAGGAGCTGGTACTGGAATTTACCAACTTTCAGGTTTACAAGAGCAAGCTTTAATAGATTTTTATACAAAGGATCAAAGTGGGCGTAGAAGTTTTATAGATCTATTAGCAAAAGGATTAATTATTGAACAATTTCAAGAAGTAAAAACTGATACAGAGTTTATGAATGATTTAGCTTTTAAATTAAAAGAAGCTAATTCAGCATTAACAGCTGAGGAGTTTATGAATGAGGTAGAAAGAGATTATGATGGTAGAACTAGAGAATTTGCATCTTTAGATAAAACTGAATCTTTAAAAGATAAAAAACCCGTTAAAGAAATAACTAAATCAAAAGTAAAAAAGATTACTATACAAAAAGAAGGAGAATTAACTAAAAAAGAAAAAGATGAAGTAATAGCTAAAGAAAAAAGGGTTAGAGATTTAGATGAAATAGTGCCAGGAACCAAAGAAACTTTTGGAGAAGCAAGAGATCGTGTAGTAAATGAATTTTTAGATCAATATCCTCAATGGAGGGGCATTTTAAGAAGCGCTACAACTCATGGAATTGATAGGGCTTTATTCCAAACTACGGAAGTTTTTGATCGGGCTATAGCTAAAGCAAAACAAATTGTAAAACAAATAACCCTTGGTGGTAAACAAATTATATCAGGTAAAAAATTAAACCTTAAAGGATTAGAGAATACAGAAACGAAAAAGTTTAAAGATCAACAATTAAAAGGAATTGATGATTTAATAGATTTATATAAAGATTTTGCAACATTTTTACAAAAAAATCCTAAGTCTGCTTGGGTAATGGGTGAAATTATTGCAGATTCTGTTGATGCAAAAAATAGCATATTTAGAGCAAGTGCCTCATATGGTTTTTATGCTATAGATAAAAAAGGAAATCCTAATACTACCGAAGAAGGTGTAGCGGAACATACTAAGCCCAATATGGCACAACAAAGACCATTAACTTCTGCAATGATGGAAGGGCCAGCTGCAGTAGAGGCTTTAAGACCTAGGGTTAAAGCTACTTATATGCAGGGGTTTTTCTTAAAAACAGATGATAACCTAGTTAATATAAATAATAAATCTACAATGCCTGAGGTTTTTTATACTGATGTATTACCAGCTGTAGAAAGGGGTGATTTAGATTATTTAGTAAAAAAATACCCAGGAATAGTTTCATGGATAAGACCTGCTGTTGCGGGAGTAAATCCTAATTTTTATAAATCGACTTATAATGGTAAAACTATTGCAGAAATATTTGGTGTACAAGTAGAAAAAAAATATAGGAATGATCCTAACGTAATAACGGCTCAAAATGCAGCAATTATAAGAATATTAAAAGGAGAAAGTAAAAATAAAGTCCTTAAGGATTTTAAAACATGGGGTAAAGAAATTGGTATTATGCAAGACAATGCAGCTTTAAATATCCAAAAAGAAGCTCATACTATATTAGAAAAAAAATGTAGTTCTCCTTGTAGGGTACCGAGAACATCTAAGCAAGTTAAAAAGACTTTAGAAAATTCTCAAGATACTCAAGTAAATGCGCAGAAAGTAAATAAAAAGAAAAAGGGTATTAGTGTATTTGATTTAGATGATACTTTAGCTAAAACCAAGGAACAAGTTTTAGCTTCAATGCCGGATGGTACATTAAGAAGATTAACACCAGCACAATTTGCTGAGCAAGCAGATACATTAGCTGAACAAGGGGCAGAATTCGATTTCTCTCAATTTGAAAATGTTAAAGGCGCTAAAAAAGGACCACTAGCCGATCTTGCTTTACGTAGACAAGATAAATTTGGTAGTGGCGATATATATGTATTAACAGCTAGGCCTCAAGCATCCGCACAAAATATAAAATTATTTTTAGATGGTATAGGTTTAAATATACCTATAGAAAATATAACAGGACTAGAAGACGGGAGCCCTCAAGCTAAAGCTGATTGGGTATTATCTAAAACTCAAGAAGGTTATAATGACTTTTATTTTGCAGATGATTCAAAAATGAATGTAGATGCAGTCAAACAAATTTTAGATCAAGTAGATGTTAAATCTAAAGTACAGCAGGCTATAGCTGACAAAGAAACAAATCTTGATAAAGAATTTAATGAAATGCTAGAGGAATCGCAAGGAGTAAAATCTCAAGCAGAATATTCTAAGTCTAGAGCTAAACTTGAGGGACAGAAAAAAGATAAAGGGTTTTTAAAATG
>TARA_R110002072_G_scaffold302938_1_pt1 | contig 15783 bp, 11 predicted proteins | sample TARA_R110002072 | Tara Oceans TARA_R110002072 (sample SAMEA4397118) | marine metagenome | biome: Polar Biome; feature: [SRF] surface water layer (ENVO:00010504); material: water (ENVO:00002006), including particulate matter (ENVO:01000060) such as... | depth 5 m | reverse complement strand
CCCCCATTTACACTCGACCGGCAGAGTACAAAGGCTGGAAAGTACCCGATATATTAATAAGTGGAAACACTCCAAAAATTGAGGAATGGCGAGAAGAAGAAGCCTATAAAAGAACCCAAGAAAAAAGACCAGATTTATTGAACGAATAATTAATCAGTAAGGCTGTAAAATTAAATTTAAATATTTATATTTGCACCCGCATTGAAAAATGCAATCTCTTCAACCTCTGGCGAAAATCGTGCATGTTGTTTTGATTTTAATTCCAACACTAGTAAAAATGGAAGATTTAGTAAAATTTGTACAGGACGAATTCGTTACCAAAAAAGAATTCCCAAAATTTAGTGCCGGTGATACAATCACTGTGTATTATGAAATTAGAGAAGGTGAAAAAACAAGAACACAGTTCTTTAGAGGAGTTGTTATTCAGTTAAGAGGAACCGGTTCTTCACAAACCTTTACCATTAGAAAAATGTCTGGTGACGTGGGTGTAGAACGTATCTTCCCAATCAACCTTCCGGCATTGCAAAAAATTGAAATCAATAAAAAAGGTAGTGTTCGCAGAAAACGTATTTTCTACTTCAGAGAACTTACCGGTAAGAAAGCAAAAATTAAAGAAAAAAGAAGTTAATTTTTCTTTATCATCAACAAAAATGAGGCCTCGTTATACGAGGCTTTTTTTATGAACTATTGTTGATAACCCCGGTGAATAAGTTGTTGATTTCTAATAGCCTGAAAAATTTGTATTTTAAAAAGGAGACACTATATTTGAATATCAAAATTACAATTCGAAGCAGTTAACACTAAATTGAAGACGTATTTTGATCTTAATTTAAGTTCTTTGTCAACCTTTTTTATTTGTTTGAAATGCCAATCTAAATCTCAGGATTATAGTTTTGGCACTAGAATAAAATTGTTGGGATGATGTTTTAACTTTAATAGCTAGTTTTAGGACTGGTGATTTGAAGTTACAAATTGAAATCCGTAAAATAGTTCACGGTACAGGTTTAGTAATTAACCTGTCTCAGTTATCGCAAGATGAGCCGGCAAAGAGTTGTTTTATTTAAAATTACAGTTCGAAGCAGTTAACACTAAATTGAAATGTATTTTTTGACAATGTGACTTACTTTATGATGACTTTTATCATTTGCCTGAGTACTATCTGGGTTTTCCGAAATTCAGCTCTTGTATGAGAATGTAAGAGTCAGGATAAAATCAAGTTCAACTACCCTTAGGGGAAAGTAAACGACGGTTTTAATCCAGTGAGGTAATTCACGATACAGGACACATAATAATCCTGTCTTGTCATCGCAAGATGAGTCGGTAACGAATTATTATCAAGAAAGCCATCCACCTCTCGAGGCGGATGGCTTTTGTCATTTATAAGGTTTTAGTTAATTTTACTCCTGCTCTACCAATTTTTTAAATTTCCCTTTGCTTTTTCTAATGCGCACAGCAACCACTTTGTATTCAGGGCACTTGGCTTCAGAATCGTGTACATCACCGGTAATCATATTAATCATTATTTCAGGAAAATGGAAGGTTGTACTTAAAACACCTTGTTTTACCTCGTCTGTGATTCGGGCTTTGACATCCACTTTTCCACGGGGTGACTCAACACAAACAAAATCACCTTCAGATATAAAATGTGTTGAGGCATCTTCGGGGTGAATCATCAAATAATCATCTCCCAGTAACACTTCATTGGATGTTCTGCGAGTCATTGCGCCACAATTGTAATGTTCCAGCTCTCTGTTTGTTGTGAGTATATAAGGAAAGTCTTTTGCGTTTTCTACCAACTCTTGCGTTTCTCTCCAGGGTTTAAAAATAAATTGCCCTTTCCCTAATTTAAATGTTTCCTTATGCAGAATTTTAGTATCCGTCCCGTCTTTGGCAACGGGCCATTGTTTTCCGTTTTTACCTAAATTTTCCCAGCTAATACCTTCAAAGAATGGAACAATTTGCGAAATTTCTTCCAACAGCGTATTTGGGTCGTAATCTGCTTGTGGATAACCCATTTTATTCATTATATCTACTATAATTTGCCCATCTGCTTTTGCAAATCCGGCGGGTTTCACAACTTGTCTTACAGCTTGAACACGCCTTTCTCCATTGGTAAAAGTGCCACTCTTTTCTAAAAAGGATGCACCGGGAAGAACAACATCCGCATATTTTGCGGTTTCGGTCATAAACAACTCCTGAACAATCACTAAGTCTGTACTTTCCAGTGCTTTGATTACCTTTTGCGTATTGGGATCTGTTTGAACGATATCTTCACCAATGACCCAAAGGGCTTTGAGTTTTCCTTTGAGTGCTGCATCAAACATTTCAGGAATTTTATAGCCAATGTGGCTGGGGACATCAACACCATAAAAGGTATTGTATAGTTTATTAACTTCAGGTTTTGTAATGTCTAGATATCCGGCACCTTGATGCGGTTGAACACCCATATCGGCACTTCCCTGCACGTTGTTTTGACCGCGCAACGGATTTACGCCCACGCCTCTTCTACCAATATTTCCTGTGAGTAAGGCTAAATCAGCTATCTGCATCACAGTAAAAGTACCCTGTGAGTGTTCGGTAACTCCTAAACCGTGAAATGACATCGCGTTAGGTGCTTTCGCGTAAGCAATTGCAGCTTCTTTTACAAGATTTCTATCAACTCCACTCACCTGCTCAATGTGGTCTAAGTCTATTTTCTTTATTTCCCCAATGAAGTCATCATAACCCTCTGTGCGCGTTTCAATAAATGAAGTATCGACGAGACCTGCCTCAATGATATAATACATCATCATATTAAGCACGGCAACATTGGTGCCGGGTCTCAGTGGGATGTGATAGGTAGCATATTTTGCCAGTTCTGTGCGTCGTGGGTCAATGACGATAGACACATTTCCGGTTTTCATAGCAAACTGTTTCATTTTTGCTCCCGTCACCGGATGTGCATCAGTGGGGTTTGCGCCAATCACAAGTATGCAATTGGTATCTTTGATATCATCTATAGAGTTTGTAGCTGCACCGGTTCCAAAGGTTCTTTGCATTCCCAGTGCTGTGGGTGAATGACATACCCGCGCACATCCATCAATATTATTGGTACCAATGACTGCTCTGATGAATTTCTGCATCAAATAATTTTCTTCATTGGTGCATCGGGCAGAGGAGATTCCGGCGATGGAATCGGGGCCAAACTCATTTTTAAAATGAGTCAGTTTACCGGCAATGTAATTGTAAGCTTCTTCCCATGTTACTTTTTCAAAAGCACCATTTCGTTTAATCATAGGCGCATCCAGGCGTTCAGGGTGGTCATAAAATTTAAAAGCATAACGTCCCTTCAAACAGGTATGCCCCTGATTGACTTCGGCATCATAAGGAGCCTGAATACTGAGAATTTCGCCACTGCGTGTGGAGACATCCAGGTTACAACCCACTCCACAATAGGTACAAATGGTTCTGGTTACATCAGTGGCAGCAATGGCTTTTGACTGAAATATATCTGAAATAGCAGAGGTGGGACAGGCTTGAGAGCAAGCTCCACAACTCACACAATCTGAATCCATAAAACTTTGGTCAATTCCTTTAATGATGTGTGAGTCAAAACCACGCCCGGCCATACTCAAAACAAACTCCCCTTGCACCTCATCACAAGCTCTCACACAGCGGTAGCAGTTAATACATTTTGATAAATCTGAGGTCATATAAGGATGGCTCAAATCTTTTTGTTTGTGTAAATGGGTTTCACCTTCAGGATAACGAACATCTCGAATGCCCACTTGCGCAGCGACAGTTTGTAATTCACAGTTACCGTTCACTTCACAGGTCAAACAATCCAATGGGTGGTCTGTTAAAACGAGTTCGATGATGTTTTTTCGTAAGGACTGAATTGATTTTGAATCAGGGTAGATGTACTGCCCTTCTGCAATGGGTGTGTGACAGGAAGCCAGGGTTTTTGCATTTCCATTTTCTTCAAAAGCCACATCAACTGAACATACCCTGCAAGAGCCAAACGGATCCAGATTGGGTGCGTCACAAAGTGTGGGTACTGCTTGCTGCCCTTTATGTCTTCTTAAAAAAGATAAAATGGTTTCTCCTTCTTTAATTTCAAAAGGTATGTTGTTTATAAAAGCGGTCTTCATGGCATCGGCTTTTTTAATTAAAATAGTGTTTCAACTCATCTTCAAAATAAGTGAGTGCATTTCTCACCGGGAGCGGAATTCCGCCGCCGTGCGCACAAAGGGATGTTTTTTCGAGCGTTGTGAGTAAATCGTCAAATAAAACGCGGTCTATTTTATAATCTGACTGAAAGGCCTTGAGTGCCATTTCCTGACCTCTCTTCGTTCCTAAACGGCACGGAAAACACTTCCCGCAACTTTCATAAGAGGCAAAATCAAATAAATGCTCAATGAATTTCAGGATGGGAAAATCTTCAGGCACACATATAATGGAGGCGTGCCCCAAAAGGAACCCATTTTGTGAAAACGATTCAAAATCAATTTTCAAATCTTCAATTTTATGAATGGGTACTAAGCCACCAAGTGGACCACCAATTTGCATAGCTTTGACCGGAGATTTAAATCCGCCGCCCAAATCATAGACCACTTCAGCGAGTGGTGTTCCCATTTCAACCTCGTAAATTCCCGGGTTATTGAAAAAACTGTCTAAACTAATGAGTTTGGTTCCCGAAGATTTTTCAGTTCCTAGTGCTTTCCAGTTGGCTCCACCCTTTTCAAGAATGTGATGAACGGTTGCCAGGGTTTCTACATTATTAACAATGGTGGGTTTATTAAATAAGCCTTGTTGTGCGGGGAATGGAGGGCGAACACGTACTTCAGGTCGCTGGCCTTCAATGGAGTTGATCAATGCCGTTTCCTCACCACAGATATAAGAACCTTGTGCCTGAATGATTTTAAATTCAAAATCAAAGCCGCTATTTTGAATGTTTTTTCCGCAAAGTCCGGCGGTTTTGAGTGCATCGATGGCTTCTTGAACAATGGAAATGGATTCAGGATACTCTGCCCTGATATATAAAACTCCATAAGCAGCTCCGGTAACATAACCGGAAATTAGCATTCCAAAAAGCACTGAATGGGGTCGTTCTTCAAGCAAATACCTGTCTGAATAAGCACCGGGATCTCCTTCATCTGCATTGCAAATAATGAATTTTACATCGCTTTGGGCATTTCGGCAAAATTCAAGTTTAAGTCCCATCGGGAAGCCGGCTCCACCTCTTCCGCGCACGTTTGAATCTTTTATTTCTTTTAAGACTTCAATCGATTCCTTTTTTAATGCCTCTTTAAAAGGAGTGTAATAATTTTCTACGGAAGAAAATGGCGCTGTTAAAATTGCTTTTCCGTTATTTTTAACTGTGTAATTGTCTTTCCTGAATGAGTGAGTTTCAGAACTATTTTTGACAAAATGATTAATATCAATACCTGAAAAGTTTTTTCCCTGGTAATGATAGGCACTGTTTTCGTGACAACGACCCAGACAGGTCATATGTCCAATTTCATCTTCTTTGAAATACTCCTTTAAACGGTCAATGACTGTTTCTTGAGTTCCGGCACAAACACAGGCGGTTCCATTGCAGACATACACTTTTTTTCCTTTGTTTTCCGGCTTCATAAAATCATAAAAGGAAGCGGTGCCAAAGGTGTTGGCTTTGCCTATCAAAAATTCCTGAGCCAATTGTTCTAAACTTTCAGGTGATGGTGTGCCGGTTTGCCGGGCGAGTTTGCCCATATTATCAAAAAGATTGTCTTCCAATCCTTTTCTGGCTGATAATTCACTCAAATTTTTAGACATAGCAGGCAAAACTTTAGGTTACTACCAAAGATAAGAAAATATCTATAAAGATTTTCGTTAAGCAATTTCGCCGGCATAGACATTAAAACCATCCTTCTTTAAAAAACCAATAAGCGTTTGGTTGTGTTCTTTAGCAAGTTCAACTGCGAGACTTGAAGGCGCTCCCACGGCAACAATTGTACTAATCCCTGCCATAACCGCTTTTTGAATCAACTCAAAACTGGCCCGGCCACTAAGAAGAAGAATGTGCTTATTTAAGGGTAATTTTCCATTTTTCATTGCTTCGCCAATAAGTTTATCCAATGCATTGTGTCTGCCCACATCTTCCTGAATTAGGAGCAATTTTCCTGTAAAGTCAAAAAGCGCAGCCGCATGAATCCCGCCGGTAAGGCTAAACAAGGATTGCTGATTTGAAAGTGTTTCTTGCAAACCAAATAATAGCTCTTTTGAGGGTTTTACCGGAGTTGAGATTTTAAATTGTGAATTGGTTTTAATGGCTTCGATACTGCTTTTACCGCACACACCACAACTGCTGGTGGTGTAAAAATTGCGTTCTGTTTTGTTAAGTTCAATTGTAACTCCTTCCTGTAACTGAACCACCACCTTATTTTCACCAAATGGAAATACTGCTTTTACCTGATTGTAGTTTTTGAGAAGTCCTTCAGTAAATAAAAACCCCAATGCCAGTGCTTCGTCATTACCGGGTGTGCGCATGGTGACAGAGATGGATTGCGCTGATTTTGCATCAAACTCCTGCACTTGAATTTCAAGCGGTTCTTCTACAGCAACAATGTCTTCTTGTGAAGAAAGAGTATTTGACTTTTGCCGTTGTATTTGGATATGATGAATACCTTTTTGCATAATCAGGAAGCTGGTTTTTCAAAGTTACTTCTTTTCTAATTTATTTCCTATGCAAAATTTTAGAAGACAATAGTAGAAAAATAATCGTTTCCTGCACTTTTAAAAGGAGTTGTAAATGCTTATATTTGCAAACCTTGATAGCTAGGTCAAGTTGCAAAAATTTTCCATTTCAAGTTTTTTAATAAAATTCTCTTTCATGACAAAACAATCTACGATCATCTATACAAAAACAGATGAAGCGCCTGCGCTGGCGACATATTCATTTTTACCTATTGTTCAAGCATTTACTGCCCCTGCAGGAATCAAATTAGAAACACGAGATATTTCACTTGCAGGTCGCATACTCGCTAAATTTCCAGATCACCTCACTGAAAATCAAAAAATAAATGATGACCTCGAGGAGCTTGGAAATCTCGCTAAAACCCCGGAGGCCAACATTATCAAACTTCCAAACATAAGTGCTTCTGTTCCTCAGCTTGTTGAGGCCATAAAAGAATTGCAATCCAAGGGATTTGCGCTGCCTGATTATCCTGAAGACCCTCAAAATGAAAATGAAAAAGAAATCAAATCCCGTTATGACAAAATAAAAGGAAGTGCAGTAAATCCTGTTTTGCGTGAAGGGAACTCAGACAGAAGGGCTCCCAAAGCAGTGAAAAATTATGCTAAAAAACACCCTCATTCAATGGGTGCCTGGAGTAAGGATTCTAAGTCTCACGTGGCAACGATGGCCAGTGGCGACTTTTTCAATAATGAAAAATCGATTACCCTTTCACAAGATGACAGTTTGACCATAAATCATGTGGATTTCTCAGGGAAAACAACTTCTTTAAAAAAGGACATCAAAGTGCTTAAAGGCGAAATTATTGATGGAACTTTTATGAGTAAAAATGCGTTAATTGCTTTTTTAAATACTCAAATTAATGACGCTAAAGCGAAAGATGTTTTGTTTTCGCTTCATATGAAAGCCACGATGATGAAAGTTTCAGACCCCATTATATTTGGTCACGCTGTAGAATTATTTTTTGCTGATGTTTTCAAAAATCACAGGGGCTTATTGTCTAAAATTGGGGTCGATGTCCGCAACGGTTTTGGTGATTTGGTATCAAAATTAGGCCTTTTGACTTCTGAAGAAAAATCTGCAGTTGAAGATACCATCAAACAGTGTTATGAAAAGGGTCCTTCACTGGCAATGGTGAATTCAGATAAAGGAATCACAAATCTTCACGTGCCCAGCGATGTGATTATCGATGCATCCATGCCGGCGATGATTCGCACTTCCGGGAAAATGTGGAATGCACAAGGAAACCCTCAAGACACCAAAGCGGTCATTCCAGATAGCAGTTATGCCTCTGTTTACCAGGCAACAATTGATTTTTGTAGAGAAAATGGCGCCTTTGACCCCACCACTATGGGAAGCGTTTCCAATGTGGGTTTGATGGCTCAAAAAGCGGAAGAATATGGCTCTCACGACAAAACTTTTGAAATACCAACTCCTGGAAAAGTACAAGTCATAAATGCTGCAGGAGTGCTTTTAATGGAGCATACCGTTGAAGAAGGAGATATCTGGAGAATGTGTGCGGTTAAAGATGCACCCGTTCAAGATTGGGTAAAACTTGCAGTAAACAGAGCACGGGCAACCGGGAACCCCACTGTTTTTTGGCTTGATGAAAAAAGAGCTCACGATGCACAACTCATCAATAAAGTGAATCTTTATCTTAAAGACCATAACACAACAGGGCTTGATATTCAAATTATGAATCCTGAACAGGCTACTCTCTTTTCGTTAAAACAAATCAAAGAAGGAAAGGATGCTATTTCAGTTACCGGAAATGTTTTGCGTGATTATTTGACAGATTTATTTCCCATTCTTGAAGTGGGCACCAGTGCAAAAATGCTATCTATTGTTCCACTTATGAATGGTGGCGGTCTTTTTGAAACAGGCGCCGGAGGGTCTGCTCCCAAGCATGTAGATCAGTTTTTAGAAGAAAATCATTTGAGATGGGACTCGCTGGGCGAGTTTTTAGCCTTAGGGGTTTCACTGGAGCATCTTGGCGAAAAGGACAACAATCAAAAAGCACTTGTACTTGCTGAAGCACTCGATGAAGCGACTGAAAACTACCTTGAATACGACAAATCGCCTTCCAGAAAAGCAGGCGAACTGGATAATCGGGGAAGTCATTTTTACTTAGCACTATACTGGGCTGAAGCTCTTGCAAATCAAAACAAAGACATTGAGCTTAAAGAACTCTTTCAAACCATTGCAAACGAAATAAAAGAAAATGAAGCTCAAATTGTTGAGCAACTCAATGCTATTCAAGGCAAACCTGTTGAGATTGGTGGTTATTATTTCCCAGATATTCATTTAACTGAAAATGCACTTAGACCCAATAAACTCTTCAATACTATTTTAGAGAAACTAAAGTAATAGAATACAAAAAGGCTGTCTTAAAAAAAATAAGACAGCCTCTTTTAATTTGAGAAATACTCTAATCAATTAGTAGGAAGTGAGTCAATATATTTTGTTAATTCAGATTTGCTGCTGGAAAATGAAAAAGAGTCTCTTACAACAAAATAGTTTTCAGGATCTACTACTCTTAAATAAGCAGATTTGGCAAACTGAAGCCTTCCTGAATCAAAAGACAACAATGTCATCAATTCTTTGATTTGATGAGAAGTAAAAAAATTAGTTCTCAAAGTTGATTCAAGTAAATCCAGACGGCTGGAGTCAAAAGAATCATTTTCTACAGTTCGTTTTAATTGCTGAAACATTTCGTCTGAAATCACAGGAACCTCTTCAACAACAATAACTTCATCATCAATAAAATAAGGTTCGATACCAAACACTTCAAAATCACCATTACTAAAAAAGGCTAAAGTTGTTGCTTTGCGAGCTAAATTAATGCCGCCTCTGTAAACAAGAAATTTTCTGTTTTTTCTAAACTCATAAATTTCAACAGGGTGAAAACCGCTGTTTAATTCATCAATGATCAATACATTATTTCTTACATTAAAAGTTTCATTGCCCAATTGTAAGGCATAATTGGCTCTTGTTTGCTGAAACTCAACCTGCAAACTTGCTATTTTACTTTGACTGAATCCCATTTGGGCCAGTAATAAAAATAGTGCTAGAAATTGTAGTTTTGTTCTCATAACGTTCGTTTTTCCGGTTATTAAATGGCTATTTTCAATAGCCGTGCCAAAAATAATATTTTTATTAAAACCCCCTAAACGATAGGATTTTATTAACAACAAAATCTTCTTAAAGCCTTATTTTTGCTTTAAAAAAAATTGAAGAAGAACTATTTATTTACTATTCTTTTGTGTTTTTTCTTATTAGAATTTGGAAATGCACAAACCAAAAAATTCACCTTAAGCGGCACCATAACGGAAGCCAATTCTGATGAAACCCTTATTGGCGTCAATATTTTAATCCCTCAATTAAAAACCGGAACTATCACCAATGAATATGGATTTTATTCCATTTCACTTGAAGAGGGAACATATGAATTTGTATTCAGTAGTTTGGGTTTTGAAGAAGTTCAAAAAACGGTTGTTTTAGATCAAAACATACGATTGGATATTAGCTTAAATGAGACAACAGAATCACTCAATGAGGTTGTTATAAAGCAAGATGTGGAAAGACTCAACATCAGAAATCCACAAATGAGTGTAAACGCTCTGTCAATTAACACCATTAAAAAAATGCCGGTTGTCCTTGGAGAGACTGATGTGATTAAATCCATGCTTTTACTTCCCGGAGTTACCAGCGCCGGTGAAGGAGCCAGTGGTTTTAATGTGAGAGGTGGTGCCGCAGATCAAAATTTAATTCTTCTTGATGAAGCCACGCTCTACAACTCTTCACACCTTTTTGGTTTCTTTTCTGTTTTTAACCCTGATGCTATCAAGGACCTCAAATTGTATAAAGGAGGAATTCCTGCCCGCTATGGCGGAAGAATTTCTTCTGTGCTGGACATTTACCAAAAAGACGGCAACCGAAATGAATACAAAGCCACCGGAGGTGTGGGTCTGGTGGCCAGCAGACTTCTTGTTGAAGGACCCATTGTGAAAGAAAAAGGTTCTTTCTTATTAGGGGGCAGAAGTAGTTATGCCCATTTGTTTTTACCCTTGTTTGATAATGATAACGTTGCTTATTTCTATGATCTGAATACTAAGTTGAGTTACAAACTCAATGAAAACAACAATTTGTACCTTTCGGGGTATTTTGGTCGTGATGTTTTTGAAATCTCCGACAGCTTTAGTAATACTTTTGGGAATACCACTTTAAACTTGAGGTGGAACCATCTATTTTCTGATAATTTATTTTCAAACCTTTCAGCCATCTATTCAGATTATTATTATGGGCTCACATTGAGTTTTGTGGGTTTTGATTTTGATAGCGGTATCAGAAATTTTAATCTGAAATATGACTTCAAACACTATATCTCAAACAAGTTGCAACTCAATTATGGCCTCAATTCCATCTATTACAAATTCAATCCGGGTGAGATTAACCCCACATCAGAAACCTCAGGTATCAACCCTCAGAAACTCGATGACAAATATGCTTTTGAAAATGCAGCCTATCTCGATGCCGAAATACGATTAACAGATAGAATAGCCGTTCAGGTAGGATTGCGGTTTTCTACATTCAATCGATTGGGACAAACAGGCTTTCTTACCTATGAAAATGACAACCCCATTTTTTTCAATCAAGACCTGAAGATCTATGAAAAAGCAACGCCCATAGATACATTAACTATTTCCAGAGGGAAAACCATTGCCTCCTTTGCAAATTTAGAACCCAGACTCTCAATTGCTTATGAATTAAATGAGAAATCTTCCATCAAAGCAAGTTACAATCGCACCTCACAATACATCCATTTAATTTCAAACACCACTTCCCCCACCCCTTTTGATGTCTATGCACCAAGCGGAAAATACATTGAACCCCAACTCGCAGATCAAGTTGCAGCCGGGTATTTCAGAAATTTTGACAAGTACTCTCTGGAGGTGGAAACCTTTTACAAAGAAGTAAAAAACCGATTGGACTATGTTGACGATGCCAATTTAATTGCTAATAATGCCATTGAGCAAGTACTTCTTTCAGGGGAAGCAAGGGCCTATGGTTTGGAAGTTTTGTTTAGAAAAAACACCGGGAAACTTCAGGGTTGGATTGCTTATACTTTGTCAAAAAGTGAACAACGCACACCCGGAAGAACCCCACAGGAAATTGGCATTAACAACGGTGAGTGGTATAATTCTGCCTGGGACAAAACCCACGATATTTCTATTACAGGAAGTTATGAACTGAACCCAAAATGGACCTTTGGCGCTAATTTTATTTTTCAAACAGGACAACCCGCCACTTTCCCAAACGGGCAGTATGAGTACAACGGCATTGTCGTTCCCACCTTTGAATCCAGAAACAGCAGCAGACTGCAAAGCTTTCACCATTTAGACCTTTCAGCTACATTAACACCTTCCAAAAATAAAAACAGAAACTGGCAGGGAGAATGGGTTTTTAGTATTTACAATGTGTATAACAGAATGAATGCCGCCTCCATTTCTTTTAGAGAAAATACAGATATTGGAAGAAATGAAGCCGTAAAGCTCTCTATTTTTGGAATCATTCCGGCAGTGACTTACAATTTTAAATTTTAAAAAATGAAGACATTAAAAATATTTTTATTCATTTTCGCTTTAAGCTTCCTCTCTTGTGAAGAAGTTATTGATTTAGAACTCAATGAGGCCACACCCAAACTTGTCATTGAAGCCTCATTAAACATCTTTCCAGACGATCCTTCAAGTACTCAAGCCTTTGTAAAGCTTACCACAACAGCTCCTTTTTTTGATAATGAAGTGCCATTTGTGACCGATGCAGAAGTGACAGTCACCCATGAAGATGGCACTGTTTTTCCTTTCGCGTATAGCGAAAACGGCTACTATATAACAGACTTAACTCCTGAACCCAATGTTAATTATACCCTTGATGTGGTGTATAAAAATGAACTTTACAGGGCTACAAATAGACTGGTTTCTAGTTCGCCTATCGAATTTGTTGAACAAAAAAACGATGCCGGTTTTTCAGGTGAGGACATTGAGTTAAAAGCCTTTTTTTCAGACCCTGCAGGAGAAGAAAATTATTATTTTTTTGAAGGCCTTTCAGAAAAAGGAAACATTTATGATGCTATTAGTGACGAATTTTTTAACGGAAACCTCATTTTTGGGTATTATCTGGTGGAAGACATTGAGCCCGGTGACGAGGTAAAGTTCAATCTTTATGGCATCAATGAGCAAAACTACAATTTCATTTTCACCCTTTTGCAGCAAGGTGATGCCCCGTCGGGTCCTTTTGAAACCCAACCGGCTACCGTGAGAGGAAACATTGTCAATGAGACCGACCCCGATAATTTTCCTTTAGGCTACTTTAGGATTTCAGAAGCTTACACTTTTACATATACAGTTCAATAACAATCCTTATTTTTGTGGTATGGATTTCATAAAAACCACAGAAGCAGATTCAAACTTTGACCATTTAGAAAAAATGGGGCTTATTGATTTGCTCAAAAACATCAACAAAGAAGATAAAACAGTGGCACTTGCTGTTGAGAAAGCCCTCCCTCAAATTGAAATAGTAACAAAGGTTGTTATCGAAAAATTAGCTCAAGGCGGAAGACTTTTTTACATTGGTGCAGGCACTAGTGGTCGCTTGGGCATACTGGATGCCAGTGAATGTCCGCCCACATTTGGTGTTTCACACGATTTAGTTCTTGGTCTCATTGCCGGTGGTGATACTGCTATAAGAAAAGCAGTAGAATTTGCAGAAGATTCCCTTACACAAGCTTGGGAAGATTTAAAGGCATATCATATTTCACAAAAGGATGTCGTAATTGGTATTGCAGCCTCAGGAACAACACCTTATGTGATTGGGGCTTTAAAAGAATGCAATGCAAACAACATAGTTACCGGTTGTATAACGTGTAATTTAGGAAGTCCGCTATCAAAAATGGCTCAATACCCCATTGAGGTCATTGTGGGTCCGGAGTTTGTTACCGGGAGTTCCAGAATGAAAGCGGGCACAGCTCAAAAAATGGTATTGAATATGATTTCAACAGCCACTATGGTGCAACTGGGCAGAGTAAAAGGAAACAAAATGGTGGATATGCAATTGAGTAATCACAAACTTGTTGAACGTGGTATTCAAATGATTATGAAAGAGCTTTCTGTTTCCAGAGAAAAGGCGACCCAACTTTTAGACGAACATAAGAGTGTTAGAAACGCTATAGCAGTATATTCAAATACAAAATGAAAGAGCAAAAGCACACAAACAAAGAAATATTAATGACCGGTATCAAGTATATGGCTCTTTCGTTGCCTTTGATGTTTGTGGGGCCTTATGTGATTACACTTGGATTTTTAAACAAAGACAATGCTACCTTTTACTTGTTTTTCCCCTTAGGACTTATACTTGCAATAGCCGCAGTTTTTTTTGCATTTAAAGGGATAAAAACTATTATGAAGTCTATGTTTGACTAAAATATTTTATGTGCTAAAATGAAAAAAAGAACCGCTTGCTTGCGGTTCTTTTTTTATTTATTTATGTTAAACCCTTTATTTTTTAATCACTTTTACTGTCTTAGTGTTCCCTTCAGATACAATTTTCACTAAATAAGTGGCATTTGACAAAGTTGAAAGATCTACTTCAACAGCTTTAGAATTTGCTTTTTGTACTTTAACTACTTGACCTAAAAGATTACTAATTACAACTTCAGAAATAGTTTGATTATAATCCAGGTACAAAATGTCATCTGTTGGATTTGGATAAAAGCTAAGGCTTGAATTGTCAAAGTCATTTAAGCCAAGTGAAATGGTTACAGTAACAGCAAAAGGGTCGCTCAAACAACCATCAACGATATTGACGGCATAATAGGTTTCTCCATCAACTAAAAGGGTATTTAAAGGCAATGGATTGGTTCCTGCAAGAGCATCAGCTTCATTAGCAAACCAGGTAACATCAGTGGGATCCACAACAATATCTGCAAGGGTAGCACCCTCATTAAATGTTTGTTCAGCGTCTCCGGTTGGTGCAGGTGGTGCTGTACATCCATCGAGCGTTAATCTTCCAAAAAATTGTCCTGAATCTCCGGAAATCAATGTACTGATTCCGGTTGCGGGGTCCAGCCTGTGAACTCCTGCTGCACTTGTCCAAAGAATTTCACCATTTCCTAATTTTGACACACCTCTTAAATTTCCTTCATTCCAAAAGTCAAGTATGGAGCCATCTGTTTCAGAAAAACGGTATAAGCCATTTTGATTACCTCCACTAATTATACTGAAAACAGCAGCAAGTATTACTCCGGGTTCTTCAATTTCTATTTGTTGTATAAAGTTGACCACTCCGGGTTCAAGAATATTGCCTAAAATGTTTCCGTCATAATCTCTTCTTTCTATTTTTGATGTGCTGGCACCAATGTATGAAATATACACTTCGCCATCACCATTATCTACAATATCAAAGGAAGAAATTCCATCTGTCAAAAAGAAGCCCAAATTATTTCCGTCAAGGTCAAACTTAACAATGGCATCGCCCGGAGCACCATTGTTTGAGCCTGCATTAGTAACCCATACTTCACTGCTATTAACTAATGCCATACCTTTAATGTTATCAAGCCCTCCTGTAATAGTACTCAATAAATTTCCATCTAAATCGTATCGTTCTATTTTATCACCAATTTGGTAAGAAATCCAGATTTCATCACCAACTTGAATCAGAGCTTTAGGTGTGCCGGCATCTAAAACAATAAAAGAAGGGTCAATAATAGCCCCGCTATTAGGGTCTAATAAAACAACATTTGGTGACTGAATAACGGCGATGCGCTCTTGTGCTTGCAATGAAAAAGTTAAGCAAAGTACACATATTAATAAAGCGAATAATTGAGTAGTTTTCGATTTCATAATTGTAAGTTTAAATTGACCTATGAATATATATAAATTTTCAGAGATTTACAAAACTTTCAATTTTTCTTTCATTTCAAAGGCCAAATCAAAAAAAAATCCCGACTGTTTTCACAATCGGGATTTAAAGAAGGCGGCGACATACTCTCCCACTGGATAGCAGTACCATCT
>TARA_R110002072_G_scaffold5529_3_pt1 | contig 15797 bp, 17 predicted proteins | sample TARA_R110002072 | Tara Oceans TARA_R110002072 (sample SAMEA4397118) | marine metagenome | biome: Polar Biome; feature: [SRF] surface water layer (ENVO:00010504); material: water (ENVO:00002006), including particulate matter (ENVO:01000060) such as... | depth 5 m | reverse complement strand
TCCCCGACCCCGATCGGGGATCCAGATGAGCGAAAGCGAATGCCTTTTGTGTCGGGCGTCAGACGTCTGACGTAACTGTGTAGTGCTGCAAAGCCCCGAGGTTTATGGATCCTCAATCGAGTTGAGGATGACGGTTAGGGGGTTGAGGATGACGATTGCTAGGGTTGGTGGTTACCGACGGCGAGGCGCGTTTAGGATGATGGCTGGGAAGCGTCGCTTATTACGGTCGGGTGCATGTTGTGAATGACGGCACCATACTACGTCATCCCCGACCCCGATCGGGGATCCAGATGAGCGAAAGCGAATGCCTGTGTTTTTTTGAAGTCAGACACCCGACATGCCCCTCTCTTGCCTCTCACACGGTTGTTTGTCATCGTGAAGCGAGTATATTCCGTATCAATTTATTCAAAACAGTGAGGAGTAAGAAATGCGTTTTTTTGCCATGTTACTTACGTTAGTCCTGAGCAGTTCGGTTTTACATGCAGCGGTCGTCGAAGAAAAGCTGACGTTGCCGAATGGTTTGGGAACTGCCGTGCTGTATCACGATAGTGCGGTGACCAAGGCGGCACCTGCGGTGGTGGTTGTGCATGAGTGGTGGGGGCTGAATGATTACGCTCGCGAGCGCGCGAAGCAATTAGCTGAGCTGGGTTACACGGCGATTGCGGTGGATATGTATGGCACCGGTAAGTCGACCACTCACCCTAAAGACGCGACGGCGTTTATGAATGCGGCTTTGGCTGAGCCAGAAAAAATGAATGCGCGCTTTGATGCGGCCTTGGGCATTTTGCGTAAGCAGTCCTCGGTCGATGGCGATAAGTTATTCGCCATTGGCTATTGTTTTGGCGGGGCGGTGGTCCTAAATCAGGCGCGTCGTGGATTGGATTTGGCTGGGGTGGCGAGCTTCCACGGCTCTCTGGGTACTGAAACGCAAGTTGAGCCCGGCACCATTAAAGCAAAAGTGTTAGTGGCTACTGGTGGCGCTGATCCGATGGTGCCCGCTAAGCAAGTGGCAGGTTTTGTTGAGGAGATGACGAACGCTGGTGCTAACTTTGAGTTGTTAAGCTTTCCCAATGTAGTGCACAGCTTTACAAATCCGGGCTCAACGGCGCTTGGTAAAAAATATGACATGCCGCTGGCATATGATGCTAATGCAGACAAGGTGAGCTGGGCGGCGTTGATGGATATGCTGGCAAAGTAAGCTTGGCGCAGTGATTGCTTCGCTCTGTTTGTTTGAATCGATCAGGCAGCAGGGCGAGGCATAATCCGGTTTCGTTTTATGGCGTCTGATTTGAGTTCTTTTAGCTCTTTTAGTCAGCAGACAGAGGCGAGATATGGCCAAGTGCTATCGGGTAAAGAGGAGTGCCATTCATGGTAAGGGGCTATTCGCCCGCGTTTCTATTCCCGAAGGTACCCAACTTGGGGTGTGTAAAACGCGAACAGCGAGTGAGGCCGGTTTACACACGCTGACCATGCCCGATGGTCAGCTCATTGATGTGACCTGTAGTTTGAAATACATCAACCATCACAAATCAGCCAACGTTATTTATTACGATGACCTTAGTGTTGTCGCGCTGCGCGATATTGGCGCCGGTGAAGAGTTATTGCACGACTACGGTGACGAGTGGCAGTAATAGAGCATCGTATTTTGGTATATAGCACGCTTGCTAAGATAAAAAATAATGCGCTCCAATATATGAAAACACCAGCAGCGCCACAACGATCGCGCTATTGCTGATCAGGCCATATCGCAAGCTAGGCTTGATAATGCGGTTGTTTAAGTAGAGCAGTGTCAGTGCTAAAAACGGCATGAATAACGCGCCGGTGACGGAATATAAAATAATTAGCCATACCGGTTTGCCCAAATAGAGTAGAGCGATGGGCGGTATGGCGATATACAGCAAGGCCAGCCGGTAGCCCTTGTCGCTGGAGTCTATTTTGCTGAGTTTGCTGCGCCACTGTGCGGTCGAGTCGGTAAATATATACGGAACACCCTGCCATACCCCGAGCATTGAGCTGAATACCGCGGCCCAAACACCAATTAAAAATAGTTCTTTAAAGACGGGGCTGAGCAATAAGCCAAGTTGGTCGGCCATGGCGATCAATATATGGGTGCCAGATTCTGATTCCGGCGCAGATTGGGCTGCCAGTATCATGATACCCATGCCAAACAAGGCGGTGATCGAATAGGCAACCAGGAGGTCAATGCGGGCAATTTTTAGAGAGTCGGTGTTATGCCAGCCTTTTTCCCGCATCCAATAGCCGTAACACAGCAGGGTAACGCTGCCACCGACGCCGCCGATCAGCGCCATGACTAAATTAAAATTCTCGCTGATATCACCGAGTGTTGTCGAGGAGCTGCCAATGCTCGACCAATCGCTAGCCAGTAGCGCGGCCATCACCGTCGCAAACATCAGGAGTATCAGCGCTTTCATCGCTTGCTCAAACAGCGAATAGCGGCCGAACAGCACCAGCGCTATAGCGAGTAAAGAATGCAGTGAGGCCCAGCTATTGATAGACAGCTGGGGGAATAGCGCATTGGCGGCCAAGCCACATGCGGCCATTAATGCGGCGCCAACTAAAAATGCCCAGATAAATAAATACGCTAGAAAGTAATAATTTATCCAGCGCGGTAAATGCTGTAACCAGCCCGTTAGCAAGCTTGTGCCGCTGGCGAGCTGCCAACGCGCTAGACCTTCATTGAGCGCCAGCTTGATGACGGCGCCGAAGGCGATGGCCCACAGTAGTTGTGTGCCAAGCTTGGCGCCCGATACGGCGGCGGCCACTAAATCTCCGGCGCCTAAACCGGTGGCGGCAACAACGAAGCCGGGGCCGATCAGTGTAAGGGCGCGGAGCTGCTTCATACTGCGTGTCCTGTTAGGATGAGGTTTGGTGATGGCGTCTGAGATTAAAATTCCTCGGTAAACGAATAGTAGATTACTGTAGTGGTCTACGGTAGTGACACGGACAAAGGAAATAGGTGTATTTCAAGATATGAGTGAAAAGGATAAATCACTTCACGGCCTTAAAACGGGCGCTTTCTCGCGGCGCTTTGAATTGTCGAAATTGGGCGTTCGCTACGGTGCACGGGCGGTGCGGCAAAATATTTGGCAGCGCTTTAGCGGCGATAATGATGCGGCGTTGGCCAAGCGAACCGAGAATATCGATTTCTTCGTGGAAGAGCTTGGCCGCTTAAAGGGCAGTGTCGTCAAAATTGGTCAAATAATGGCGACCTACAGCGACTATATGATGCCGCCCGAGGTTGCCGAGGCGCTGCATAAACTAGAAGACAATACCCCGCCCATGTCCTGGCAATCTATTCGCAAGGTCTTAGTTAATGAATTGGGCGAAGAGGCCCTGGCGCACTTAGAGATAGATACCCAGCCACTGGCGGCGGCGTCGCTGGGCCAGGTCCATCGCGCCGTGTTGCGTGATACCGGCGAACAGCTTTGTATTAAGGTGCAATATCCGGGGGTGGAACACACCATCGATGCGGATTTCAGCGCGGTAATGCAATTGCTGAAAGTGTCGCGCCTCATGCCCAGTGTGCGCAATTTAGACGACTGGTTTGGTGATATCCGTTTACTGCTTCATAAAGAAGTCGATTACGAGCAGGAGCGTCGTGATCTGGATTTTGTTAGACATGCGCTGCGTGAAGATTCCCGTTTTGTGGTGCCCAAAAGCTACCCCGCATTTTGTACCCGTCGGGTATTAACAATGAGCTATGAGCAGGCGACCTCAGTTAACTCTGCGGACGTTGCCGCACTTGCTCAGCCGCGCAGAAATCGCTTGGGTAAAGCGGTGCTAGAACTGTTTCTCAGCGAACTTTTCGAATGGCGTCGTATGCAAACCGATCCCAATTTTGGCAATTTTCGGGTGCGCATAGACGAAGAGGGTGACGACGATAAATTGCTTCTGCTGGATTTTGGCGCCATGCGATTATTGCCTGAGGACTTTGCCAGCGAGTTTTGCGATATGTTGCTGGCTGCCTGCCAGCGCGATAAGCCTAGGTTTTTGGAATACTCAATAAGCTTGGGCTTTATGAGGTCGCATTTCCCCCAGTCGGTGCTCGATAACTTTGTGGATATCGGTGTCGATATTGCGGAACCGCTGCGGGCAATCGATGAACACGTGCCAGCGCGGGCAGTTACCGAAGACGGACATTACTGGTGGCGTAACAGCGGATTGCCCCAGCGTATTGCCAAGCGCGCAGTAGCTGCGTCTATCAGTAAATACTTCGCTTTGCCCCCCAAGGATTTTTTGTACGTGATGCGCAAACTGATGGGAGTGTATGCCTTGATCGCCTTATTGGATGCGCAATTTAACGCCGATGGAGCAGTGGAAAAATATTTACCTAAGCCTGAAAACAAAAAAGGCCGCAAAGCGGCCAAATAATATAGAGACTGAATGAGGGTAATTCCTAAACTTCGAGTAGTGTTACGTCGAATAAGTTCATTTGGTTTACATCATTGATTGAGCAATACCTTCTACATCTAGAGTCAGCTCCACAATTTGCGATGCTGGGCCCAGATCGTAGTCGATACCAAAGTCTTTTAATGCGATTTCAGTGGTGCCGTGGAAGCCTTGGCGAACACCGCCCCAAGGGTCTTTGCCGCCGCCGATTTCAGTTACGGCAATCGTCACGGGCTTGCTTACGCCGTGCAATGTAAGCGTGCCTTTTAACTCTGCTTTGCCATCGCCAAGCGCTTTAAAGCTGGTGCTTTTAAAGGTGGCGGTGGGGTATTTGTCTACCGCTAAAAAGTCTTTGCCGCGCAAGTGCTTGTCACGCTCAGCATGGTTGCTGTCTACGCTGGCGGTTTTAATGGTGACATCCACAGTAGATGCTTCTGGTTTGGCTGGGTCGTAGTTAAAGCGGCCTTCAAAGTCATTGAAACGCCCGTACAACCAGCTGTAGCCAAGGTGTTTGATTTTAAATTGCACAAACGCGTGGGCGCCGGCGGTATCAATTTTGTATTCCGCTGCGTGTAGTGCGCTAGTAAAACCTAGCAGAGCGGTGAAGCCGAGAGCGATTAGCTTTTTCATAGTTCACATTCCTTTTGAGTTGAGTTCACTTGGTGCTGTTGGCGTCACGACCGAGCATCTTTAGCAGGGTCGAGTCGCGGTTTATAAAGTGATGTTTCAATGCGGCTAGCGCATGAACACCGGCGAGTAAAATCAGAATCCAGGCGAGGATTTCGTGGACCTCGCCGGCGATATCTTCTTGGTCGGGCAGGTCATGTAGTGTCGCTGGCACATTAAATAGACCGAAAACATCAATGGGTCGACCGTCGGCTGTTGAAATTAAATACCCGGCAACCATTAACGCCAACATCAAACCATATAAAGCAAAGTGGGTAAGGTGGGCGGTAACTCGCTCCCACGTTTTTAGCGCTGGATCGTCACTGGGGCGAATATTGATGTTACGCCACACGATGCGCGCCAGCAGCGCGATGAATAATAAAATGCCAATGCCTTTGTGGAGGGTTGGGCCATCTCTATACCAGGGATCATAATATGACAGCTGGCGCATCCAAATGCCCAGCGCGAACATGCCAATCACCGTAAGCGCCATAAGCCAATGTATTCCCACGCTGACCCAGCCATAGCGGCTGTTAGTATTCTTTATTGGCATGGCGAATCTTCCTTTATGGCCCCTTGTTTTCTTGTGACCCAGTATATAAACAATAAATTAATAGAAAAGTGCAAAATTCTGGGTTAATTGATCAGAATATTAGATATAGATGACGGTAATTGCTGCGTGTGTCGTTTTTAAAGTACTCATTCAACATGATATTGACGAGTACAGTCAGTCCTGCGGAGGTTCAGTGCGAGGCGTTTTCTCGAAAGCATAGTACCCACAGCACTCGCTGCGCTTCTGGCTACTTGGTCGTGGCCGAGTATGACGGAGGTTGCGTTCGCAGTGCGGACTACCACCCGTGTCATCCCCGACCCCGATCGGGGATCCATGAACCTCGGGCTCTGCGCTGTTTCGTAGTCCGAGAAAAGTAAAGGCATTCGCTGTCGCTCATCTGGATCCCCGATCGGAGTCGGGGATGACGGCTTTACTACTTCGAAACGTCTATGTACGTATTAATCAGGCCCACCTCGTTGACGTCTCGGCTAACAATCCCAGCGTATCAAGCTGCAATCCCAATCATACTGACCGACCATTCCTGCCACCAAGCCGTCACCCCCAACCTTCCAAGCCGTCATCCTCAACGCACCGCCGCCGTCATCCTCAACTTGATTGAGGATCCAGCCGCCTCGGGCTATACACCGCAGGGAGCTTTGCCTTGATGAGAGATTAAACAGAATATCAGCCAGTAATGGCGTAAAAGCTTGCCTTTGAACATAGAATCTCGCGTACCCACAGGGCATAAAGGGCAGGCTCTGGGCTTATGGTGAGAGGAAATAACGAAGCAATGGACTGCCGTAGGGCTGACCGGCAGGGCGCCCTTAGGCCCACTATGCCTGCGCCAGTGTGTCTTGCAGGGAGCGACCTGCTTCGCGCTGAACCCGTTAATTTCATGTTGAAGGAGTACTAAGATCCGGAGCTTGAAGCTTAGCTGGGCATTGAATATACTTAACTAATATTTTACTGGTCAAGTATATGGGTGGGTTTTATGACATTGCCAGCATCTCTCAGTTTATTAACGGAGCTCGCTACCTTGAGCTCTTCTTTCATTAAACACGCAGATCGAAAACTAAGTGCGCACGGCATTAGCTTTGCGGAATTTATGGTGATGCATCATCTACGCAATGCGCTAGATCAAACCATGAGCCGCACAGAGCTTGCGGATGCGGTGAGTTTGTCAGCGTCGGGTATCACTAAAAAGCTAAATCCAATGCAGAGACTGCATCTGGTTGAGAAAGAGATAAATCAGCGCGACGCGCGCTTTAGCTTGGTGAAGCTGACACCAACGGGGCTGGAAATTTACAATGACGCGCTTGTCACCTGTATGCATTGCGCAGACGATTTGACCGCGAATATCTCGGCTAAGCAATTGAGTACCGTGCTCGAGATATTCGCAAAGTTAAAATAATTGCCGTGTCTTGGTTTAGCGTGTCAGGGCCGCGATTTAGCGCCCTGCCAGCATATTTGCTAAACGATCGACCTCGGCAACTTCGGCGCTTGCCGGCACCAGTTGAATCTCGTCACAGCCTAGCGCTTCTATGGCGTCCAGCCCGTCTTTGATCGCAATTGGGTCGTGCATCGTCATGGTCTTGGCAATTTTGCGGGCATCGTCTTCGCCAAAGGTTTTCAGGTAGTCGAATACATAATCGCTCAACGCGGACTGGGCGTTATCGGCCAGCGAATACCAGAATCCTCCCATGCGGTAGGGTTTTTGCTCGCGACCTGATTCTTGCCAGGCTTTATCGGCGGAGCTGAAAAAATGATTGATTAAGTCGGGGTTGCCATCCATTGCAAAGCCGTACAGACCGTCGGCCCATTTCGATACCCGCTGAATACTTTTTGGTCCCATTGCCCCCACTAATATCGGCGGGCCGCCTGCCTGAATGGGAGTCGGCCCGATTTCCTCCAAGCCGTCGAGCAACTCGCCGCGCCAGATTTTTTTCATGATAGCGATTTGATCATCCATTCTTTGGAAGCGATTTTTAAAGCTGGCACCAAGTGCCTCATAGTCTTTTTCACGGCCACCCACACCCACGGTTAAGGTGACGCGACCTTCTGACAAAATATCGAGGGTGGCAATTTCTTTGGCCGCTTGCACGGCGCTATGCATCGGCAATACATACAGCGCGGGGATAATGCGGACGCGCTCGGTGGCGGCGGCAGCAAAGGCCAGAATATTACGCATCTCATAGCTATAGCCCGTCACGCGCTCGCCGCAGGACAAGCTATAGAAAGGCCCTTGGTCGATGATTCGGCACCAGTCTTTAAAATTCTGACGACTAATGTTGCGTGGCATATAGGGGAGGCAAACACCTATTTTCATAATTTATCCTGCGGTTTTCTTTTTATTGAGATAAGTGAGTGTACGCGGTCAATTTACATTTAGGGCAATTCGCATAAATTCTTTGCCCAAGGTATAAGAAAATAGACTGGGTCCTTGAGCGAGCCTTAATACATAATGGTTTATCGCCGTGTTGCTGTGCGATTATCAATGAGAATACGCAATAACGAGATACTTGGAATGGATGACTTCATAATCTACGCAAAATTACTGGATGGTCGGGGAGGTGCTCGCGACATTAGTGCAGTTGAGCTCGCTGAATGGCAACCCGAACACGGGGTATTGTGGTTGCATTTTGACTACAGTAAACCTGCTACCTTGGCGTGGTTAGAAGATCATAGTGGTCTCGATGACATTGCTGTTGCCGCACTCGTGGCAGAAGATACGCGGCCCAGGGCAACCTCGCATGGGGGTGGGCTGCTTATGGCACTGCGCGGGGTCAATACGAACCCCGAGGCAGACCCAGAGGACATGGTGTCTATTCGCCTGTGTGTCAGTGAACATCGCATCATCAGCTCTCGTAAAAGAAAGCTGCTCTCCGTCGATGACATTGTGCAGAGCTTTTCCGAGGGAGAGGGCCCCCAATCCAGTGCAGAATTTGTCGCCATGCTTTGCGATCGTTTGGTCAGGCGCATGGCAGTGCCAATAGATAATGCAGAGGATAAAGTCGATGAGCTTGAAGAGAATTTGTTGAGCAATGCTCGCGCAAAATTGCGCAGTGAGCTTGGCCAAGTGCGGCGACAATCTATCGCCCTGCGCCGCTATTTGGCACCACAGCGCGAAGCCTTGAGCTGGGTGCAAAGTGAGCGTTTGTCGTGGTTTGGTGACGCTCAGCGCCTGCAAGTGCGCGAGGTTGGCGACCGCTTGGCGCAATATATAGAGACCCTGGACAGTATTCGTGAGCGTGCGGCGGTCAGCCACGAAGAGCTCGTTAACCAAATATCAGAAGAATCCAATAGCCGCATGTATGTGCTGTCGATTGTGTCGGCGGTATTCTTGCCCTTGGGATTTGCCACGGGCCTGTTGGGTGTCAACGTAGGTGGTATTCCGGGGGCGGATAATAGCAATGCATTTGCTATATTCATCGGTATCTTGCTGGCAATTTCTGGCGGGCTTTTAATTTATTTTCGGTATAAAAAATGGCTATAGATTTTATCGAGATTGCGTCACTTTCCATCGCACCATTAAAGTGGGCGGGGGTGCTTAGTACCATTGTGGCCGGCGCAATTATCGGTTTAGAGCGGCAGATTAGAGGCAAGCCTATCGGTATTCGCACCGCCGCACTTATTTGTTTGGGCACTTATGTGTTTATGGCCATGGCGGTATCGGTGGAGAATGGCGTGACCGATCCCTCAAGGGTGATCGGTCAGATAATTACCGGTATTGGCTTTCTCGGTGCCGGGGTGATTTTGTCCCGCGACGGTATGGTTTTAGGTGTTACCTCTGCGGCGGCAATATGGGTGCTGGCAGCAATTGGCGTGATGATAGGCTTAGATAAATATGGCCCAGCGCTACTCATTGCACTAGTGGTTGTCGGTATTTTGGTTGGGGTGGACGTGTTGGAAAATAGCTTTCACTCCCTCCGCAAAGGCGTGCATCAAAAAATCACAGGGCGCCGCTATCAGAAAAAGCCGCCGCCAGAAAAATGAGTGGCGTGTTGACTAAGCCGAATTCTGGTCAGTCACAAAAGCAGGCTCTCATTTCAAGCCGTCCTTATTGGGCGCTCACATGCCATAGAAGGCATTAAATCACGTCGGATAATCGCCAATGGCCCTTTTTCGGGAGCCGCGGGCTCCCTATTTCGGCCTGCGTGGCGCTAGATAGTTAACCTCGAAACCCCTTCATTGACATCTATACGTCATTGACGTATTTTTGCGGCATGTATACGATCATAGAAACCCCTACATTTACGGCAGGCGCCAAGGATCTTTGGTCTGAAGAAGATCGGGGCGCCTTCTGTGCGTGGCTGGCAGCTAACCCCGAGGCTGGCGACGTTATCCCTGGCAGTGGCGGTTGCCGAAAGGTGCGGTGGCGGAGGCAGGGCGCCGGGAAAAGTGGAGGCGTAAGAGTTATCTATTTTACCCGCCTGCAATGTGGCGAATTGTGGTTGTTGGTGATTTACGCAAAAAGTGTACGGGGAAGTATTCCCGCGCATCTACTCAAATCAATTCGGGAGGCTATTGAGAATGACTAAGCATCAAACTATGACAGGAGAAGAGCTGGGTGAGAAGCTTTTGCAGTCCGTTCGTGAAATGAAGGCGGGTAAAGGCTCTCGTGCAACACAGGTCGCACCCAATGAAGTTGCCGCCGCACGTATGAAAACGGGACTTTCGCAGTCTCAGTTCGCTCAGGCCCTTCATATTTCTGCTCGCACCTTGCAGGAATGGGAACAAGGTCGGCGTAGCCCTTCCGGTGCAGCTAAGGCGCTAATTGGCATCGCCTTCAAGCATCCAGAGGTTATAGCGGAATCATTGCGTGATGCAGGCTAGCCAGGCAAGGCAGCGGAATTTTGGCCGCTGCTTGCAGCCTTGAGGCAGTAGAATTACTAACGGGAATTTCCAAGACCCGGTTCTGGTTAATTTTTGATCTATAAATAGGCAGGTTTCTTGAAATCGGGGGAGATTAAGTTGCGTTATTTGCGGGAATTTCACGTAGGAGCGCGTAATTTTCAAAGAAATGGATTGGCTGGAGTTTTTCTATAGCCTCGTTAAGCATAATTTTGAGTGAGGAAATACCTTGCAACACATCTATCCAGAAAGCTTTTTAGATCTCGTCGCCACGTCAGCTTTGTGTGTTTCTCTAATATGTATGGCTATTAGCTACTGCGGGCTATATAGAAGTCATTCAACAAAGTTATTTTCAATAATTATGGTCGCTTGCCTCGCGATATATTCGTCTCATTGGGCTACATACTTTGCAGCTATATTTATTATCGCAACAGCAGTAACCGAACTCGAATTTTTGCAAAATTTGGCAGCAATTATCAGAAAGAATGAAAGCTACTTCAAATACAAGAAAGAAGAATTATCAGTCGAAGAAAATAGAGAACGTAATAAGTTTGACGCGATAAAGGATGAAATTGCAGTATCAGAGGGAGACGAGAAGGGGCAGAATTTGAGTCCTAACAGCGACAAAATTTCCAGATCTAAAATGCAGGACATTAGTCGTTCTGACTCTATTAAATTGTCGTTCGAAGTTGAATCAAAGGCAATTGAATACCTGGCCAAGGAATATCCTAGAATTGAACGAGGCGTAAGATTTAAAAATGATTCTCAACATGTTGAGCTAGATGGCCTAGTTCAAGGTGAAAAAGGCAAAGGCAGCAAAATATTTGAAATTAAATGGCTTCGAAATGAAAAACATATCCATTCGTTGCTATGGCATGCTAAAAATAAATCGAAGGAAATAGAAAGAAAATATTTTTCAATTACGGGAGAAATCCCTGAAATGTACGTCGTCTTGGTTTCAAATTTTAAATACAGTCTTAGCGAAGGTAGTATGTCGACCTTCAAAACGAGCGCAGACGAAAATGGGATTAACGTTATATTTTTAACGCTGTCAGATTTAGGATTTGAGGTGGAGGAGTAAATGCATAACAATGCCAAGCACCGCGACGTATTTTTCGTTCCTCCTGCGCCGTAACAGGCGTCCTTGCCTGAAGCGTTAAATTTAAGGAATCGACCAATCAAAACACTAGCGTTCATAGATGAATCAGGAAATACAGATTTGGATACGTCAAAGAAAGATGTCTCCAAGTACTTCATCGTATGCGCTGTGATAATTGATGAGGGCGACTTTCAGGCTTTAAGTGAAGATGTAGCGGAGTTGCGCAAAAAGTACTTTCAAGCTGGTGAAATAAAATCAAGTAAGGTCAGGGATCGTGATAATCATGAGAGGCGGATTAAGATTTTAAGCAGTATTCTTGAATTGGATTTCAAGTTCTACGCAATTGCTGTTGAAAAGGACGCATTAAGAAAGGATGGTGGTTTTCCTCACAAAAGGTCATTCTTGAAATTTATAAATGGTATTTTATATAGGCAATTATTTGAAAATTACCCTGCTATAAAAGTCTATGCGGATGAGCATGGCGGCGAGGATTTCAAAGAGAGCTTTCGGAATTATATTGAAAAGAACCATAAGCCTGATTTATTCTGGGAGTCTGAAATAAATTTAGTGGCAAGCCAAGATAGCACCCTGGTACAACTTGCTGATTTTCTCGCTGGAACGCTAGCCAAAGTATACGAAGGTAAATCCAATCCTGCTCTTAAAGAAAAATACAGATTATTGCTCCAGCAGAAAGCATTAGATATTAAGGAGTGGCCTACCAAGTTTCAGACATATTTTTCTCCTGACCAAACCAGCAAAGAATACGATCAGTTTATTCACTCACATGCGTTATCAAAAGCAGAACTGTTTTTGGAGAAAAACAGAAACAACCAAGATGATGAGAGTAAGTTACAGTTATGCGCTCTAAATCACTTAGTATTCCAGAGTCGTTTGTCTACAAACAAAGAATATATATCTACAAAAAGCTTGCTGTCACATCTTGAGAGTTGCGGTTTTATGAATGTCACGGAGCAGGCAATAAGGTCGACAATTATATCTAAGCTAAGAGATAAAGATGTCATAATTGCAAGTTGCAATAAAGGATATAAAATACCTAGGTGCTATGAAGATCTATTTGATTTTGTAGACCGAGTTAATAGCCTAGTTCTCCCTCTTCTTGAAAGATTAAACAAGGCTAGAAATAGTTATCTCATTGCAAGCAAGCATGATGTCGATTTACTTAAGGGGCCAAACTACCCAGAGATAGTCGACTTTCTGGAAATCCTGAACAAGAAAACAATTTAACAAGGGTGTCAATTTGACGCCCTTACTCTACGCTTCAGGACGCAAATTACACCGGCGTTCGGGATGTTCGCCACCCGCTTTTTACCAGCATCGGGCCTCAAATACACACTATGAAATCTGCTTTGCCAAAATGTGGTCAGCGCCGACTTTTACTGCAGCTTGCTAAAGCTGACGGCGTTTGCACTAAACGCCGTCTGAGTGGGGCTTATGGATGTGATTGCATCACAGCTTCAGCAATACTCTTAATTGGCTCAACCTGATTCATGCTGTAAAAATGAATACCTGGTGCGCCGCCTTCCATCAGAATATGGCAAAGCTCGGTCACAAACTCTGTGCCGAAATCAATGATGCTTTGCTGATCGTCGCCGTAACCTTCTAGTTTCTTGGACAGCCAGCGGGGAATTTCTGCGCCGCAATTGCGGGAGAAGCGCGCCAGATTGGTATAGTTCGTTATCGGCATAATGCCGGGGTAAATCGGCTTGTCGATACCGGCCTTGTCACAGGCGTCTAAAAAGTAGAAGTAGGAATCGGCGCTGAAGAAATACTGGGTGATGGCACTGTTTGCACCGGCGTTCAGTTTATCTTTTAGAAAGCCAATATCGGCATCGTAGCTTTTGCCGTCAGGGTGAATTTCCGGGTAGGCGGCTACTTCTAGTTGAAAGTGATCGCCAGTGTGTTTGCGAATAAATTCAACCAACTCACGAGCATAAACCAAGCGAGTGGCACCCATGCCAGAGGGAATGTCACCGCGCAGGGCAACAATGCGATCAATACCTGCATCTTTGTAGCTGTTTAATAATTCTAAAATCTCAGACTCTTCATCGCCGCCAAAAGACAAGTGCGGCGCAACTGATAAACCTGCCTTTTTAGTTTCCAGCACAATGCCGCGGGTGTTGTCGCGGGTGGAGCCGCCAGCGCCGTAAGTCACCGAAAAGAACTCGGGATTCAGCGCGGCCAATTGGCTGCGGGTGTCTTTTAACTTCTCGCGACCGGCTTCGGTTTTGGGCGGGAAGAATTCAAAGCTGTAACGGTTGGACATGATGTATTCCGGTGATGTTGAAAGACTTTGGTCGGGCGTCGGAGGTCAGGCGTCTGACGTAAAGCGCTTAGCCTTAGCGTCGGACGTCCGACATCAGTCTTCCGACTATCTTAGTACTTATAACTCTCGGGCTTAAATGGTCCTTCAACGCTAACGCCAATATAGTCAGCCTGAGTGGTGCTGAGCTTGGTGATGACGCCACCGAATCCAGCGACCATGTCCGCTGCCACTTCTTCGTCCAGCTTTTTAGGCAATACTTCAACGGTAATGGCAGCCGCTTTAAAGTTATCTTCCAAGTCGGCAAAGCGACGCTCGTAGAGGTACATTTGCGCCAGTACTTGGTTGGCGAATGAGCCATCCATGATACGGCTTGGGTGGCCTGTTGCGTTGCCCAAGTTAACCAAGCGACCCTCAGAAAGCAGAATTAAATGGTCGTTAGTTGCTTTGTTACGGTACACGAGGTGAACCTGTGGTTTAACTTCTTCCCACTCCCAGTTTTTACGCATAAAGGCCGTATCAATTTCGTTGTCGAAGTGACCGATATTGCAGACTACGCAGCCATTTTTCAGGGCCTTCAACATATTTGAATCGCAGACGTTGACGTTGCCTGTGGTGGTAACCAGTAAGTCAGTGTTTCCCAGCACCAAAGTGTTGATGCAGGCTTCAGTGCCGTCGTTGATGCCGTCGATGAATGGTGATACCACTTCATAGCCATCCATGCAGGCTTGCATTGCGCAGATTGGATCGATTTCGGTGATCTTAACAATCATGCCTTCTTGGCGAAGCGATTGTGCAGAACCCTTGCCCACATCACCGTAGCCGATAACCAGCGCTTTCTTACCAGATAACAAGTGGTCTGTGCCGCGTTTGATCGCATCGTTTAAGCTGTGGCGACAGCCGTATTTGTTGTCATTTTTAGACTTGGTCACAGAGTCATTAACGTTGATCGCGGGCACTTTTAGTTCGCCCTTCTTCATCATTTCCTGAAGACGGTGAACACCTGTGGTGGTCTCTTCGGTAATGCCGTGAATGATATCCATCATTTGTGGGTATTTCTGATGAAGCAGGCCGGTTAAGTCGCCGCCGTCATCCAATACCATATTGGCATCCCAAGGCTGGCCATCTTTAAGAATAGTTTGCTCTAAACACCACTCGTATTCTTCTTCGGTTTCGCCTTTCCAAGCGAAAACAGGGATACCCGCAGCGGCAATTGCAGCGGCAGCGTGGTCCTGGGTAGAGAAAATATTACATGAAGACCAGCGCACTTCGGCACCGAGTTCAATCAAAGTTTCGATCAATACGCCGGTTTGAATTGTCATGTGAATGCAGCCGAGAATTTTAGCGCCAGCTAATGGCTTGTCTGCGCCGTACTTGCTGCGCAGTGCCATCAGTGCTGGCATTTCGCCTTCTGCGATACTGAGTTCTTTGCGCCCCCATGCTGCTAGGCTGATGTCGGCTACTTTGTAATCTGTGAATGTTGTCATGTTGTATTCCTCTGTAAGCTAAATGCTGGACGGGAGATGGGAGACGCAAATGCGTATCAGCCGATACTCGCCCTAAGTCGGTTAATTAGTGCAGCTAGTTTTGCGAAAACGCGTTCCAAGGTTGGCTGCCAATTTTCTTTTTCGTTTATATATTCTAGTACCCTTTCAATTTGAAAATGACGTGTGACTCTGTAGGTTGGGTGGAGCGCTAGCGATACCCAACAAATGGTGGTGGAGCATCCCACTATGTTGGGCTTCGTTCCTCACCCCAACCTACGACCTGCCAATTTTCTTTTTCGTTTATATAGCCTAGTACTCTTTCAATTTGAAAATGACGTGTGACTTTGTAGGTTGGGTGGAGCGCTAGCGATACCCAACAAACGGTGGTAGAGCGTCTCACTATGTTGGGGTTCGTTCCTCACCCCAACCTACGACCTGCCAATTTTCTTG
>TARA_R110002072_G_scaffold1559_8_pt1 | contig 15798 bp, 16 predicted proteins | sample TARA_R110002072 | Tara Oceans TARA_R110002072 (sample SAMEA4397118) | marine metagenome | biome: Polar Biome; feature: [SRF] surface water layer (ENVO:00010504); material: water (ENVO:00002006), including particulate matter (ENVO:01000060) such as... | depth 5 m | reverse complement strand
TTCGGTGCTGGCCGCCAGCCAGCCAGTGACCCGGCCCTCCAGACTGTTGACCGGCTCGCCAGCGCTGGCAGAAGCGCCGGGCGATCATCAGTTTGCCGGTTGCCGCGCCGGTGATCAATGGCAGTGGGACGGCGTGCTGTTTCAGATACTGCACCCGGACAACGCGTCCTACCGCGGTATCAACGACCAGTCCTGCGTGGTGATGGTCGATGCCGGCGGGCAGCGGATTTTGCTGAGCGGCGATATTGAGCAGGCTGCCGAGCTGTCACTGGTGCGCCGATACGCTGGTCAGTTACGCGCTGATGTGCTGCTGGCGCCCCATCATGGCAGTAACTCGTCATCCTCACCTGCCTTGCTGGCTAGTGTGCAACCACAGTGGCTGCTGGTATCGGCCGGTTACCGTAACCGTTTTGATCATCCGGGGCAGCAGGTTCTGGCGCGCGCCCGGCAAGCGGGTATTGACGTGTTGCGTACTGACATCAGTGGTGCTGTGCAGATGGTGCTGGGGGAGGCGCAGGGGCCACGTATTAAATCGCTTTATCGCGAGCAATCGCGGCGTTTCTGGCATAACATCCCGTCTGACGAATATGGTAAAGTACCCACCAAATCTGCAGGAGATTAATGTTGTGGTAGAAATTGTAATGGCCGGTGGCTGGTTGATGCTGCCAATTATTCTGTGCTCCATTCTGGCGATTGCAATTGTCATTGAGCGCTTCTGGACACTGAGTACCAACCGCATTGCTCCGCGTTACGCAGTAGGGCAGGTGTGGACCTGGATAAAAAACGGTGAGCTGGACTCGGCCCGTATGCGTGAATTGCGCCTGGCTTCGCCGCTGGGACAGATTCTGGCTGCCGGTCTGCTGCATGCCCGCCAGGGACGTGAAGCCATGAGTGCGGCCATCGAGCAAAGCGCCGCCGTGGTCATCCATGAGCTGGAACGTTACCTGAGCACGCTGGGCACCATTGCCGCGATCACGCCACTCCTGGGTTTGCTGGGTACGGTAATCGGCATGATCCGGGTGTTCACGGAAATCATGATTCAGGGCACCGGTAACGCCAGCGCACTGGCCGGTGGTATCTCGGAAGCTCTGATAACCACCGCTGCGGGTCTGACCGTGGCCATTCCGGCGTACGCCTGCCACCGCTATTTTGTGCGCAAGGTTGATTCACTGGTGCTCACTCTGGAGCAGGAGTCTTCCAAACTGGTGGAAGCACTGCACGGTGACCGCCGAGTTGATGTCCGCGATATCGTTACCATGCCGGAAACCCCTGCCAGCGAAGCACAGGCCGCTGTTACGGAACCTGCGTTGTGAAATTCCCCCGCCGAACGCTGGAAGATCCGGCGATCAACCTGACCCCGCTGATTGATGTGGTATTTCTGCTGCTGATCTTTTTTATGGTCACCACCACGTTTACCCGTGACACTCGGCTGGCGGTGGACCTGCCGGAAGCCGACGCTGCCACCGCCGAACCGGTCGCTGACCAGATTGAAGTGCTGGTCAGTCAGGCCGGACGCTACAGCATCAATGATCAGTTGCTGGCCGATAACCAGAGCAGCACATTGCGTGATCAATTGCTGGTTGTGGCCGGCGGAAACCGCAGCCTGCCGGTGCTGCTGATTGCTGATGCCGAATCCAGTCATCAGGCGGTGGTGACCGCCATGGACGCAATTGGTCAGGCCGGATTCAGTCGTCTGAGTATCGCCACGCGTCGACCGGAATCCGACGGTGACAGCAATGAGTGAACCACAGCAGAGTCCGGCTGCTGCTGTGATGATGACGGGTTTTCAGGTCTACCAGCGATTACTGGGTTATGTACGGCCTTATATGGGCGTATTTGCAATCAGTCTGCTGGGTTTTGTGATTTTTGCCCTGACCACGCCAGCCACGGCGGCCTGGCTGGGTTGGACCATTGACCAGATTGAAGCGCGCAATGCCGATGCACGAATTCTCAGTCCGCTACTGTGCGTGTTGATTGTTCTGGTGCGCGGTATTGGCGGATTCATGGGTGGCTATTCGCTGGAACATATCGCCAACCATGTGGTGCACAAACTGCGTTGCGAGGTGCTCGATCAACTGCTGAATGTGCCGGTCACCTATTACGACAAAAATACCATGGGCCGGCTGGTGTCCAAGGTCACTTACGATGTCATGCAGATCAAGGGCGCCGCTACCAACGCCATTACCGTGATCCTGCGTGAAGGTCTCACTGTGATCGGACTGCTGGGCTGGCTGTTCTGGGTCAACTGGCGACTGAGTCTGGTGTTCCTGCTGGTGGCACCGTGCATGGCGCTGGTGGTGCATCTGGCAACCAAACGTTATCGGCGTTACAGCCGGCAGATGCAGGACTCCATGGGTGATGTCACACATATTGCCAATGAGTCCATCAAAGGCCAGAAGGTGATCCGTACGTTCAACGCTGGCCGCTTTGTACTGTCGCGGTTTACTACCGCCAGCGAACGCAACCGGCGGCAGAATATGAAGATGGTGGCAACGGAATCGACTGCCACCCCGCTGATCCAGCTGATGGTCAGTGTGGCCATGGCCATTCTTATCTGGTTTGCGCTGGCGCCGGAGTTTCTGGGCAATGCCACAGCGGGCGAGGTGGTGACCTTTCTGACCCTGGCCGGCATGCTCAGCAAACCGCTGCGTCAATTGTCAGGTGTCAATGCCATTATCCAGCGCGGAATCTCCGCTGCCTCCAGCATCTTTGAATTACTGGATACCCACCGCGAGCAGGATACTGGCACGGTTACCGTGCAGCGTGCCAAAGGCCTGGTGGAGCTGGACCATGTCAGCTTTGCCTATAACCCGGAGGAGCCCGTGCTGAATGACGTGTCTCTGAAAGTTCAGCCGGGTACGACGGTAGCGCTGGTCGGTCGATCCGGCAGCGGCAAATCCACTCTGGTCAACCTGTTGCCGCGTTTCTACGAATACAGTAGTGGCGAGGTGCGTCTGGACGGCGTAAAGCTGACCGACTACAAACTGGCAAATCTGCGTCAGCAGATGGCGATTGTGACGCAGGATGTGGTGCTGTTTGAAGGCAGTGTCGCGGAAAACATCGCTTATGGTATTACTGATCAGGTGACCCCGGAACAGATTCAGCAGGCTGCCAAAGACGCCCATGCTGATGAATTTATTGTCCGACTGCCGGGCGGTTACGATGCCCAGGTGGGTGACGGCGGCGCACTGCTGTCCGGCGGGCAGCGACAGCGGCTGGCCATTGCCCGTGCGTTTCTGAAAAATTCACCGGTGCTGATTCTGGACGAAGCGACCTCAGCACTGGATACCGAGTCCGAGCAGCATATTCAGCAGGCGCTGGGAGAACTGATCCGGGGCCGGACCACGTTTGTGATAGCCCACCGGCTCTCAACCATAGAAAACGCCGATCTGATTGTGGTGATGGATCAGGGGCAACTGGTGGAAAGCGGCACGCATCAGCAGTTGCTGCAGCTGAACAGACACTACGCACGTCTGCACCGTATGCAGTTCAGCGATCAACTTGATGATCCCTTGCAGGTACAGCGCACCGAGCCTGCCGACCGGGCGATAGAGTAATGCGGTCGGTGATGGTCAATGCGTGGTATCGCGGCGCCTGGTGGCTGAACCTGCTGCGGCCGCTCTCGGTCCTGTTTGTCTGGCTGGCCCGGAGGCGCCGCCGGCAACAATGCAGCCAGGTAAGACCGGCGCAGATCCCCGTCATTGTGGTCGGTAATATCAGCGTGGGTGGTACCGGCAAAACACCGGTGGTGCTGGCGCTGAGCAATGCCCTGCAACGCAGTGGTCTGCGGACTGGTGTGCTGAGTCGCGGTTACGGCGGCAGGGCGCGACACTACCCGTATTTTGTCAAGTCAGACTCTGACGTGCGCGCCACCGGGGACGAGGCATTGCTGCTGCGACGTCATCTACGTGGCCCGCTGGTGCTGGATCCGGACCGGGCGCGGGGGCTTGCAGCGCTGGAGAATGATGGCAGCTGTGATGTAGTCATCTGCGACGATGGTCTGCAGCACTATCGTTTGTGGCGCGACATAGAAGTGGTGGTCATGGATGCGCAGCGCGGCACCGGCAATGGTTTGTGCCTGCCAGCCGGACCGCTGCGGGAACCACCGGCCAGGCTGGCTGAGGTGGACTTTATTGTGGTCAACGGCGCCGTGTATGATGATCCTTCCATCGATGCTCCGGCGATAGATGCTCCGGCGATAGATGCTCTGTCGAAAGATGATCAGCCCGTAGCCGCGACTGCCTGGCGCGTTGCCGCCGCAGAAACGCCGGTCAGTCCGGTGCAACTGGTGCCGCATGAATGGGTCAATGTCAAAACCGGTCAGCGCGTGGCGTTGCAGGAATTTTTGCTGGCGCAGGATCTGACTGAAAAACAGTCGTCAAAAAATGTCTATGCCATCGCGGGCATTGGCAACCCGCAGCGTTTTTTTGCCACGCTGCGTGAGCTGGGAATTCACGCCGCCTGCCATGAATTTGCCGACCATCATCTGTATCAGCCCAGAGATCTGGCATTTGCCGGTCAGGCATTGCTGCTGATGACAGAAAAAGATGCGGTAAAATGCGAGCAGTTTGCAGGCAACAACTGGTGGTATCTGTCAGTGCAGGCACAGTTGTCAAAGAACATGTTACAGCAGTTGGGCACCCGGCTGGATGCCGTACTTGCCTTGCGCACACACGAACAACCGGCAACGGGGGAAATGGAGAATGGATAAAAAACTGTTAAGCATACTGGTGTGTCCGGTCTGCAAAGGGCCGCTGGTTTACAAGCGTGAGCAGGCCGAGCTGATCTGTTATGCGGATGCCCTGGCTTACCCGGTTCGCGACGAGATCCCCGTCATGCTGGAAACCGAGGCCAGAACGCTCAGTAACGAGGAGCGCGAGGATCGCTCATGAGCTTTATTGTGGTGATTCCTGCACGCTACGCATCCACCCGGCTGCCTGGCAAACCGTTGCTGGACATCGCCGGCAAACCCATGCTGCAGCATGTGTATGAGCGGGCCTGCCAGAGTGGCGCCACCGACGTCTATGTTGCCACTGATGATGCGCGCATCGCGACCGCTACAGAAAGTTTTGGCGGCAAGGTGGTGATGACGCGTGAGGATCACCAATCCGGCACTGATCGCATTCAGGAAGTTGTCACGCAACTGGCGCTGCCCGAATCAACCATTGTGGTGAATGTGCAGGGCGATGAACCGATGATTCCACCGGCCACCATCAACCAGGTGGCTGCCAATCTGGATGCGCATGCTGATGCCGGTATCAGCAGTCTGTTTCATACCATCACCGATGCGGCGGAGTGGCTGAACCCGCATGCGGTCAAGGTGGTGACCGACGCAGATGGGTATGCTCTGTACTTCAGTCGCGCAGCCATACCCTGGCAGGATACTGATGGTATTCACGGCAAACGCCATATCGGCATCTATGCCTATCGGGTAACAACCCTGAACCGCTTTGTCAGCTGGCCACGATCACTGCTGGAAGTCAGCGAGCGACTGGAGCAGTTGCGGGCCATGCATCACGGTGTACGTATCATCATGGACGAGGCCATTGAACACGTGCCGGCCGGCGTGGATACGGCGGACGATCTGGCAGCGGTGCGCCGGTTTCTTTCTGACAGTGAGATGTAAAGGCCAATGTCTTCTTCGTTTGCTTCCGATCAGGCTGCGGCCTGGCCATCCAACTGGCAGGCAGATGCTGATCTGGCTGGACTGACGACGCTGGCATTACCGGCGCGGGCACGCTGGCTGGTTGATGTGCAACAGGAAGATGAGCTGCCGGTTGTGCTGGCACTGGCGGAAAAAAAGGACTTGCCGTTCAAGGTGCTCGGTGGCGGCAGCAATGTACTGTTTGCCCATGACTACCCGGGGCTGGTGCTTCACCTGCAGCTTGCCGGTGTCAGTTCGCGACGCGCAGGTGATCATATTCTGGTGACTGCAGCAGCGGGGGAGAACTGGCACCTGTTTGTCTCCCGATGTGTGTCAAAGGGCTGGTACGGGCTTGAGAATCTGGCACTGATTCCCGGGACGGTGGGCGCGGCACCGGTGCAGAATATAGGTGCTTACGGCGTGGAGCTGGCCGATCGGCTGGTGTCGGTCAGGTACCTTGATCTGCAACGCATGCAGGTGGAGCAGTTGAGCGCTGAACAATGTGAGTTTGGCTACCGCGACAGTATTTTTAAACGCGGCCTGAAGCATGGGGCCATTATTTTGTCCTGTACGTTCAGGCTTGATTCGGTGCCTGCGCCGGTGCTGAGTTATCCCGCATTGCGTGACGCTTTGGGTGCAGCCGCACAGGTGACACCACAGCAGGTGTTTGACGCCGTGTGCAATGTGCGCCGCAGTAAACTGCCCGATCCCACCGTGCTGGGCAATGCCGGCAGTTTTTTTCGTAATCCGGTGGTGTCGCGTGAGCACTACGAGCAGTTGTTGGAGCGCTGGCCGCAGCTGCCCTGTTTTGAGCTGGCTGATCGCAGCAAAAATGTAAAAGTGCCGGCCGCCTGGTTGATTGAGCATGCCGGCTGGAAAGGTGTGCGACGCGGCGCTATTGGTGTCCATGATAAGCAGGCACTGGTGTTGGTGCATGATTTTTTGAGTGGCTCTGGCTGTATTGGTGGCTCTGGCGGTTCTGGCGGCTCAGGCAGCGGCGACAGTGCGTCGCCGGGCATGGCGCTGGTTGAACTGGCGGCCGACATTGCCGCCGATGTAAATGAAAAATTTTCCATTCTGCTGGAGCCTGAAGTGCAGATTGAGCCAGCTTCGCTGTGGGCCGCGGCGATAGCTGCAGCAGGCAATAACTCTCTTGAGTAACAAGTCACATGAGTAAAAAGGAACCACATCCATCGGACCCAGATGTTGTTGGCACCAAGGCTGTTTTTGACGACGACGCTGTTGCTGGCACCAAGGCTGTTTTTGACGCCAAGGCAACGCTGGCGGTCATGAGTCAGCGCCCGGGCGTCTATCGCATGCTCGATGCCAACGGTGATGTGCTGTATGTGGGCAAGGCGCGCAATCTGAAAAAGCGCGTCAGCAATTATTTCCGGGCCAGTGGTCTGGATACCAAAACCATGGCACTGGTTTCACACATCACAGCGATTGATGTGACCATTACCAACAGCGAATCCGATGCGTTGCTGCTGGAACAGAATCTGATCAAGAAGTTTCGTCCGCCATACAATATCCAGCTGCGCGACGATAAAACCTATCCCTATATCATGCTCACCCACAAGGATGTGTTTCCACGTCTGGCGTTCTATCGTGGCAGCCGCAGACGCGATGCAACTTTTTTTGGGCCATACCCAAGTGCCAGTGCGGTGCGCGAGAGTCTGTCGTTGCTGCAAAAAGTATTTCGTGTCCGGCAGTGTGAGGACAGCTACTTCCGTAATCGCAGCCGCCCGTGTCTGCAGTATCAGATAGGGCGCTGCACAGCACCCTGTGTAGGCTACATCACGCCGGCAGACTATGCGCTGGATGTGCAGGACGCGAGTCAGTTTCTGCAGGGTAAAAGCGATGCGCTGATCCAGTCGCTGGGCAAGCGTATGGAAAAAAAGTCTGCCGCACTGGAATTTGAGCAGGCCGCCCGTATCCGGGATAAGATTGTGGATCTGCGGCGAATCCAGAGTGAGCAGGTAATCTCCGGCGATGGCAGCGATGCGGATGTGATGGCTGCGGTGCTGGATGGCGCGTACACCTGCGTGCATGTGATCAGTATCCGCGGGGGGCGTATCATTGGCAGTCGCAATTATTTTCCCAAAGACAAACTTGCCGACACGGCTGCTGATCTGCTGGGTTCCTTTATCGCCCAGTATTATCTGCGCGAGAGTGCGGCAGCTGTGGCGGGCCTGATCCCCGCTGAAATCATCGTCAGCCCCCATCTGAAGTCAGCTCAGAGCCTGCAGGAGGCGCTGAGCACCGCCGCCGGCAAACAGATCCGGGTGAGCGGCAAGGTGCGCGCCCATCGCGCCCGCTGGCTGGCCATGGCAGTATCCAACGCCGAACAGGCCATGCTCAGTCACGTGAACAACAAGCAGACGATGTTGCAACGCTTCGAGCGCCTGCAGGCCGAACTGGATCTGGACTTCATACCACAACGCATCGAGTGTTTTGATATCAGCCACACCATGGGTGAGAGCACAGTGGCGGCCTGCGTGGTGTTTGATCAGAGCGGCCCGCTGAAATCGGACTATCGGCGCTACAACATCGAGGGCATCACGGGGGGCGATGATTACGCGGCGATGGAGCAAGCGCTGAGCCGCCGCTTCCGCGCTGCACAAAAGGAAAAAATAGGGACGGAGGATATTTCTTCAGAGCACGGGGGAGTTTTTGCTCCGCAAAAATACTCACCCGGCGCTGAAGAAATATCCTCCGTCCCCATTTTTTCCTCCGGCCCGGCCGCTGCCCCCAAGCTCCCGGACATCCTCCTGATCGACGGCGGCAAAGGCCAGCTATCCCAGGCCGTGGAAGTCCTGCGCAACTATCAGCTGCAGGACATGATGCTGATCGGCATTGCCAAAGGCATCAGCCGCCGGGCAGGGCAGGAGACCCTGTTCCTGGCCACCAGCGACGGTTTTCAGGAGATCGCCATCGCCAGTCACTCCCCGGCCCTGCATCTGTTGCAGCAGGTACGCGACGAGTCGCATCGCTTTGCCATCACCGGCCATCGCCAGCGCAGAGCCAAAACCCGCAACAAATCGCCGCTGGAGCAGATTCCCGGGCTTGGGCCGACACGGCGGCGGGAGTTGCTGAAGTATTTTGGTGGTCAGCAGGAAATAGTGCGTGCCGCCGAGGCTGATCTGGCGCGTGTGCCCGGAATCAGTAAAAAACTCGCCGCTGTTATTTATGAGTCACTGCATAATGAGTAGAATGCGGCATGATTAAAAATGCAGGACATAACCAATGAACGCAGCCAATCTGGTTACAATTTCACGCATACTGCTGGTACCGGTGATCGTAGCGGTGTACTACAGCGGTTTCGCCTGGAGCCAGATCGCTGCGGCGGTGTTGTTTTCGCTGGCCAGCATCAGTGACTGGCTGGACGGTTATCTGGCCAGAAAACTGGACCAGACCTCGGAGTTCGGCGCGTTTCTGGACCCGGTGGCCGACAAGCTGCTGGTAGTGATGGCACTGGTGCTGCTGACCGCCAACTATCCGAGCCCCTGGTTTGTGGTGCCCACAGCGGTGCTTATCGGGCGGGAGGTGTTTATATCGGCCCTGCGCGAGTGGATGGCAGGTCGAAATCAGCGTGATCTGGTAGCGGTAGGGTATATCGGCAAGGTCAAAACCACGGTGCAGATGATCGCCATCATTGTGCTGATGGCATATACACCAGATCTGTCCCCGGAAATTTCATGGTTCTCCTGGCCATCGTGGGTATTGCAAACAGGGTACCTTTTGTTATATCTTGCCGCCGCGTTGAGCTTGTGGTCAATGGCGGTCTACCTGAAAAGTGCACTGCCGTCACTGAAGTGACAAACAGGTGAAATCAGGTCAAAATACGCGTTCTGGTGCTTGACATCGCACCGAATGGCATTAGAATAAGCGCCTCTTTCAAAGTGCTGCAAAACAACAGGTTTCGCAGTAGTCTGGAAGAAGCAAGTACCAGTTAAAGCGGGAATAGCTCAGTTGGTAGAGCACGACCTTGCCAAGGTCGGGGTCGCGAGTTCGAGTCTCGTTTCCCGCTCCAAACACACGGCCACTGGCCAGTCCGGAAAATAGCCTGCCTGTCAGGTAAATTTGGAAGGTTACAGGCTGGGTGGCAGAGTGGTCATGCAGCGGACTGCAACTCCGCGTACGCCGGTTCGATTCCGACCCCAGCCTCCATTCAAATTAGTTTTCTGTCTGTACGTCAGTGTTTGTCATCCACCCGGATGACCATGCTGGTCGACTGCTATGCAGAATTCGCAAGTGCCCCTCAGCCCGGGTGGCGAAATTGGTAGACGCCGTGCAGGATGCACCAATGCCGCGGAGGACAGGAGTCCGGGAGCGGCTGCCGTGCAGGATGCACAAATGCCGCGGAGGACAGGAGTCCGGGAGCGGCCGCAAGGGACAGCTGGTATGTGCTAGTATCCCCGAATTAATAAAGCCCCTCAGCCCGGGTGGCGAAATTGGTAGACGCAAGGGACTTAAAATCCCTCGGGGGAAACTCCGTACCGGTTCGATTCCGGTCCCGGGCACCAATTAAATCAATAAGTTACCGGTAAAACCCCTCTGTTAATAATTCCTCGTTATTTTCCTGTGTAGGCGGCTCTGCCGGGACATGGGCGAACTGTAGAGCCTCCATCGTTAGGCTTTAGCATCGAATTATGCTCGTCGTGAATACGTGCCACGCTTGATTGCACATTCGGGTTATTGCTTCTTCTCGTAATTTAATCTAAAAGAACCAATGTTTGCATGTTTGGTCATAGTCAAACTATGCGGCAGCGCACAAATAGGGTCCGTATAGAGGGTTGGAATCAGTTTTGTGGTGATTCAATTGGTTTGGGGTATTTTTTAGAAACTACGGTTTTGAAATATCGTGCAGAAAAACTAAATTCTGTAGATGCTCAGAATGCAAATGTTATGAGTACTAAAGGGAGTACCTATGTTTCTTCACATGATATTTGTCAAATCGGTTCAGCATTGTGCGCATGGAAACACCTACAACTTAACGGTCTACCGTGCGGAAGAGACTGGAGATCACCATATCTATATTTCAAAGATTGGTAGCGAAGTCGGTGACGTGTACATTGCATCAGAAGATGTAGTTTCTAATGCGGATAGCGAAGGCTTTGGCGACATCGTCGAGCAGCTGCTTCAAATTGCTAAAGATGATATTGATCGCAATGAGTTAGGTAAGTATTAGAACTCATAACAAGGCCATGAAATCGGCCGTTGAAAAGCACAGCCTGAGACGCGCAAACAGCGTGCGCCCTTTATGGCGGCGTTAGGCAGAACGAGGAGGTGTCATGAAAGGTTTAAGATTTGCATTTTTGTTACTTTTGCTTTTAGGGCAACCTTCGCTGTCGGCCGAAGTTGACAAGCTCGCAGAACTTGAAAGACAAATCTATTTGCTTCAAGAGAGAGTGCGAGTTTTGGAAGCTAGATTGGAGGTTTCACCTCCCGTTGCTACCGATCAAGCGAAGTCGGAGAATTTACGGAATTGGCGTCAGCTTCGGCAGAACATGGCCGAAAGCGAAGTTACAGCTTTACTAGGCGAGCCCGGAAGGGTTAATGTCAATGAATACTTTTTTACTTGGCACTATAACTATCCAGGGGGCGGTTCGGTCAGGTTTGATGGTTCCTCGCGACGTGTAGAGGCGTGGAACGAGCCATAGTGCAGAACCTCTTTGAAAGTTCCCACAGCTAACGAGTCGCTCTCGTGCTAGAAAGGCTGCATGTCTGCTTGTAACCAATCCGTACAGTTATTGACAGAACTCCAAGTGAGCGAAGGCTTCAGTGCGTGCGGCTAAGCCGCACATCCCTGAACCTTCGCTCCTCGTTTTGACTGTCCACTGATGAAGTCTGGTGACCAAATTCAGGCTTCCGTCAGTTACCCCGGAAATTCGATACCCTTTTGGCTCTCCATATTTACCGACTTCGTCTGAATACTCTAAAAGCGGTTTAACAGGATGGTCTCTGCTAAAGTAACACTGTGTCGAAGCCCGCCTTAGTGCGGGCTTTTTTGACCGTGATAACATATTGCCATTCAGATTGTTGCCCGCCCCGAAGGGGTTCTACCTCGATTCCAGAATGCATCAGAAGTCGGCCAGTTTACTCAGCCCGCGTCATGGCCCACTCGGCGGTGGTGCCCATGGCGGTGGCTTTGCCGGTCGCCTTATCGCCCTCAATGGTTGCGGTCATTTGATAAGTGACGCCGGAGTCGCCACGGGCCAGACTGAAACTGATGGTGTTGCCGTTCAGCGTCCCATTGCTGATTGGCCAGATGCGACCGTCCCCCAAATCAAACTGACCGATAATGACGGAGCCATCGCTGTAAATGTCAACGACCGCGGTGACTTCTCCCGCCGGGCCAGTCATAACAAAGTTCCAAAGGCCGTCTGCCGAATCTTGTGCGAACAGTGTGGATGGTAGTGCAAAAAAGGTCGTGATCAATATAGCGAAGAGTCTGGCTTTCATGTGTAATGCTCCTGAGTGTTATGACGTTGCCGATCGAGGCTACATTGAGCGGGTTCGCGGCCAGCGTTTGGCGCGATTCTACTCCTTTGCCCGGCTGTTGGAAAACACCTGGCTTACCAGGCGAGAATCATCAAAGCGTTTTAACAAGGTATTCAAATTGTTGTTGATCCGCCCAACAACCCCCGCCGCCGGTACCATATCTCCAGCGGCAGCGTCACCAGCGGCGGAATCGCGGCCAGCAATGCCAGCAGACTTGCCCACCATGGCCAGCGCAGACGGGCGCTGCAGTAGATGGTGCCTATCACATAGATTACAAACGCTGCGCCATGCAGGCGGCCGAACAGCCAGACGCCAAGGTCAGTGGTTTCTGTGACATATTTCAGAAACATGCCAATCAGCAGGCCCGCCCAGGTCATGGCTTCGATAAGGGCAATCACAGTAAATAGCCGGCCGGCTGGCGACATGCTAGGACGGGGTACGGGAGAATGCTGCATAGAGATCAGTCCTGCTCCGTGTGGTAATGCACCCGGTTCCAGTTGATTGCCTTGCGGCTCCAGTGTTCCTCAATGGCCTGCGTGAATTCGCCGCGTACAAGTTTGCCCCGCGCCTCACACCACTGTGCGTTTTCCCTGCGGATTACCACACCTTCCAGCGGTCCCTTGCGGTACAGGCTGGGTTTGTGCGCAACAATGTCCTTCAGAGTGTTGACCGTGGTTTCGCCGGTAAACAGTTGTGGCACCGTGCTCAGGCCATGCGCTTTGGCCAGGGCGTTGCGGCGGGCGGTGCTCCAGAATTTTTCAGCGTCGCGATCGTACACATCAAACAGCAGAAACCAGTCCGGCAGTGTGTGGTAGTCCAGTGAGTGCTGGGCTGCGCACCATTCACCAAACAGAATCAGCCCGGGTGTCAGGGCGCTGCGCAGATTCATCTCATGCTGTTTGATCCAGGGCGGTAGGCGGGCAAACTGACCCACATAGGGTTCCAGCAGATACTGACCACGATTCTGGGCCCGCAGCCTGTCGTGGGGATCCAGCGAGATCCCCAGATTTGCTCCGTCAAGTTTTTCCTCAACCACAACCTCACCGGACAGCAGATCTTTTACTTCGACGGGATTAAGAATCTTGTCGTCGCGCGGACTGCCTTTGTTAAGCCAGGTGATATGGGCGGTGTGGGGGAAGCGGAAAAAATCACTCATACGAATGTCTGTCTCTGGGTATTGGTTTGGCACGGGCATCATGCAACGCACGCGACCAGTCTTCAAGTAGCGGAAGCAATGTTATCCCGGTTTTTTCCAGTGCCTGTTCCCAGTCATGCCAGTCGGTATCGCCGGCAAACACGATGGGGGTCAGGCCCAGGGACTCCTCGGCACTTAAGGCGGCGGCAACAAATTTGCGGTCGGCAACATCGTGCACAACGGGCATCAGTTCCGGAGGCAGAACGGCATTGCCATCCGCATCGTAATACACATCCACGGTATCCACTGCCGCTGTGCTCCACTTGTGCATCAGCACCTGTACGCCAAAATCGTTGAAGTCCAGCTGATGCTGATATTCGTCAGCGATGCGCCCCTGATTGTCCAGCACCAGATGGCTGTTGCTGTCAGAAAAATCGGCCAGCCACTGCCACAGCTGCAGCCGAAGTTCGGGGTCATGCGGCGTGGCATCAATATCGTGGGGATGTTGCGGATCGACAGCACTGGCGGCGATCAGCACATTGGTGTCGACAACGTAACGGGCATTGAGTGTGGGTGGTGGGGCTGCAGGGGCTTTTTTAGTAAAACGGCTCATGCGGGTTACAACTCCCGTGAGCGGGTAAGCATCAGGCGGGCCTGTTCACGCGTTTCAGCCAGGGCATCGCCAAAAAAGCCGCTGGGCCAGTTCTGTACCCGACCAACGTCATCCAGGGTCAACCGCCTGGCGGAGGGTGAATCCGTATTGGTCTGCTCAACAAAAAACAGGGCGGCGTCGTTTTTGTTCAGGGTGGTTCTGGCGACCAGCGTCTGCATGCGCCGGAACAGATGCTCAGAGTGGGTTTCAATCATAAACTGAACCTGATGTGTTCTGCTGATGCTGGCAAACAGTTCTGCCAGCGTTGATTGAGCCAGTGGATGCAGATGCGCTTCCGGTTCTTCAATCAGCACAGTGCTCTCTGGCTGTGCCCGGCAGGCGGTGATCAGCACCGGCAGCGCCATGCTCAGACCGGTGCCGGTGTGATGCATTTTGTTCAGTCGCCCGAGTCTGCAGACATACAATTGATCAGGCTCCTCAGGTTTGATGGTCAGCTCATCGGCAATGCCCATGCGGTTTAACCACAAAGACACAGTTTCGCGCAGCGCGGCGTCCCGGGTCAGCTCAGCCAGATCGTCCGCCTGCAACTGGCGCAGGGCGGGCAGGTGAGTGAGCTGCTGCAGCCATGTGTCAAATGCCGGCGACGTTGTGGTGCGGGTGCTGCCGTCAGCGTTGTATTCAGCATTGTATTCAGCACTGTATTCACCGTGGAAGGCAGGTGCCTGATCCAGCCTGATATCGATACTGAGACATGGCGCCAGCGTGCCGTCGGCGGCCACGTGCAGCAGATCCTGCAAGGTGCCGGCATTGAACAACGGCCCCTCTGTCTGCAGCTGCCGGTAATTGCCGGTTGCCGCCAGCGTCTGCTTCAGCAACAATAAACTCTGGATAAACGAGGACTTTCCGCCGGCGTTGGTGCCCAGCAGCAGCGTCAGGGGGGCCAGCGCGAGTTCGCCACTGTCGCGCCACGCCTTGAAGTTCTGCAAATGCATGTGTGTGATCATGTGAACAGTATGGATGAAAAAAGGGGACGGAGGATATTTAATTGGGCCATTGGGAAGGTTTTCTTGATTTGCAATAAACACTCCGCTGGGCAAAATTAAATATCCTCCGTCCCCTTTTATCTGGAGGAGGCGCAAGATGGCTAGAGTTTTGAGGGGTGATGACAAGGATCTGGGTGGATTCTCCGTTTCCCGGATCCTGCCGCATCGTGACAAAAAAATGGTCGGGCCGTTCATCTTTTTTGACCGCATCGGACCGGCACAGTTTCCGGCCGGGCAGGGCGTCAATGTCCGGCCTCACCCGCACATCGGACTGGCCACGGTTACCTATCTGTTTGCCGGCAGCATGCTGCATCGCGACAGCCTGGGGTCGGTGCAGGAGATCTTTCCCGGTGACGTCAACTGGATGATAGCCGGCCACGGCATTGTGCATTCCGAGCGGGAAACGCTGGAAGTAAGGGCGCAGGCACATGCGCTGCACGGCCTGCAGCTGTGGGTTGCGTTGCCGCACGAGCATGAGGCGACCGAACCTGAGTTTGTACACGTGGGCAGAAATGATCTGCCATGCATTTATCGCGACGGCCTGATGATGCGGCTGATTGTGGGCAGGGCCTACGGTCGTGAGTCCCCGGTGAAAACTTTCTCGCCCATGTTTTACCTGGACGTGCTGGCGGACGCCGGTCAGACGCTGGAACATCCTGACCCGCGTCAGGAAGCTGCCGTTTGCGTTATCAGCGGCAAACTGGAAATTGGGGATCAGACCTGTGAGGCAGGCGATTTTGTTTTGCTGGACGGCACTGATTCGCAGATCAGTGCGGCGCAGGACAGCCGGTTTGTGCTGATCGGCGGCGAAAAATTCCAGTCACCGCCATATATCAACTGGAATTTTGTGTCTCATGAG
>TARA_R110002072_G_scaffold121890_4_pt1 | contig 15798 bp, 10 predicted proteins | sample TARA_R110002072 | Tara Oceans TARA_R110002072 (sample SAMEA4397118) | marine metagenome | biome: Polar Biome; feature: [SRF] surface water layer (ENVO:00010504); material: water (ENVO:00002006), including particulate matter (ENVO:01000060) such as... | depth 5 m | reverse complement strand
TGGATTATCGAGATGATAATTCCAAAAACTCGAACCTAAACCATAGCTTTCAACAAAGCTGACTTTTTCATTATAAATCGTTGTTTTAAATTTGGCTTTTGCAAGTGTTTCAATCACCTTTATATGATAACGAGGCGCCCATAAATGCATCGGATGGCGTTTGATAAATGCCCGGTAGACGTCGATCGCATTGGTGAATAGCTCTTTTTCTAAAAGCAAATCACTATAGTGAGAATACACCAGCACTTCATAATGTTTCGCGCCAACTCGATCAAAGAGTGTCGCTAAACTTTGCGCCCCATCCAAGTACGAAAAAGATAAGCCCATCACCCGCAACAAGTCATTCACTAAGGTTTTTTGATGTAATTCAACCCATGTAAGGTCTGTCACGATCAGGTCGTTATGCGCAGCAAATACCCTATCCAAAACCTGTGAGAATTTAACTAAAGCAAGCGCATAATCATTTTGTTTAAAGATACTCCAGCCAAGCATATAATAAGCATTGGTTAAGAACGTCTCGTCTTCTGTTGCTATTGCTGATGTGAATGCTTGCTGAGCAAATTCATACTCAGACCAGGCAAAGAGTATTTCACCACGACGAAACTGCACTTCAGACAAATACGGCGTAGTTGGGTATTCAGTCACTAAGCGAGTCAGCGTATCGAGATTTTTCTCTGCTTCACCTTTCAACTCGTAGGTCTTTGCTAATTGATAAAGCACCTTATCGTTTTCTGCACGTTCCGGGTATTTTTCTAACAACCCTGAATAGGCAGAAATGGCGATATCAAGCTCATCTTTCGCTTGTTCTGCCATCAACTGCTCGCCCTTTTGTAACTTTAAATCTGCCAGGCGATGCAATACTTTTAACTGTTTTTCCGGGTCATTTAATAGCGGTAATAATTTTGTATAGTTATCAATTACATCAGAAACATCTAGTTTGGTCAGCTCCGTCTTAGGCAAGTTAATAACAGCAGGCTGTAATGATTCCAAACTGGTTTTAGCTATATCGCCTGTGCCATCAGAAAATAAAAATAACTGGCATGCAGAAAGCGCAAGACTCAACAGCACTAAACTAATTGATTTTAAACAAGAATATGAAAGGCGCATTATTGCTCACCCTCCACTTTTTGTGTTTCATTATTCAGTTCTGTTTGACGATCATTGACTTGATTGATATAGCGTATTTTCCCTTCAACTAGCAATCTATCTGACACTCTTGCTAATGCTTCACGAGACGCTAATAAGTATTGCCCGATTTCAGCAAGTTGGTTTTGCATAGCGTCATCAACTTGAGAAATAAGTTTCTGACTAGAGTCGGCCAAACTGTCATTCAATGCATTTTTTAAAGTCTGGAGCCTTTCCTTGCCTGACGACACTCTTTCTACAAATTTAAGGTGAGTATCATCAAGTTCTTGTTCGGTATCCAGCAACTGATATTGTTGACGAAATATATCCATTTCTGCCTGAAGCGCGTTTAATTCTTTCTCTGCGCGCCATCGGTTCACTGAAAATTCATCATATACCCACCAATCGAAATAGGCTTTTGCTCGTGCAAATCGAGTCGCATATTGTGCTTTTTTCTTATGATCATGGGGCAATGTTTTTAATCTTTCTTGTGCTTTTTCAAGGCGTTTATAATAAGCAATTTGCTCATTTGTCATGAAAAAATAGGCATCTTCCGTGTTAATAGCTGTTTCGATTTCTTTTTTGAACTGCTGTTCTTTTTGAGCCCAAAGCTCTACCTCTTTCAATGCTAATTCAGCTTTGGTCGCTTTCAGCTTTTGCTGGCGAGACAGTAAACGGGTTTCTAACATATCTTCAAATGAAGATAACTGTTTTTCCCAACGAAACATTGAATTCTTTATAAGGTAGAGTTCATGCAACTCACTTAATTGTCTTTGAAATGTTTCACCGGTTAACAGCTTCACGAAGTTAACGTTTAGTTTGGGTGCTAATACCCGACCATAAGCGTCTTTTTCCATGCGTTCAGAACCGATAATATTTTTAAGATTTAGTGCTTCCAAGAGCACATCTTCTGACAGGTTCTGCCTTTCAAGATCCAAGTCTGCCTGAAGTGTTTCATACTTAGATACCGCTGCACGATAAGCCTCTAAAGCCAAAACAGGTTCATTGAGCTGCTCATATAAATAAGCCAACGCATAAGGTGTTTGTTGTTGCCACGGATTAAGTAGTGTTTTTTGGTTTAAAGCCGTTAACGCTGACAGCGCTAGATCATGGCGTTGTAAGTTACTGGCGGAAATGGCATATGCAAACAGTGCTTGGTCTGAAAAAACGCTATCTTTATCCACATTTTTTAAGATGTTAAAGGCTAATTCATTTTGACTGTTTTGAAGATAGAGCTGACCCAGTGACAGCAAAGATTGATTGTAAAGTGCTTTTAGCTCCATCGCCAAATCGACTCTACCTGTCAGGTTTTCTGACTTAGTATTTCGCCATTCCCCACCCTCTCGCTCCAAGGCCAGCGCATTAACAAGCTTTCGAAATGAAGCAATTGCAAGCTCATTACCTGGCTTACCTATTAATGAAACAGCTTGATTATAACGAATGTAATAGCTGAAGACATGCCCGTCAGGTAATGCGTTAATCGACACAGTTGAACGACTTAACAAGGCCGGATCAGGGGTTTCTTTATTTAAATTAAAAGAAACAATTTGAGACTGAATATAAACAAGTTCGTAAAACTTCTCTTGGGCATCTTCATTTAAGGCGCTTATATTTATCTTATCGAAACTATCCAGTGATTCAGAATAGTTTTGCTCTAAATAAAATACTTTACCCAAATAAAACCAGGCTAAGTTTCGATCCGGTATTGATAGTTTTTCTTTTAATAAGCTTTCAAAGATGTTTTTAGCTTCTTGAGTCATGCCATAAGAAAGCAGTAACCCCCCTTCGACAAGATCGGGGTGATCTCCATGCCCTTTAATACCCCCTTTTTGTTTGGCGACATTTAGCAAACTTAAGGCGTCAAAAGCATTACCTTGATGATACTCATATAACACACCACCATAACTTAAGTCTTTTGCACGATTTGGTTTTTCAGCATTATTCATCACAGAGGCACTAAAACCAGAAGCATTAATACTCGCTGCCAATAAGCTAAGGCCTAGAACAATGGACTTGGCTTTTGTGAAAACGGGTCGTTTAAGCAACTTCAAATCACTCTCCCACTCACTGATCCCACTCGACAACACTCACTAAAGGCTGATAACTTTCAGACTGGTCTTCTATACGGATCTCTAGCGCTGTTAATTCTGTATCTTTCTCGATTGTTTTAGATGCGGCTAACTTATAGTCTTTTTTATTGGGGCCAATACCATGCAACACAGCAGTCACTTCATGTTCGCCTGTTTTTAAATTCCCCATAAACAAGCGCTGCATTCCACCTCTTTTTAGCGCCTCTAATTGTCTTTCTGTATACAAATGGGAAGCGATGATTTCGTCATCTACTTTTAGGCTAACACTATCCAGATTAAAGAATTTACCCGTCGAAAAACTCAAATAAACAACCAGCTGGGTATTGGCAGGAAACAGTAAATCTTCTTCAAGAATAAACAAATCCCGATTCAACTTAATCACTTGTTTTTTGAGCGCTTCAACGCTTAACGAAACTTGTTGTTCGGGCGCTTGATTGTCACCGCCTGTTTCTATACTCACGTTTTCAGCGATTGATTCTGCGGGTGCTTCTTCGGCCAGAATGTTAAACGAAAATAGCGCTAGTGCAGAGAGTAACCAAGCTTGTCGTCTCAAGGGTTTGGCTAATCGGGTATATATCGTGGTCATGTTTAATCCTTTCCCATTACGGCGATCTAATTTGGTTTGTTAGCGCAGTCTAATATTCAAAGGTGAAAGATAGTCGGGTCACCCAGGCATCAAACCCATATAAAGGTTCTTCACCGGGGGTCACCGAAGGTTTAGTCACATCTCTAAAATTGTCATAGGCAAATTTCATATAATCGACCAAGGCGGTAAATTTCACTTTATCAATATGTGGAATAACCCCTTGGCCAAATTCATAGGTGATGCCACCGCCAACAGTGAAATCTGAAAAGGTACTTAACTCTTTATCGCGCCCCATATATTTTTCTGCATCTTGAAAGGGGAATAAGTCTTTATAGAAGTCTGCTTGAGTCTGCGAGTAGTAACGGTATCGGCCTTCTATCGTCCAGCGTGTTGATAATGGATGGACATACGCCAGCTCATAGGTATGGGCGCTTATGCCCCAACTATCATTAAAATAACGATATTCTGCTTTTAAAGCGGCGCGATATGGCAAGTAATAAAGAGCACGCATCGCAATGGCATAACTGGTTCGCGTTTCTGGGTACACTTCCGTTGCGTTACCAAAACCAGCGGATGGATTGCTTGAATCTAAAAGGAACCGATAGCTTCGATAAGGGTTATTTAAATAGCCCTTATCGGTAATCATTTCCAGATTAAAATCTAACAGGGAATTTTTAGTCAGAATCTGACTGAGCCCGATTTTATAAATATCTCTTTCAGCGTCTTCCGAGAAGTCGTTATTTATTTTGCCAACATCATCTTGCCCCTTCACATAACCAAGGCTTAAGGTCGATAAGTCACCAAAAAAGCTTTGGCTTATTGATAAAAAACCACTGTTTGCTTCGAAGTCATTTTCAGTACTATTCGTAAAGCCTGCACTCACTATTGTTTTATCATGCAAGTAATCAACACCCACGGCATATTCTGTTCTTTCCTCTTTATATTCACTGGCTGTTGCAAGCACATCAATTGAGGCGGCTGAAACCGAGTCGACGTAGTAGTGGCCATTGACTGAAAAGTCGGTGCCGATACTTTTTCTCACAAGAATAAAAGGCCCGTTAATATCCATTCCGCCACCATCATAGTTATGATAAACCACATCCACCGTATCGGGCGCTAAAATGGCTGCTGAAGCTAAAGAAGCAAAGGCATAGCAGTTGACAATAATTAACAATTGCAAACAGACTTTAAAAAAAGGCTGTTTGCCTTTCGCTGATAATTTTGGAAATACCAAGTTTGCTGCCCTAGTTACAACCACAGCCACCTCCTGAACCACCTTCTGCACCACGCGCAGATTCTCTTGCTTGGTATACATGGTGAATATAGGAACCAGCTGCACCATGCCTATCTATGTTCATTATCGGGTCTGACAAATTACTTCGTTCATAGGGTTTCACCCAAGGTTTAATATCACTGCAAGCCGATAAACCTGAAAGTAATATAACGAAAGCAAAAAGCCTATAAAACACGGCGTTAATGTGTCGTACTGAAGCAGTTTTCATGCTGAATTCTCGTCTCGAGGATTAATACGCAGCGTCACCATCATTTACTCGCGAATAAGCGCTTTAACTTGTTTGGCGTACTCATCTTCGTAACCGGGCTTATAACCCCGGTGATGAAAGCGTTTATTACCGTCACGATCTATTAATACCGTCGTTGGCATGGCATCAACCTCATACATTTCACTTACCTTGCTTTGATTGTCGTATAAAACAGGGAAATCGACGGGTACCGCGGTTAAAAAGCGGTCTGCATCGGCTGAGTCCTCATCGACATTGACCGCCAGAATGGTGAAACCTAAATCTTTGTACTCTTCATAAATGTCATTCATTAAAGGCATTTCTTGTCGACATGGAGCGCACCACGACGCCCAAAAGTTCAACATTACCACCTCACCTCTTAGGTCTTCCAAACGCATATTTTTTCCCTGATTACTTTTAAGCGTGAAATCTGGCGCTGCGCCTGCTACTGATCCTGCCCAGGTGTTTAATGAAAAACTCATTAATATACCGAGACTAAAAAAACCCAGCAGTTTGATTACGTGTGTAATATTCATATTGATAACCTGCATATTTTTGCCTTTTTAAAATACTAGCCAAATTAGAATAATCATTCCCTGAGCCCCACCTTTCAGTCCCTGAGCCCCGTCGAAGGGAAGTACCGATTCCCGCGAAAGGCCAATGCTATCCTTCAAAAGAAAATCGAGATTCCCGTGCTCAATTCGGTATTAATACTGTTCTTTTCATCACCTAATAAATCAATTTTGTAGATGTGCTGCCGTGCACTGACATGCCATGCAAATACATCATTGAGTAATACCTGGTACCCTGCACCGTAGTTAATTGTAAAGCGGTTATCATCGGCAAATTCCGTTGCACCTAGGCCCATGAGTAAATAAAAATTGGTATTAAAGGTATAGCTTCGCGCAAAATAAGACTGTCCGGGTAAAATGTTATAGCCAACATTGACGTTATAGTAAGTATATTCACGTTCACTATTTGTTAGTATTTTTACTTGGCCCAGTTGTTCTGCGCTGGTTTCACCTGCATCGGCAAAGCCTACATTTGCCTCGAAAAATATATCTTCACTGAGGTGATAAGCCAGTCGAGCGCCATAAACCAGAGATGATTCAAAATCTTCTATATTGATCGTGCTGACAAATGTACCTATTTCAAAGTTTTCTGAATCAATTAAGGCTTCGTTAATCACAAGGGGCTCAACATCAGGCTCTATCAAGGGTCTCTCTTGTGCATATGTGATGCCAGACAAACATGCTGATAAGCTTAAAGAAATAGCCAAAATTTGTTTTAGAAAAATACGCTCAGACCTAGTTTCCATTCGATTGCTTCTTCGTTAGTTTCTCGGTTCGTAAATATTTTGTAGTCTTTCACTTCAAACCTTAAAAAATACCGGTTACTCAGGTAATAACGCACACCAGCACCAACATTTAAAGTATCTTCATTTCGTTCGGATTCATTCGATAAGGTTGCTTTCGGCTTAATAAATATTTTCCCCGCACCAAGCGTAAAGAACGGCGAAAACCGCCAAGTTGGAAATACTTGATGCACAATATTTAGACTCAACAATTTGCTCTCTGAGGCTTCACCCAACACTTGCGAAGCCCAAAGCTCCAGCGATAAGTTGTCTGTCATCCAATAGCCAACATAAGCAGAATTTACTGACGATTTATCGAAATCACCCGCCAATAAACCGGCTTCCCAGGGGTGGGTATTAAAATCTTCAAATTTGGGTTCATCCAGCATCACAGGGGAACCCGCCAGATTTTGCATTTTCTGAACATCAGCCACACTCACCCACCCGGTTCTGCCTGTTGAATCTTTAACGTTTACCCAATCTGTTTTTCGCGAAATAATCGTGAGTGTTTCGCCACGTTCACTGACATGAAAAACCGGGTATCCGGTTGCAGGGCCAGACCTTAAATCAACAAAAGGTTCGGCAACTCGCAGCACTAATACTTGCTCAGCTTCAGAGCTAAAAAATGACCACCAAGAAGAGTCATTTGGCTTCTGAATTCCATCCGCATAACTATTGAAAGCGGTAAACAAGGCACCAATACAAATAACAAACTTCGTCATTATTGATTTAGGCCTGGTTTTAAAGCTGAAAAGGTTCAATCCATTTATCCTATTAATTTGCCGGTGCTAAAAATGGGTTATTAAAGTACTGTGCACCTAAGTCCAGCCATTCTGATAGTAGTTTCAATTCTGCTTTTGAAAGATACGCTTCGTGCGCACCACCTGTTTCAAATAAATTCATAAAGCGTGCACTGCTTAGGGCACCATTTGTCGACATGCTTGCACCAACAGGAACGGGTGCAAGAATAGGCACCTGTATCACGACTTGATCACCATTTTCGTCAAGAATTGGATTCCCTTCATTATCCACTTGAGGCACATCGTTAAAGTTACCTGTTTCGACCATACGATCAACTAATACGCTGCCAACTAATTCAACTTCATTATCATTAAATAATAATTCTCTATAAGACTTGAAGTGATCTGGCTCATCGGTCGATAGCCCATTACTTAGGTCTAGTTGCCCTTCTGGCACTCTTAAATCACCCATATCATCGGTATTGGTATGACAAGAGGTGCAGGTTCTAACATTCGCACCATCGATTCTTTCAACAGCCCAAAGTGGATGAATATGCTCTTCATAGTTCACCACGATTCGGCAAAATCTTTCCCATTTCGATAAACATTCACTTTTAAAAATAGGCACTGGCGTTTCTAAATTATTATAAGCATAGCTAAAACTATCAGAAGGGCTAGCCGTCCATTCATCATCAAATACAATATCGGATGTTAATCTTCTAATAGCATTATTTCTTTTAGCATATGTCTCTGCCATGGTATCAAAGAACACATCATTCATAACCTCTAGAATTAGTTCATCACGTTTAGCCTGATTCATTGGATACGGTTCAATTACAGGTGTTGGAATAATAGTACTCAACTGCCCTGTATTAATTGAACTAGGCTGAGCATCTACTCGACCATGCGGCACTTCACTATTTCCACTATGGCAGCCTATACATTCGAGCGTTTCACCGGGAGCAACCTGCAACCAATTTTGATGACGCTGAGAGGTACGCTTACCATCGGCATTCAGAATACTAATAGCGAAGGGCACATTTGCAGGAACCGTCACTTTTACTGAACCATCTGGTTCAACAGGCGCATAGCCCAGAATTTCTCGCATGAGCTGTGCTCTGCTCCTGCCAAAAGCCGTATTATTAAAATCGTAAACGTCATCACTTGGAATAGATACCGGTTTTTCAATACGGATAAAACGCTGCGGTCTTTGATCTGGGGTGGTTTGAATAGGATCAGCCAACACATCAATGCCTGCCACCGATGTATCAACACCATCAAAGTCATAAACACTTCGTATATGAATCACACCCAAACCATCGTTTAATAAAGATGCATCTATCGAAGACGGGTCACTAATATAACTATCGGGAATAGGCCTCGCTTTTAATAAAACAGCTTCATCAAACACAAAGCCTGATTCTGATAAGTCGATCGGTAATTGGGTATCATTCGTGGCGTCGTAGATCCATAAACCATACAAAGGATCGGCCGCTTCATAGTCGTCAGAATCTAATTTTTCTTGAGTACAAAATTCTGCCGGGCCTGTCTGGTTTTCACCTTCATCCGGGTCGATATCTATCAGTTGAACACGACAGACACTCCAGCTAACTAAATATCGATTTGAACCATCATTTAAGGGGAAAAATGCACTATAACTTCCTTTTAAGCCTTGCTCACTAGAGGTATTCAAACCATCAATAATGGCTACTTGCCCTCCCTTTTCAACACTCAGATCAAACATCGTCCCATCGATGGCAACGTCATGCTCAACAAATGCAGAAATATCAATTTCAGTAGGCTGGCTAGAGAAGTTTTCATTTTCAAATTCACGAAGCTGGACGGCAATATTGCCATTATCTAACTGCCTAGGAAAAGAAAATTGAACTTGTGTACCGGCATCACCCGAATCATGTGAATGGCGACCATAAACATAATTTAGCCCTGTACCATCCGGGTTTATTTCATATAAGTTATACCCATTTGCAGATGTCTGGCCGGCATTATCCCAACGGCTAAATAGTATCTTTCCATTTTCAAGCACCACCGGGTATAGATCGTGACTTTGATTAAACGTTAACTGCTGAATATCATCACCACTAACTGCTTTGATCGTATGCAACACAAAAGCCTCTACATTTCTGTTTTCATCCAAACCTGAAAATTGTGTCTTATCTTCATCAAGAAGTATGGCTTTTGAAAGACGCTGACGCGTTGAGCTAAAAACAATTAATCCACCGGGTAAATAAGCCGGTGAAATATCATGCCCTTCTTCTGCCGAAACATTGGATTCTATAATGCGTCTCAACGATGAACTGCTTATATCATATTCCCAAATATTCCATTTAGGCTGGTCTTCTTCATCAGCATTTTCTATGTCAGGCGCACGCATGGAAAATAATAATTTAGTGCCATCGAATGACACATGCAGGTCTTTAACATCATAAAGAAGCTCCCCATCTTCATTTAGAAAGCTTGGATCAGAGAAGGCAGCAGAACTTATGTCTTTAATTGGCGCATTAGGTGTTGCACGTTCTTTTAAATAAAGCACCGCACCCGGACGAAATTGAGCGGGTTCAGATAAGTCACTCGCAAGCACCTCGCCATCGGCATCCGTTAAGGCGCGCTTAATAAAGGCAATCGGCTGTTCGACAACAACAGGATCTTTTTCAGCCCCTGAATTACCCACACTGCAGGCAGATATAAATATTGTTAATACAAGCAGTGTTATTTTCACCGGCAAATGCACGTCAAAAGATAACAACCTGGTATTACGAATATATTGCACAAAATAATTGTTAAGCAGCTCACGAAAACGATGCTGTACACAGTTTAAAACGTAAAATTTTGTAATATCAGATCGCTTCACAATCTTCTCCTTTTTCGACATACTGGCCCGAATTCAGCTACAAGTCCTTGATATAGCGTAGCTTGATGCGAGCATTAGACAAGGAATATATGACTAAGTATGTCGTGTTCCTCTGTACTTTCCACATCACTTGCGTTACCCAATGTAATCCTGAGGACTACCACACAAAACACCTATGAGTTTATCCACTACACTCTAAATACGGAAAACTTCAGTCTAGCTTTACAGCGACACTTCTTGAGGGAAATTGATATGTCAGTCTCTAAACATGTAAACCGGTTCACTACAGCACTCGGCCCAGTTTTGGTTTGCTGTTTGTTTAGCGTAAGCATTCAATCTGTTGCTGACGAACGCGATCAAGCTAAACGTATTCATGATCGAATAGCAGGCGTCCCCCCCTCTGCGGCTATTTTAGATGATATGGCCGCAGATATTCTTGCAGGGCGCGCAGAAGATGCAGCGTATACGGCCATGGAACATACTTCCTTCTATGATGTAACCTTAAAGAATTTAGCTGCCCCTTGGACAAATGAAGCCATGACCAAATTTGTGCCCTTAAACGATTACACTGCCACCGTGATTGGTTTAGTGAGAGATAATGCCGATTTTCGAACCGTCTTATATGGCGATGTACTCTATGAAGCAGATGCATCATTAGCTTTAACACCCTACTCGACTCAAAATAACCGGCATTACGAAGAATTAGAAAATGGCGGCTACAGTCTGAAAGACAACTTGGTATTGGTTAACCAATCTGCACGTAATGGCATACCGGCAGACGCAACGGCCGGTGTAATGACCTCACGTGCCGCAGCGAAAGCCTTTATGATTGACGGAACAAATCGGGCACTTTTTCGATTCACCGTACTAAATCACCTTTGTAATGACATGGAGCAACTAAACGATACCAGCTTACCTTCAGATAGAGTTCGTCAAGACGTATCACGCAGCCCTGGCGGTGATAGCCGAATTTTCTTAAACAGCTGCATTGGTTGCCATAATGGCATGGACCCGCTCACGCAAGCATTTGCCTATTACAACTATGAATATAATGCCGATACCGACCCTGAAGGTGAAAGTGGTCGCATAGCCTACAATGATGTCGGCATGATCGATGCGTTTACTCAAAGTAGAGTCCAGAAAAAATATCGTAACAATGCAAGTAACTTCGAATATGGTTACGTCACCGAGGATGACCGCTGGGACAACAACTGGCGACAAGGCCGTAACCAGTTACTTGGCTGGGATGGCACACTACCGGGTTCTGGTAACGGTGCGAAAACCATGGCTCAGGAGTTAGCGCACTCTGAAGCATTTGCCTCTTGTCAGGTCAAAAAAGTATTTAAAGATGTCTGTCTTCGTAGCCCCGTCGATACTCAAGATAGAAATCAAATTAATGTCATGACAAGCAAGTTCAAAACGAATAACTATAGCTTAAAGCAGGTCTTTGCTGATAGCGCTACTTATTGCATGGGAGAATAAGGGTATGAATAATTTGATATTCAGCACGAAATCAACTCAGTCTTCCTTTATTCTGGCAATAATGAAAAGCCTGAACAAATACAGCGCATATTTTTCAGTCGTTGTTATCAGTTTCTTACTCTCTGCATGTGGCGTAGATAGCGGTGCTGACAACCTGGAAAATGTAGATAGCAATGCCCAAGGCAACGGATCATCCACTACCTATTCTGGCCCGGCGCCGTTAAGTGAAGATGCTCAGAATTTCAAACTAAGTCTGTGGGACAATATAGTCATATCTGGCAGATGCGTTGATTGTCATAACTCAGAAACGAACGGACAAAACCCTTTATTTGCCGACTTTGCCAACGTAAACACCGCCTACACAGCAGCAAATACCATTGTAAATCTGGACGACCCAGCGACTTCTCGCATGATCACCAAAGTTGAAGAAGGGCATAACTGCTGGTTAACCAGTGATTCAGCTTGTGTTGATATACTAACGCGTTACATTGAAAGCTGGGCAGGTGATGCAGCAGGTGCAACAACCGAAATAAAGCTGCGCGCACCACAGATTAAAGACCCTGGCGCCACCAAAACCTTTCCTGATGATACGTCTGCCTTTAGCACAACCGTATATCCACTCTTAACTCAATACTGCCAGGATTGTCATGTTGAAGGCATTCAAACGCCCTTTATTGCGAGCATGAATATAGACACCGCCTATGATGCGGCAAAAAGCAAAATAGATCTTGAAGTGCCTGCGGGTTCCAGATTAGTCGGCCGACTCCGTAATGAATTTCATAATTGCTGGGGTGGGAATTGCACGACATCATCCGCTGAAATGGAAGCGGCTATTATTACCTTTGTAGATGGCCTAAGCACTGAAAGTGTTGACCCCGACCTAGTAAACAGCAAAGCCTTAACCTTGATTGGCGATGGCTTAGTCGCTAATTCCGGAGGCCGTTTTGAAGACAATATTGTTGCTTTATATGAATTCAAAGAGGGGGATGGCTTTATCGCAAACGATACCAGTGGTGTGGAGCCTGCTCTTAATTTAACACTAAGTGGGAATATTGACTGGGTTGGCGGCTGGGGCATCAAGATTGGTCCTGCGATGACAGACCCTGAAACCAATGCACTGTTAAGAAATGGTAAAGCACAAGGCTCTACCTCTGACAGCGTAAAGCTTTACGATCAAATAAAAGCCACAGGAGAATACAGCCTAGAAGCCTGGGTTGTGCCCAATAACGTATCTCAGGAAGATGCTCGAATCATTACTTACTCTGGCTCAAGCGAGTCACGAAATATGACTCTGGGTCAAAGCCTGTATAACTATGAAGTGCTTCATAGAAGTAGCACAACAGACCAAAACACTGTGTTTGCAACAGCTGATGCCGATGAGCGTTTACAAGCCAGCCTTCAACATGTTGTTATCACCTTCGCCCCGGGCCAAGGTAGAAAAATATATGTAAACGGCCAGTTTACGGGTGATGTAGACCCTAGCGAAGCAGGGAACTTATCAGAGTGGGACAACAGCTTTGCGTTTGTGTTAGGAAATGAAACAGATAGTAATTCCCTTTGGCAAGGTACGCTTAGAATGGTGGCGATTCACAATCGCGCCCTTACCGATACTCAAGTGTCTCAGAACTTTCAAGTGGGTGTGGGTGAAAAGTTCTTCTTACTCTTTAGCATTTCTCATCTAATTGACCCCAGTGACCCAAACACAGCGGATGACTTTATTGTCTTTCAGGCCAGCCAAATGGATAGTTTCAGCTATCTGTTTACCGAACCTTATTTTATCAGTTTGAACGAGAACCCTGAGCTCAACAATATTCCTTTAAAAGGCTTACGTTTAGGTATTAATGGCAAAGTAGCGGGTGTGGCCCAAAGCTTCCAAACCGTGGATATGGTTTTAGATAATAGTTTATATAATAGTGCTACCGGCCAATCCATTTCACGTTTGGGTACCTTAATCGGGATTCAAAAAGGCGCCAGCGATGATGAGTTTTTCCTAAGTTTTGAAAAAATAGGTACATCTTCCAACGTGATCGTGAATGCTGCGCCGCCCTCACCGGCAGCACCTGCTGATGGTGATGAAGCGGCAGACATTGGTTTAAAAACATTTGATGAAGTGAATGCCTCTATGTCAGTCATGACGGGCGTGCCGATCACTGACACGAAAGTTAAAAACACCTTCGATAAAGTGAAGCAGCAATTACCGACGATAGAAAATATTGGTGGTTTCTTATCTGCTCATCAAATGGCCATGACGCAATTAGCGATTCAATATTGCGATGCGCTTGTCGAAGACAGTACGTTACGTGCTAGCTTTTTCCCAAGCTTCGACTTTAACGAAAGCGCCAATACTGTTTTCGATACCGATGGCCGTAACTTGATTATTAACCCCCTATTATCAAATTTGGTCGGCAGCACATTAAACAGCCAACCAACAGATGCTGATATTAAAACCGAACTAAATAGCCTTATGGATACCTTAACGACTTGTGCAAATACAAGTAGTTGCGATAGCCAGAGAACAGGCACTATTGTGAAAGCAAGTTGTGCGGCGGTATTGGGTAGTGCAACTACTTTAGTGCAGTAACCCTTCGATAGAGCTCAGAACGCCAGCAAACGAACATTATTTTTTACTAAAGGAACAGGCTTATGATTATCAAACCTACACTTCGAGAAACGTTTGAAATCAATGCACCATTAAAACACGCAGATCATGCCCGCCCAAAAACGCGGCGAGAGTTTATTTCCCAGGGCTTCATGGCGGGCTCGGCAAGCGTCTTTGGGAGCTCTGTATTTAGTTTATTTGCGAACCCAAACTCCGCACATGCAGCCCTGTCTCCTGACTTGGAAGCACTAAAAAGTAGCTGCGGTATTGCGGTTCAAGGTGCAGGAAAGATTCCTTTTATCTGCTTTGATTTAGCTGGTGGCGCAAACATAGCAGGCTCGAATGTACTCATTGGCGGACGCGGTGGCCAAAAAGACATGCTCAGCACAGCTGGCTACAGCAAATTAGGCTTGCCAGCGGATATGATTCCGGAAGCAACGAATCCAGATAGCATGACAAACGACTTCATCAATGAAGAGTTGGGATTAGCATTTCATTCTGACAGTGCTTTTTTGAGAGGCATACTGGAAAAAACATCGCCAGAGACTCGGGCAAATATTAATGGCGTGGTTATCCCTGCCCGCTCTGAAAATGATACAGGCAACAACCCGCATAACCCGATGTATGGCATATATAAAGCGGGGGCAGATGGATCACTATTAAGTTTAGTGGGTTCTCGAAGCTCTGATTCTGGTGGTAACTCGATGTCCCCAGCTGATTTGATCGATACTTCTGTACGCCCGACCAAAATAGATAGACCGAGTGATGTAACCGGCCTTGTCGATGTGGGTGACTTAGTTGGCTTACTGACACAAGAAGATGCCGTCGCTGTCATGGAGTCAATCCAACGTATCAGTGACAAGAAGATGAACCAAGTCAATACTCAAATAACCAAAGACGATGTAATTAAAGATCTCGTAAGATGTGGCTATGTAAAAAGTGCCGATTTAGCTGATCGTTTTGGTGACCCAGGCTCACTCAATCCTGAAGCTGATGAATTTATCGTCGGTGATACAGGTATTTTCAGCACAAGTGAATTTAATGGCGATAGTGAATTTAGAAAAACAGCTTCAGTAATGAAGCTAGCCGTAAATGGTTTTGCTGGCGCAGGAAATATCACCATGGGAGGTTATGACTATCATACCAGTGATCGAGGTACAGGAGAATTAAGAGATCTTCGAGCTGGGCGTTGTATGGGCGCATGTTTAGAATACGCGGCAAAAATGGGCAAACCTTTAATGCTTTATGTTTTTTCTGATGGCTCAGTCGCGAGTAACGGCATGGTGGATAATTCTGTCAATGGTAGAGGCAAAGGTGTCTGGACGGGTGACAATCAATCAACCGCCTCAGCGTTCTATTTAGTCTATAACCCGACAGGGAGACCCACTGCGCATCGTAATCAGTTAGGCTATATGAGAACAGATGCATCTGTT
>TARA_R110002072_G_scaffold2556_1_pt1 | contig 15810 bp, 22 predicted proteins | sample TARA_R110002072 | Tara Oceans TARA_R110002072 (sample SAMEA4397118) | marine metagenome | biome: Polar Biome; feature: [SRF] surface water layer (ENVO:00010504); material: water (ENVO:00002006), including particulate matter (ENVO:01000060) such as... | depth 5 m | reverse complement strand
ACTCACCAATGTTATTTGCTAGTATTGGAAATACAGGAGGTATTTTATCTTTTTCAAATCCGCTTGCAGCGTAATCAACTGTATCACCAACAAAACTTTGATCTACAAAATCAAATAAATTGTTACCTAGTTCTTTAATCGGTTCTAGATAAGTTTCAGATAAACTTTTTTTATTTTTTTCTTCATACTTTTTAATTTCTATTGGCTCATACATTTCATTTTTTTCACCAGTAAACAATTCTGAAACATCTTGTTTATTTTCTTTAAGAATTTTAAATGGTTTACTGTTTTTAATATCAGAGTTTGTTTTAGCTGGTAAATATATATTTTCTAATAATTCAGAATTTTTATTTTGAATTGTATTGTCTACTTCTCTTATCATAAATTATTTACTTCCTAATATGTCTATCATGTTTGGAGCTTTACCTTCTAGAGCGTAAGCAAGTTTTTCAGCTTCCGTACCATCAAGTAAATTATATCTCGTTATATATACTTTTTCTAACATATCTAATTGACCTAGCTCTAGTAAAAATTGTTGATAATTTCCATGACCAGATACATTTGCACCTTTACCATTATTTGCTTTTGGATCGAAATAACCTTTAAATTGAAATAAAGCTTTATTATTAAATTGTTCAAACATACTAACATTGTTTTTTGCAGCAGTTTCCATTTGTGCTTTAAAATCAATATCCTTCATCCATTGTGGAGTAGCTGTCATTGCTAAAGTTGGTACAGCTTCTGTAAGGAATGAACTTGATGATAAAACTTTTAAATAAGCATTTTGAGCAGAATAACCTTGATCAATATAATTATGATATTCCATTATAACATTTTGTTTTAATGTTTCAAAATTCATTTTCTTTTTTGCAGAAGTATTTTCACCAGCCATAAAGCTAGCAAGATTACTATCAATTAATTTAGCGTATTTTTTTTTGTCTTTGTGAGCTGGAAAATCTTTTTTAGCTTTGTCAACAATAGCTGTAAATGCTGTCAAATCTTGTAAACCAATTTTTCTTAAAATATTTCCATCTAAAAAAACTGCTCTTTTAATATCTTCCATCATTTCAAGACTTTCAGCTGAATAAAAAGCTGTAGTTATATCTGCAACAGTTTTACTATCAGATTGTGCATTACCATCGACTAGCGCATCCGTTAGCATATTAAACATACTTTCATTAATAAATTGATCGTTAAAAGCATCAAAAAGCATTGCTGCTGTTGGAGCTTCATTTATTAGACTTGGATCATTTTTAAATGCTTTAATTCTTAATAACATATCTGTAAAAACAGCTACTTTATCATCTTGATCTTTTATTTCTTCATAGGTATTTTTTCTGTCTAAATCTTTCATAGTCGCATTTAAAGTTTTTGAAGCTTTATCTGCATAATATAGAGCTTTGGCTGGACCAACAACATCTACTAATAATTCTTGATTTTTAATTACTGTAGTTGAATTAAACTTAATATCATTTTCAATCATTAACTCTGCTAATTGTAATTGTTTAGCTTCAGTTATTTTTTTCCATTCTTCAGCTCCAATAAATTCTTCATGTGCTTTATTATTAATTAAATTATTAAATTGTGCTGAACCAATACCAATTAAAGCAGTATCACCACTCATTATGTTGATCATGGCTTTATTAAAATTTTTACCAATACCATCTTTATATTTATAAACTGCGTTATCAGAAACTTTAGTGACAAGATCACTTAATAATTTTATTTTATTTTCACTAACAGTTTGTTTAACAAGTCTTTTAACATTTTCATTATATGGTTCTAAAGTTGTTTTCCATTTAGAAAATGCTACATCTTTTTCAAATAATCCTGGAACAGTTACAACATCCGAACTATTTTTATATTTATTAAATGCAGTTGACATATCTGTTGTAATTTGTGGCATGACTTCATTGTATTGGTTCTCATCTTCAATTTTATGTAGATCCGCCTGGATAGCACCAATAGCTTTTCCAATGCTAGAAATACTATTACCATAATTTGTTGCCAAACTTAATGGCATAGCTAATGCAGAAGCATTAACACTCGCATTATCTTTAAGTTTAGTTTGACTTGCTATAATTGCCATTTTAGCCATTATGAAATTACCAACCTTTTAGCATGATAACTTTCATTACCCATAGTTAGTAAACTACCTATTGCTTGAGCGTATTGTGTTCTTGCAGTAAGGTCACCTTTAAATCTTTCACCTTCAGCTTTAGCTGATAATAATATTGATTGATTTTTTAAATCATTTACCGCAACTTCGCTGTTGTAATCTGCTTTTGCAATTTCATTAATAATTTTTTGTTTATTTCTTATAGCAACTAATCCAGTTGTTTCACCAGCTCTAAATTCTGCACCAGATGCAAAGGCTGCTGATTTAAAGTTAGAGTAAGCACTATCTAAAGTCATTACTAATTCTGGTCGTTCAATATTTTGATAAATTTTTTCTCTAACTTCTGCTTTCTTTGCATCAATTTTAGATTGTGCCATCATGACACTTGAATTATATCCAGCCATCGCTTTAGCTGATTGTGCTGCTACTATGTTACCTATAAAGCTCATAAATTTTTGCCATCCTATAATAGTTAGAACCATCTGGTCCGTATTGTTTCATTAATCCTTCACTCTCTAAACCCAACCATTCAGCAAATCTCATGCCTAGTTTAAATTCTTCTTTAACGGAAGTTTGCAATCTTGTGATTTTATTATTTATACACAAAACATCTAATCTTTTTTTAACTGTTGATGCTGCTTTAATCTTATTTTCAAAAATTTGTTTTGATGCTAACGCCCAACCTTCAGCAACTCCTTCCCACATAGGATATAAGCCGCCAGATATAATCGGTTCATTATCTTTTAATAATGTAAAAGCTAGACCTGGATATTCTGCATCAATACGATTTTTAGTATAACTCGCATCTATTTCCATTAGCTTATGGTTCATACCAAATTCTATAATATGATCACCATGCTCTACTTTATATGGAACAATATTAAAATTAGCCATCTGCTGTTACAACTGTTGGATATATTGCAAGTATTGAACAAGGAAGCGGCTGATCTTGTTTTATAAAAATAAATCCATCTGTATTGTAATCATCATCAAATTCTATTTCTTTATCTCCAGCTAACAAAGTATCTACTGGACTTGATAATAAACTAGATGTTGTTCTAAAAGGTATTGTTTCTAATTTTGCCAATGAAGGACCAACCTTAACACCAACTGTTTCGAATAATCTTAAAACTACTTTTGAAATTCTTTTTGTTTTACCTTGTGATGTACCTTCAGCAGCTCCACCTTCAATTCTCATTGTTTGTAAAACACTATCGTAAGGTAAACCAATAATAACTTTTTTAGCAGATCGATCTAAAGATACTGCACCAGAGCTTACAACTTTTGTAGCATGTGTTGCACCATCCGCCAGGATAGAAACTGTCTCTCCTTCTAAATGTGATAATCCAGATAATGTTGTAACAGCCACACCAGAATAAGTTAAATGACTATCTAAAAATTTAAAATCTGCTGCTGCTGTTTCATCAAAATCAAATTCTGAAAAACATTCTATTTGTCTAACAACTGCACCATTAACCCATCTTTGTACTACACACCAAAGTTCATCTTCATTTAATTCACCAGAGATAGTAGCAATACTTTCTACTTTAGCATGTGTTAAAATATTATCTGTTTGTTCAGATGAATGAGCTGAAGTTAAATTCACAGAAGTTTCTAAAGTTATATCTGTGTAAAGTTTAAATTGATTATCATCAACTCTTTGAACATAATATTTTGTATTTTCTGATAACCCAGTAATGCTTGTTCCAGCATTATGATAATAAATTACATTATTAGTTTGAAATCCATGAGCTGCTGAATAAATAATGTTTAAATCTGTATTTACTCCTTGATAAATATATTGTGTCGATGCTGTACTTGGAGCGGTTAAAGTAATCGCTGTTCCAGCCGCAGAGTTAGCAGCAGTAGTCGCAAGCTTAATAGTATTCGCATCGGTTTTAATTACATAATAAAGAGTTCCACTTGATAATCCTGTAATTAAATTAGCAGCAGCATTATAATAAATTGGATCATTAGTTAATAATCCATGTGAGTTTAAAGTAATCGTATTATTGCTAGTATTTACGATTGTGCTATTTGCAGTAAAAGAAATTTTCTGTTGAATAATATTTTTACCAGTATCTGATTTACCGCCTATAATATGTCTATGCCAAGCAGTTACATTCTCTGATCTTTGATAAGTTAAAGCTGCAAGCACTCCATCATTTCTTACACACCATAAAATACTATCTGGTTCTTGTTGATAACAAGTTTCTTTAATTCCAGTATTAGTAACTACATCATTTAAAATAGTTAAGTCTGGAGCTTGATAACCATCAACATCAAAGTTGTAAGCTAATTCTCTAATTTTTCTTTTTGCTTTTTGAACAAATAATAAAGCATTACCAGCCATTTGAGCATCAATATTCGCAGTTCCATAAGAGCTTTGTCTTTTAATTGTTACATTAGTTGGTGTAACAGAAGCATCCGTACCATCTGCTGATACTGTAAATTCACCGCCAGATGTTCCAATAATTAAAGTTCTTTGAGATTTTAAATATCTAATTTTATTAACTTGATTTGAGGCAATCGTATAAACCATTGCATCTGTCGCATCTGTTCCAGTAAGCATATTCTCATAATCACCAGCTTGAGAAAAATAAATTGTTTGAGGTTCAGATAAAGTTCCAGCAAATACTAATCTTTGTTCAAAGAATGAAACTGAACTTGGATGACCAGTTGTATCACTAAATGCTCCTAAATTAAAAGCTGCTGTCGCATTTGTATTAGTGAATGCTGTACTAACTGTAGCTACTGCAACTGTTGCACTTGTTCTAGCTGTAATTTTTGCTTTACCACCATTAAATTTTAATATTCTACCAACATCTGTTGCTAACCATCCAACCCCACCATTAATTCCAGTTATTGCTGAAGCTGTAATATTTCGTGATCCAGTAGATGCTGAAGATGGAGTTAAAGTAGTCGCTGTTGTATTTGTTGCAAGATAAGGACCATCTGAAAAAGCAACTTCTGTAAGTGTCCAGGCGGTATGACCAGTTCTTGCTAACTTCATCACCTCATGATTTGGATGCGTGATATACATAGTGTCAGCAGATTGAGCAAATTTTAATTGAAAAAGTTCTGCTGTTAAATATGGAGTAGAAATTTCATAAGCTGATCCACTATCTACAATTTGTCCTTTTTCTTTAAAAAATCTAAAATAGGTATTTCCAGCTTCAATAATATAAGTTTGCTCTGTATTAAATTCAAAAGGAATTAATCTTGTTGAAAGCGAACTTGTTTTGACAGCAGAGATAAATTGAGTTCCTACTCTTCTAGTTGTAGCTCCTTGAGGATGAACTAAAAAGTTCTCCATTTTTTTTGCACCAGAGCTATACTTGTCAAAATCCGTTCTGCCATCTAATTTAGGAGAAAATTCTCCAGAGACAAAAGATGTTAATGCTAATGTTGTTCTAGGCATTATAACCTTGCATTTGTAAATTCTGAACTTTCTACTGTGCCTAAAGCATTCTCAGTAGCATCAACAAATCTTGCTTCTCTCAATCTTTCGTCTGCGTTAATTAAATAATTTTTTGCTAATGTTGCATTATTTGTAATTGCATAAGCAAGATCAGCAGCCAACATAGATGAAATACTTTCTTGAAGATAAGTATCATAATTATTTGGATCAGTATCTAAAGCGATATAAACTAAATAAACAGTTCCTTCATCGGTTACAATATTTCTACCTTCTAATTTATAATCTAAAGCAGATGCAATACTATCTGTTGTTCCATTGTGAATTTTTAATACTCTTAAACAATCTGAAGGTAAAGCATAGGCATAGCTATACTCAACTACAGGAGCTGTACTATTTCGAGCTAGTTGTATTCTTTTGTGCAAACAGTTCCAGGCATGAGATCTGAATAGTCTATTTCTAATAGGCTCATATCTTTGGTTACATAAACGAGCGTTTTTACTATCATCTGTTAATGCTGAAATTGTTGATGCTCCTAATAAGTTAAGAGCTGAATTACATATATCTACGACACTTGCCATTAATTATATTCCTTTAATTTCTTTACATTCAATTTTAACAGCTAATCTGTCTCTATTGATGTCCTCTATTGTTAAATTATTTAAACTTTCATAAGCTTTTACATAGCCCATCTTTACGCATGAATAATGATCTTTAAACTCTGCTATGGGATGTTGATCTAAACAAACTGGTTGAGCAGCAAAACTACAAAGATGAAGTATTAAGATAAATTTTGTCATTTGAAATACCTGGCAAATTTCTTCGCCAGGTATAATTCGTTCGATTACTCTACCGTATAATAAACAGTTAAGTGAATAGATCCGCTGATAGTAGCACCACCAGTTGTAATCACCATATCTGTCGCAGCAGTTGTTCTGAAGCCAAGACCTGTCATCGCAGTATTAGCAGCAGTAGAGCCACCTAACATTGATTGAACTTGCCCAGCTGCATTCCAAGTACCAACAGCAGCTAAATATCTGTTATCGTCTGCTGCATCACCAACTATTAAAGTTGAAGATCCGCCTAAAGCATCACACTTTAGAATAACATCTATAATTGTTGCGTCTTTTGGTATTGTCATCATCGTAATATCTGATCCAGAACCTAAAGAAGCTGCTTCGTAACTATCGTTAGCAACTCTTAATTTTCCACCAGATACTTCGCTATCCAATTGTACAATCGGAGTAGCAGTTGTTAGAGTGTTATTTACACTTTTTACACTAGCCATATTTATATTCTCCTATTGATTAAGCTTCATGAGCTTGAATTGAAACAACTTTACTTTCTTCTAGTCTTGCAGAACCGATACTCATACAAACATAAACTTGAGTAGAATAACCTTTGTCATTTCTCTCGTCTATTCTTGTCATCATATCCTGTCCTAAAGCAAGTTTAATTCCATCACTTGCGAAAGCGATGCAAAGTCTTTTAGAAGAAGCTATTGATAGTCTCGTTGATGTAATGAATTTAAAACCCATAAAGCTATCTACTTCACCATGAACTAGAGCTTTTACAGTATTAAAATCACTTGATGTTACAGAAGTATCACCCAACAGATCAGAAATCTGTCTTGGTCCTACAACCATATATCTTGCAATCGATGGATCTACATTTGCTAGATCGAACTTTTCTTTAGCAGTTCTTAATTTAGCAATAGTTAATCCAGCAGTTGAACCTTCAGCGATAGCTTGTCCAGATCCTAAAGCAGTTGATGTACTGCCAGTAGTTCCTGTAAACGCCGTTCCAGTTGCTGCCGCAATGATTTCGTCATCCATCGCTCTTCCTAAAGCGAAAGCTGCCGCATTTGCGTAAGCACTTGTTGGATCGATTAAAGATCTCACCTTGTCTTGATTGTCTATTAAGTCAGCGTACTCATAGTCCACTAACGATACTCTTCTTCTTGCATGAGGAGTGTCAAGTTGAGGTGTGTCCGAATGTCTGCTAATTCTCTTTTGAGCTGTTGCAGAACCTACTTGTTCAAAGAAGGCTGTATTTCCGACTACACTTTCAACATCAACAGCACCACGCAATAAAGAACCTTTTTGTTGCGATAACATTTGAACATTATTTGAATATTGTTCAACGAACGCAGTAGTAATTTGATTTGACATTTTCAAATCTCCTTATTGTTTGTTGGTTAATGTTAATCGACTTGATTGTCTCCAACCTGGAGGTCTTATCTCTATATTTAAAGACTACAGTTTGTCTGGTATCTTAGCGGTCCTTACAGATTGTCGCTTAGAATTTTTTTGATTTAAAACCCAATTATAATATTCTTGAGCTTTAAAGAGAGGATCATGACGTACTATCTCTGGAGCGAATTCTACTGCCAGCCTTATACATTCTAATCTAATCTCTTTGTCATTTAAAATTTCTAGACTATTTGCCATCTGTTAATAGCTGTCTAAGTTTAAATACTTCATCTACATTCTTATTGTGATTTGGATGACCTTTTTCCCAATAAGGAGAACCTTCTTGAGTTAAAGTTTTTATCTCACTTTCTATATCTTTAACAGTTTGATAATCAGCATCACCTTTGATGATTTCATCTTCAGATAATTTATCTGCTAAACTTGAAAAAGCTTTAACAATATCTAAATTGTCACCTAATCTAGATCCATCTTTTAATAAAGTATTATTTAAAAATTCTTCACCTAAAGTTGATGTTGCCAATCTTTTAGCCTGGTCTAATCTTTTTCCATAATTAGAACCAAATTCTTTTTTTAATTCAGCTTCAGTATTTTTAGATATTTCAGCAGCATTATTCTCTTGGTCTATTGATTGAGTATTATTTATTTCATTATAATAATTAATAATACCTTCCGCTTGTTTAGGAAGTAATCCTAATTTGTGAGCAGCTTGATTAAATGATTTTAAAGAGTTAGCATCTACAGCATCATCCTTAAATGAATATTTATAATCATCTGGAGTTGCTGGTGTTCCTAATTTTTTATATACTTCATTCCAATCTTCATCTGTTGCATGTTTATTGGGTATAGCTATTTTATCTGCACCAACAAGTGATTGAGCATGTTTGTAGCTTTTAAGTAAATCTTCCATGTTATTAAAGTTACTCAAAGATTTATCATCTTTAAAGTTATCTGGAATAAGAGATTGAAAATCTACAGTTGGTTTTTCTTGTGTTGCTACTTGCTCTGTTGTTGGTTGAGCTAAAGTAGTTGGTTCTGATACAACATTTTGTTGATCAGATTGAGCTGGTTGCTCAGTTGTCTGATTGTCCATTGATTACCTATTGGTTATTTTGATTTAAGTATTGCTTTAATAAAAACTAAGACAGATCTCTGTCCTTCTAAAAAAGCAGTTTCGTGGCTGTCACCTTTTTGGTGAGTTGTTATAAATTCATGACATCTTTTTTCTAAATCAGATAAAACAATTTTTCCATGATCTGATCCAAAAGCTATTGTGTAAGCTTCTATTATTTCTTTTTTTTTCTTTATTGCTTCTTTGTTATGCTGATCCATCGCTCATCTGCTGTGGTTGTTGCATTGCGCCTTCTTGTAAAACTTTTGCTGCTGGAGCTGCATTCTTAGCCATTTCACTTGCTGCCAGTTGTTGTTGCTGCTCTGCCATTTGGGCTTCTTGCTCTGCTCGTTCAGCTCTTATTTCTTGTACTTGGCTATCAGATTTAATTATTTTTGCTGGTAATCCTAAAACATCAACAATTTGTTTAACTAATCCAGTTTCATCAATATAATCCATAACTGGAAGTGATTGAGCTAATCCTCCAAAAATTTCTAGACCTCTCATGATAGAATTTAATTCCTGGCTTTTTTGTGCCAATGCCATTGGAGATACATATTCAATATCAACTTCTTGACCAGTTAAAGAGCCTGGAGCTGGTTGAAATAATTTATTTCTTAACATGATATTAAATACTCTAATAATCATAGGCTCAAGTAATTCAGATTGTATTCTAGATAAAACAGGACCTAAGATCCTCATCTTCTCTTCATTACGCTGAACAACTTCAGTTGCTGTCATGTTTCTATTTTCAGTTACCATTAACTGTTCAACATGAAACATTTTATTAATTGCTTCTCTTCTTTGATTTTCAACATTCAAAGTAGTAGCGTTATTTGCATTAATATTTAATGGTTCAATTCTATCTCTTGATCCAGATCTATAAAAGTTAATAGAGCCTGGTGACATTCTTATTGGTGATAACATACTGTCATCTGGAACAAGTAATGGTGGATCTATTTGTTTGGCTGCTGCTTTTAAAGAAGTCTCAACCATCTTATTTAAAACTTTAACATCTGGTAACGCATTCATTCCAGGAGATCTTCCATATACTTCTGTAGAAGATTTTAAATATCTTGGAATAACATAAGGCATTTCTTTAAAACCACCAATTGAAATAATATGTCCTTGTCCAAATTCAAAATAGATACTTTGGAATGGCATGTTTTCTTTATCCATTTTATGCTTATCATAAATAGATCTTGGTTTTACAACATGACAAATATCAATATCATCGTAAGGTTTTTTTTCAAAAGTTTTTTGTGTTTCAGGCGATACATTTTCTAATCCAAATTTTTCAACAACAGCTGCTGCTGGCATTTTAAATTTTCTATACAGCGTATCAACATAACCTTTAGAATTTTCTTGGATGTAAATTTCTTTAATATGTCTTGAAGAAAATCTAACAACATCATCATCATCTTCTTCAATCATAAGGCAAGAAGTTCCGAATGCAATTAAGTCATGGTAGCTTTCGAAAATTTCTTGCTGAAAGTTTGATCGGTGAAATGCTGTGTACATTTTTGCCATAGAATCTTCCAACCATTCTTTTGCTTCATCACTTTCATTTAGCAATGCTTCTTTAAATCTTAAAGAAAACCATCGATTAGCAGATGAAGTCAACATACCATGCAAAGAAGCACCTAAAAGTTCTAGAGCGTGGATCGCTGTTGCATCAAATATTAATGTACTTACTTTTATCTCCTCTTGCTCGTTCTTTTGTGATCTCTGCTTTTCTAGGTAACATATAATCACTAACCTCTTGCCAATGGCTTTCCCAGTTAGATCTTTTTTCTTGAAGCCTAGAAAGACTATCTTTTAGCGTTTTTGCTAATTCTTTTAATTCTTGTGATTGCATTATGATTTCTTTTTAAATCCTTTCTTCATTGCTGAATAAGATTTTTTAGATATCGTTGAATTTTTTTTAGATCTGGATGTACCAGCCTTTTTACGTTTATTAATATTTCTATAGAGTGACATAATTTATCCTAATAATTTTTTCTTACTTAATGTTGCTTTTTCTTCAACACCAGTAATGGAAGTTAAAACTGTAGTTTTTCGACCTTTTCTTTTAGCTGCTGAAAGTTTTTCATCACTTGTCATTTCAACAGATGTTGGTCCTTTAGTTGTAGTTTCATTGGTATTATTCATTTGAGCTTTTACTTTTGGTTGCTCAATAGATTTTTTAGAAACAATAGCTTGATCCATAACTAAAGCATTATCATTACCGCCTCTGTCGTTATCTGTTGGTGTAGTATAAGTGTTAGCTGATTTAGTTCCTAAAGCATCACCTTCATAATCTAAAGCATTCTGTTTAGCTTTTTTAGCTTTAGTTTCTTTTATATTTTTTGTAATAGCTCTCACAGCATAACCTACAACTCCACCACCTTTAATAAAATCTACAACCTTTTTTTTAGGAGTTGAATATCTATTTGCTGGTCCAGTATCACCACCGCTATTTGAACTATGTCCACCCATGATTATCCTAGTAAAGTTTTCTTTTCAATATTCTCATCTTCAATATCGTTTAAACCAGTTCCAGTTAATATTGTAGATCTTCGACCAGTTCTTTTATTTTCAGCTACTCTCATTTCTTCTGCTAATCTTGCTTTATCTTCAGCACTATCCATTTCTGGAACTTTCTCTGGCTCTGGCTGTATAAATACAGGAGGAGCTGGCATTTTTGGTTTAAAGATTGATCCCATGATTATTATTTTCCTTATATTAAATTGTAAGTTGATATTGCTTCTTTTTGCAAAGAAGAATTATTGTTAAATACTTTTTTTAATCCTGTTGCCATAGTTCTAGCAGCATCACAGGCGTGTGAACTTTGATCGTGAACAGGCTTAATTTTATATATTCTATTTTTATCATCTAGCTTTCTATGGTAATGCCTTAAAGCCTGGATTAATTTATTGCAGTTATCTACATCGATATAACATCTTGGTAGCAACATTTTTACTGCATGGATGCCATCTTCTAATAAAAGTTTAGGAGCTACTTTAAACTTAATCCCCATTTGATAAGCAACTTCTCTACGAGATTTGCCTGTACTAAATTCAGTTACCTCTAAATCATGAGGCGCATAATGATCTCCATAAACATAATCTTTTTGTTTTAAGATCTGAAAGTAAAAAGGAAATGCTTCATTACGATTTTCGTAAAAATCAACAATGTGAATTGCATGACCTAAATTTTGAAAAAAAATTATAGAGGTACTATCTCCATAGCCTAAATCCCATGCTGTGTTTACAGGATACGATGGATCTATTGGTACTCTAGTAATCTGCTTTTTGTCATCCAAAGTTGACATAATTTCTCCATAGATAGAACCTTCTATATTTCCTATAAATGAACACTCAAATTCTTGCTGGTACTTACTTTTCCCCATTACAGCCAATGCTGCATCTAATTCCTCCTGGTCAACAATTCCTGTTTCAGAAGCTTTAGCTCTATATAAAAACCATTTAGGATCTGCTTGAGCCTTTTGGTAATAATCATAAAACAGATTATTCATACCATTCGGAGTTCCAACCAGAATCATTTTACCTTTTCTGTCAGATAAAGCAGGAATTAAGACCTCATCAATTAGACCAGGCTTAATTTGAGCAGCCTCATCACAGACAACTAAGTCTAAATAAATTCCTCTTATGCTATCAAAATTCTCACTTGATAATAAACTAATCCTTGAACCATTTACGAGATCTGCTCTTAATTCACTTTCATTCCATTTCGTTCCAGGAATTTTTTCAGTATAAAATTTTAAATAATCCCATGCGATTTTTTTAGCTTGAGAGTATGTTGGAGCTATGTATGCGTATCTTGGCGCATGATTTTTATTTGTCATAGCACTTTTAATAATATGATTAATAGCCATGACGGTTTTGCCAAATCTCCTGTGACACAAAAGAACAGCGTACCTATGCTTATCTAATTCTTGATGTATGTAAGCTTGCTGCTTACGAGGCGTATATGGAATGGTAACTTGCATTAATTCTATTTATTGCTATTTCAAAAAAAGATTAGTCCACCAAGAATAAAACCAGCAGCAAAAGTAACTAGCAGCGGATGGTCTATGCAATAGATCTCAATCTTAAATCTTAACTCATTTATAAAGTTCATCATAATTAGTGAATAGTTGGTGGTCCTTCCAAGTGATCATAACGCATTTTAATCTTAGCAAAAACAAAGTCCGCAAATTCTTGGATATCCTCTTCATCCTTAAATCCTGTAAAGTCTATAACTAGATCCTTGTTATAAGTTGTAAAGCTTATTGCTGTTACATTCTTAAATTTGTCTTTAATGGATTTGGTCATGTGTCTGTCTGTCTAAATATAGTTGATCGGAGTATTAATGTAATAGTGTCGGCGTGCCGAAATTGGGGTGTAACCCCCCACAGAAAAATTTATTTCCCAGTTCCTGTGGTTTTTTGACTTATCTCGCTGGATAGGCAAGCCATCGAACAAGTAATATATAAAGAATAAGCGGACATGATGCACATGTGATGCAATAACTATTACTGAACTCCATGATGCGTGCGGAAATCTATTTGTTCGTTGTTAATACCGAACTCTCTGGAGTAACATTGATCTCATTCTCGAATGACTTATCCTCTGCCTCTGCTACGTTCCATGTAATCTGTATGTTAGTATCTGTCTTAATCTCTTGCTTATCACCATAGATGCCAATTAGCTTAGATGCCATCCACTTATAAAACTGTACCTTCTCTCGAACTACCATGATATTTTTGTTGTCAGCTGTCTCAAGCTCTTCAATCATCTTATCTAAATATGTTTGAGCTGCCAATTTTCTAGCAAGCAATATCTTCTCTGCGAAATTCTTATCTTCTCTTATCCAATGATATACTTTTGTTAAACTTGGAGATCCAGGCTTAGCACATATTCTAGTCAATGGCGTTCCATTCTCTAGCAATGTAACGATAGTATTCTCAATCTCTGGAGTTAGTTTTAATTCTTTGTTCATTATATTTTAATAGATTAGCAAGTGATCTTAATTTGCCTTCTGTAGTTCTTGGTCCTGTAGATCTGCCAGCATGGTTCTTACATCTTACATTGCCATTCTTGCAAGCTATGCCTCTGCCTCTACATTGGACAGTATAATTAGATTGTCTTGTCTTGCTTTGACATTGCAGTTTTAATCTCATGAGTTGGCTGAAGCTGTTGTAAAAGAAATAACAATAAAGAAATTAAAGCAGCTCTAGCAAGTGTGGAATTTCCAACAGGATATATTTATTCTACTGTTGTTTTCTTATTTGTCTAGATCTGGGATAATAACTTTATTTATGATGTATGGATATTTTTAAATTTATTTTGAGACTATGTAAATATTTAAATAAAATTGTTTAACTTGTCAAATTTATAATTCTTACGAACTTTAGTTGCTAACTTGGCTAAGATAGTCCGATAGATATGTTTTAGTTTTACTCTATTAACACCAAACCATTTTCCAAGATATGACATAGAATATCTATTAGCTTTCATCCACAGTAGCTGCCTGGCGAACTTAGGATCATCTGATATGTCCTCTTTAACGTCTAGCAACAAATCAATAGCATAACTATAGTTTGTCATCTGTTTAGGCGTTGCTCTTAACACCATTTTATTTGTAGCATGATAACCCCAATCCTTTTTGTCATAATACGTTTCTAAAATCTTATACATACTCGGACAGTTTTTATTATTTGGAGCTGAGATAAATCTCTCACACCTTGCAGCATCTTCCAGGATATTAATAATTGAATTTTCTAACTCTATTTGAGCTTTAATTATTGTTTCTAAGTTTTTTGACACTTGTAAGCACCCACCCATATTTTAATTGATCAGCAGTAATTTTATCGAATTGATCACTTGGCAAACCTTCAAGTTTTTCAACTAATTGGTACTGATCTAGTTGAGGAAATAAATATGTTTTATGTGATGCTGTATTAATAGAATTTAAATGACCAGTAACAGTTCTCCAACCTTGAGAGCCGCCAAATTTTTTAAATCCAAGTGTAGTAATAAAAGCTTTATGAGCTGGCATATCAAATGATATGTATTTACCATTATCATCAATAGAAATTAACCTTAACTCATTAACTTTAATTTTATTAAGTTCGACCATAGTCTCCTGGACCTTCTCAAGCGTTGTTCCAAACTGTCCAGCAATATTAACCAATCTAATAAAAGATTTCATTGTCTTTACATTAAATTGTGAACAGCAATAACTATAAATTCTATACTGCTCATGAGATAGCTCATTGTTTTTATTTATTTCTGGATCACTAAGATAAAAGTTTGACATAATTTTCCAATCGTTTGAAGTGGTTATTTGTTTCTGTTGCTGCTGTAACTCTTTGAAGTAAATAATTCTTAGCTTTGCAATTAGGAATATGTTGTTGAACTTTCCACTCTAAATATTCTAAAAATTGATCTGGTGTTAATGTTTTTTTATCAGCGAAACTTGGATAATTTCTAACTATATTAAATTCTGTAATTGGTCGCTCCTGGTCAGAGATCTCATTTACTGTGTAATAAATTGTATAAAAAGGTATTTGGCAACTTTGAGCAATGTGTTGATAAGGTCTATTTAACCATTCTGATTTAGGCTTAAATTGGCTGTCTTTGTTGTAAATAAGATCAGCGATAAATAATGGTTTAGCACAGGCTGGACAAATACTAATAAAATCAGCGTCTAAATATGCAATTCCGTCATGCTGCTCTCTATGCCAAGATGATACTGGAGAAACTAATTGATTAAAATATTGATTTCTAGCCATTCAAATTTAATAATTTCTTCAGCTTATTTGTCAAAGAAATAAAACAATTCCAGGCAACCCACCTAATAATACACTTTGTGGATGGCGCAATGTTTGCGGTATTATTCACCGTAAGATTATCTTATATACTTTACATGCTTATACAAAAAGATAGAAATTCTAGGCTAATAAAAA
>TARA_R110002072_G_scaffold246597_1_pt1 | contig 15825 bp, 11 predicted proteins | sample TARA_R110002072 | Tara Oceans TARA_R110002072 (sample SAMEA4397118) | marine metagenome | biome: Polar Biome; feature: [SRF] surface water layer (ENVO:00010504); material: water (ENVO:00002006), including particulate matter (ENVO:01000060) such as... | depth 5 m | reverse complement strand
CTACGTTGACGTGAGGTTTGCTACGTTCAAATGTTTCCTTTGACACCTTTATTCACCTCTATTGAGTTAGCTTAAATATCAGTTGGTTTGATTGTTCAAATCAGCCGGTTTGGTTTTTCGAAATAATTTCCTGTGCGACGTTGGCTGGAGCCTCTGCGTAGCGGGAAAACTCCATGGTATAGGTGGCGCGACCCTGCGTGGCCGACCGCAGATCAGTGGCGTAGCCAAACATCTCAGCCAGAGGCACTTCTGCCTGTATTATTTTACCCGCAGAGCTCTCTTCCATGCCGCCGATGAGGCCGCGGCGTCGATTGAGGTCACCCACAACATCACCCATATTCTCTTCCGGCGTCACCACCTCGACAGACATGACCGGCTCGAGCAGCACCGCGCCGCCGCTCTTGGCCAGTTTCTTGGTCGCCATCGAAGCGGCGATCTTGAACGCCATTTCATTGGAGTCGACGTCGTGGAACGAGCCATCATACAGCGTCGCCTTAAGGCCCAGCAGGGGATAGCCCGCCAAAACGCCGTTTTTCATCTGCTCTTCAATACCTTTCTGCACCGCGGGGATGTACTCGCGCGGCACGGTACCACCGACAATCTCGTTGACAAACTCCAGGCCATCCGCGTTGCCGTCTTCACCCGGCTCAAACTTGATCCACACGTGACCGTACTGTCCACGGCCGCCTGACTGCCTGACAAACTTGCCTTCTATTTCCGAGGTATTGCGAATCGCTTCGCGATAAGCCACCTGGGGCTTACCAATATTTGCCTCAACACCAAACTCGCGGCGCATGCGGTCTACCAGTACGTCCAGGTGGAGTTCACCCATGCCGGAGATAATGGTCTGTCCGGATTCTTCATCTGTGCGGACGCGGAAAGAGGGATCTTCCTGAGCCAGCTTGCCCAGCGCCACACCCATTTTCTCCTGATCCGGTTTCGACTTCGGTTCAACCGCTACAGAGATAACAGGCTCCGGGAACACCATGCGCTCGAGAATGATAGGACTATCCGTATCACACAGCGTGTCGCCTGTAGTGACATCCTTGAGGCCGATGGCCGCGGCGATATCACCCGCCAGCACTTCCTTGATCTCTTCACGGCTGTTGGCGTGCATCTGCACCATACGACCGACACGCTCTTTCTTTCCCTTGACCGAGTTGAACACACCGGTACCGCTTACCAGTTTGCCCGAGTAAACGCGAAAGAAAGTGAGAGTGCCGACAAAAGGATCGGTAGCAATTTTAAAGGCCAGGGCCGAGAAGGGGGCATCGTCGTCCGCCACGCGAACCTCGACAGTAGCGTCTTTATCCAGCAGGGTACCCTCTATGGCCTTCACCTCTGTCGGTGACGGCATATAATCGATCACCGCATCCAGCATTGCCTGCACACCCTTGTTCTTGAATGCAGAACCACCCAGTACAGGAATTATTTCATTGGCCAGGGTTCGCGCGCGAATGCCCTGCTTGATTTCGGATTCGGTAAGCGTGCCCTCTTCGAGGTACTTTTCCATGAATTCGTCGTTGGCTTCAGCCGCCGCTTCCATCATGTACTCACGCATTTCAGCGACTTCGTCTAGCATATCTTCAGGCACATCGACGTATTCAAACGTCATGCCCTGGTCAGCTTCATTCCAGATTATCGCCTTGTTTTTGACAAGATCGATGACACCCCTGAAGCCTTCCTCGGCGCCTATCGTCATCTGCAGCGGCACGGCGTTGGCGCCGAGACGCTGGCGCAACTGTTTGACAACCCTGTGGAAATCGGCGCCAGCGCGGTCCATCTTGTTGACGAAGACCATGCGCGGAACTTCGTATTTGTTGGCCTGGCGCCAGACTGTTTCAGTCTGGGGCTGGACACCGGAAGTACCACACAATACCACCACAGCACCATCGAGTACGCGCAGCGAACGCTCTACCTCGATGGTAAAGTCCACGTGTCCCGGCGTATCGATGATGTTGATCCGGTGATCCTCGAACTGGGCATCCATACCCTTCCAGAAACAGGTCGTCGCCGCGGAGGTAATGGTAATACCACGCTCCTGCTCCTGCTCCATCCAGTCCATGGTGGCGGCGCCATCATGCACCTCACCGATCTTGTGGGAAAGACCGGTGTAGAAAAGCACACGCTCTGTGGTCGTAGTTTTACCAGCGTCCACATGGGCGCAAATACCAATGTTCCGGTACCGGCTGATAGGTGTTTTACGAGCCACGATTAATTCCCCATTGAGAATGGTAGGGCGATTACCTAGAAACGGTAGTGCGAGAACGCCTTGTTGGCTTCCGCCATACGGTGCACATCTTCACGCTTCTTCACCGCATTACCTTTACCCTGAGAGGCATCGATAATTTCACCGGCCAGACGCTGACGCATGGACTTTTCACCGCGGTTACGCGAGTACTCTACCAACCAGCGCATTGACAGCGCCACACGGCGGGAGGGACGCACTTCAACCGGCACCTGGTAAGTAGCACCACCGACGCGGCGAGCCTTGACCTCTACCATGGGCGCGATGTTTTCCAGCGCCTGGTCAAATGCTTCCAGGGGATCCGTATTCAAACGCTCCTTCACGATATCCAGGGCGCCGTATACGATGGTTTCGGCAACAGATTTTTTACCACTGATCATCACGTGGTTCATAAACTTGGCCAAAGTCACGTTGCCAAATTTTGGATCTGGCAGGATTTCGCGCTTGGCGACTATTCGTCTTCTTGGCATGGTATATACCTTCTCTCTTCAGGTGATCCGAGCACCAACCTGCAACATATGCGGGGGAGGCAGGGTCTCGGCCTTACTTACATTTCTTCGTCAGCGTGGTAACGCCAGCAGAGCTCGATTACTTGGGACGCTTGGCACCGTACTTGGAGCGACCGTTGCGACGGTCAGACACTCCAGACGTATCCAGGCTGCCACGTACAGTGTGATAACGCACACCTGGCAAATCCTTTACACGGCCACCACGAATCAACACCACACTGTGCTCTTGCAGGTTATGGCCCTCACCGCCGATATACGAGGAAACCTCATATCCGTTGGTCAGGCGTACCCGGCACACTTTACGCAGTGCAGAATTCGGTTTCTTCGGGGTAGTAGTGTAAACACGAGTGCAAACGCCACGGCGTTGCGGGCAGCTCTGCAGGGCAGGCACGCCACTCTTCTCTACTTTACGTTTCCGAGGCTTACGAACCAATTGATTGATCGTTGCCATCTATTTAGAACTCCAAATAAAGTTTCTTCTTGTGACCCTTATGGTCAAAACCCGTCTCCGGCGATTGCAGCAACCACCCAAACTGTAGAATGCGCGAACCCACCCCCGGAAAGAGGAGGCGGCATTCTATAGACGCTCAATGATGTAGTCAACCCGCACTACCTGCCGTGACGGTTTCATACTGCAAATAGTTGAGCACCAGTATCGCAGGGGCGGCGACGCTGAGTCGCCACCCCTGACTGCCGCATGCTGACAGCGGATCAGTTGTCCGCCTGCAGCGCCTCGGTCAGGGCTGCTTCGATCTCCTGCGCCGACACCGTCACCGCATTCTGGCTGTCTCGCGTGCGCTTGCGCTCCGCATGATAGGCCAAACCGGTACCCGCCGGAATCAGGCGTCCAACCACCACATTCTCTTTCAGACCGCGCAGGTAATCGCGTTTGCCGGTTACCGCCGCTTCTGTCAGAACCCGGGTGGTCTCCTGGAAGGATGCCGCCGAGATAAAGCTCTCTGTGGCAAGGGAGGCCTTGGTAATACCCAGCAACTCCCGCTCCCCGGTGGCGGGCACGAGGTTTTCCGCCAACAGGCGTTCGTTCTCTTCCAGCAGCGTCGTGTATTCGACCTGCTCTCCCTTGATCAGGTTGGAGTCGCCAGAGGACGTCACGACCACTTTGCGCAGCATCTGGCGAACAATAACCTCGATGTGCTTGTCGTTAATCTTCACGCCCTGCAAACGATAGACTTCCTGGATCTCATTGACGATGTATTTCGCCAGTTCCTTGATGCCTTTCAGACGCAAAATATCATGTGGGCTGGGAGAGCCTTCAGAGACAACCTCACCCTTCTCCACATGCTCACCCTCGAACACTGACATATGTCGCCATTTGGGGATGAGAGCCTCGTAGTGATCGGCCCCATCCGGCAACGTGCTGCCGTCTGTGGGCGTGATCATCAGGCGGCGTTTGCCCTTGGTTTCCTTGCCGAAGCTGACAGTGCCCGAAATCTCCGCCAGAATCGCGGGCTCCTTGGGCTTGCGCGCTTCGAACAAATCGGCAACCCGGGGCAGACCACCCGTGATGTCACGAGTCTTGGAGCCTTCCTGCGGGATACGGGCGATGATGTCACCGGTATTCACCTTGGCGCCATTCTCCAGGTTGACCTGGGCATCGGGCGGCAGGAAGTAGTGTGCCGGCACGTTGGTACCCGCCAGACACAGTTCCTTACCCTTGCTGTCCACCAGGCTGATGGCAGGACGAATATCTTTACCCGCTGCCGGACGTTCGGCGGCATCCATCACTGAAATACTCGACAGACCGGTCAAATCGTCAGTCTGGCGTTTGATGGTAATGCCCTCTTCCATACCGCTGAATTTGGCGGTACCCGCCACTTCAGTAATAATGGGGTGAGTGTGCGGATCCCAACTGGCGACAACGGAGCCCTTGGTGACTTCCTGATTGTCCTTGACCTTCAACAGCGCACCATAAGGCAGCTTGTAGCGCTCGCGCTCACGACCGCGGACATCCAGAATCGACAGTTCACCTGAGCGACTGACAGCGACGAGATCGCCGTCGACCCGCTCAACCGTTTTCAGGTTGTGCAGGCGCACAATACCGTCATTCATGACTTCGATATTGTCCTGTGCGGTTGCCCGTGACGCGGCGCCACCAATGTGGAAGGTACGCATGGTCAACTGGGTGCCGGGCTCGCCGATAGACTGAGCGGCCACAACGCCGACCGATTCCCCCATATTGATTCGGTGTCCACGCGCGAGGTCGCGACCGTAACAGGCCGAACAGATACCGTGGCGGGTTTCACAAGTAATGGGCGAGCGCACTTCGATTTCGTCGATACCCATCTCTTCCAGGCGCTTGATCCACAATTCGTCCAGCATGGTGCCGGCCATGATCGCGATCTCATCCTCGGTGCCAGGCTTGATAACATCCTTGACCACGAGTCGACCGAGTACCCGGTCCCCCAGGGATTCAATGATGTCACCGCCATCAATAACCGGTGTCATCAGCAGGCCGTAGTCAGTGCCGCAATCCTCTTCGGTCACCACAAGGTCCTGCGCCACGTCCACCAGACGGCGCGTCAGGTAACCGGAGTTGGCCGTCTTCAGTGCGGTATCCGCCAGACCTTTTCGAGCACCGTGTGTGGAGATAAAGTACTGCAGTACGTTCAGGCCCTCGCGGAAGTTAGCGGTGATCGGGGTCTCGATAATCGAGCCATCCGGCTTGGCCATCAGGCCACGCATACCAGCCAACTGACGAATCTGTGCGGGGGAACCCCGTGCACCTGAATCCGCATAGATGTATACAGAGTTGAAAGAGGCTTGTTGCTCCTCTTCCCCGTCGCGGTTGATTACCGGCTCGGTCGACAGGCCTTCCATCATCGACTTTGACACCAGGTCGTTGGCGCGGGACCAGATATCAATCACCTTGTTGTACTTCTCACCCTGGGTTACCAGGCCCTGTGCGTACTGGTTTTCGATTTCCTTCACTTCGGCATCGGCACGCTCGATCAGACCGGCCTTCTCCTCGGGAATTACAAAATCGTTAACACCGATAGATGCACCGGAGCGGGTGGAATAATCGTAACCGGTGTACATCAGTTGGTCGGCAAAGATCACTGTAGCCTTCAGACCAACCATGCGATAACACTGGTTGATGATTCTGGAGATCGCCTTCTTGGCCATATTCTGGTTGACCATTTCAAACGCGATTCCCTCGGGTACAATTTCCCACAGCAGGGCGCGTCCAATCGTGGTATCGGCGACAAAAGAGCGTTCAATGACTTCACCCTCGTCGGTTTTCACTACCTCCTTGATACGCACTTTCACGCGCGCCTGCAGATGCACATGCCCACTTACAAAGGCGCGGTGCACCTCGGACACATTAGCAAATACCATACCTTCGCCCTTGGCATTCACTCGCTCCCGGGTCATGTAGTACAAACCGAGTACCACGTCCTGCGAGGGCACGATGATGGGCTCACCGCTTGCAGGTGAAAGGATATTGTTGGTGGACATCATCAGCGCGCGCGCTTCAAGCTGCGCCTCAATCGTCAGCGGCACGTGGACCGCCATCTGGTCACCGTCAAAGTCAGCATTGTAGGCCGCACAAACCAGGGGGTGCAGCTGAATCGCCTTACCTTCAATCAGCACGGGCTCGAATGCCTGGATACCGAGGCGGTGCAAAGTCGGCGCACGGTTCAGCAGAACCGGGTGCTCGCGAATCACCTCAGCGAGAATATCCCACACTTCCGGCGGCTCGCGCTCGACCATTTTCTTCGCGGCTTTAATCGTAGTTGCGAGGCCGCGGGCTTCGAGTTTGCCGAAAATGAATGGCTTGAACAGCTCCAGCGCCATTTTCTTCGGCAGACCGCACTGGTGCAGTCTCAGCGTCGGGCCCACTACGATCACCGAACGGCCGGAGTAGTCTACCCGCTTGCCCAGCAGGTTTTGCCGGAAGCGACCCTGCTTACCCTTGATCATGTCGGCAAGTGATTTCAGCGGACGCTTGTTGGATCCTGTGATGGCACGACCGCGGCGCCCGTTATCCAACAGCGCATCCACAGACTCCTGCAGCATACGCTTCTCGTTGCGCACGATGATGTCGGGTGCATTCAGGTCCAGCAGGCGCTTCAGCCGGTTGTTGCGGTTGATCACGCGGCGGTACAGGTCGTTCAGGTCGGATGTCGCAAAACGTCCGCCGTCCAGAGGCACCAGCGGACGCAGGTCCGGCGGCAGCACGGGCAGTACATTCAACACCATCCACTGCGGCTTGTTGCCGGACCCGGCAAACGCTTCCATCAACTTCAGGCGCTTGGACAACTTCTTGATTTTGGTCTCTGAGTTGGTGACCGGAATCTCTTCCCGCAGGGTGGCGATTTCCTGCTGCAGATCCAACTGCATCATCAGGTCCTGAATCGCCTCGGCTCCCATCTTGGCGGTGAATTCATCACCGAACTCTTCCATGGCCTCGTAATACTGCTCGTCAGACAACAGCTGGCTTTGCTCCAGCGTGGTCATTCCGGGATCGGTCACAACGTAGGATTCAAAATAGAGCACACGCTCGATATCCCGCAACGTCATATCCAATAGCAAGCCGATACGCGAGGGCAGGGATTTGAGGAACCAGATATGCGCAACCGGACTGGCCAGCTCGATATGCCCCATGCGTTCACGACGCACTTTGGCCAGAGCCACTTCCACGCCACACTTTTCACAAATCACACCACGGTGCTTGAGCCGCTTGTACTTGCCGCACAGACACTCATAGTCCTTCACCGGGCCAAAGATCTTGGCACAGAACAGGCCGTCCCGTTCCGGCTTGAAGGTACGGTAATTAATTGTCTCGGGCTTTTTCACTTCACCAAAAGACCAGGAGCGAATCAGCTCCGGCGATGCCAGTCCGATTCGAATTGAGTCGAACTCATCATTTTGTCCCTGGGACTTCAACAGATTAAGTAAGTCTTTCAAGGCGTTTCCTCCGCGAGGTAATTACTTCCAGGCAGTGCGTGGAAAATCCAGCGCACCTGCCACCAAGTCCAATGTTTACGTTTCTTAATCGTTCTCGAGATCGATATCGATCGCCAGAGAGCGTATTTCCTTAATCAACACATTAAAGGACTCGGGCATGCCCGGCTCCATGCGATGATCACCATCGACAATGTTCTTGTACATCTTGGTTCGACCGGCCACGTCATCGGACTTGACTGTCAACATCTCCTGCAAGGTGTAGGCGGCGCCATAGGCCTCCAGTGCCCAGACTTCCATCTCACCGAATCGCTGGCCACCGAACTGGGCTTTACCGCCCAGCGGCTGCTGCGTCACGAGGCTGTAGGAACCGGTTGACCGGGCATGCATCTTGTCGTCCACCAGGTGGTTCAGCTTCAGCATATACATGTAACCGACCGTAACAGGACGATCAAACTTCTCGCCACTGCGACCGTCGTACAGAGTGAACTGTCCGCTCTCGGGCAAATCAGCCAGTTTCAGCAGGCTCTTGATGGAATCTTCAGCCGCACCGTCAAATACCGGTGTCGCCATCGGCACGCCGTCGGCGAGATTGGCTGCCAGTTCCATCACTTCGGCATCGCTGAAGGACTTGATGTCCTCGAGGCGACCGTCGCCGTTGTTGTAGATAGCTTCCAGGAACTTGCGTACCTCGGCGACTTTTCTCTGCTCCGCGATCATCGTGTTGATCTTGTCGCCCAGACCCTTGGCAGCCATGCCGAGGTGGGTCTCAAGAATCTGGCCCACGTTCATGCGCGAGGGCACACCCAGCGGGTTCAGCACGATATCTACCGGCTCCCCGTTTTCGTCATACGGCATATCTTCAACCGGCATGATCACCGAGATCACACCCTTGTTACCGTGACGTCCGGCCATTTTGTCGCCTGGCTGGATGCGGCGCTTGATCGCCAGATACACCTTGACGATCTTGAGCACGCCCGGAGCCAGGTCATCGCCGCTTTGCAGCTTGCCTTTTTTGTCCTCGAAACGCTCTTCGAGAAGTTTGTTCTGCTCCTCGAGCTGCCGTTGTGCCGACGCCAGCGAATCGTTCAAATTGGCGTCTGACATCTTCAGCTTGAACCACTGTTCGCGATCCAGTTCCGCCAGTACCGCTTCGGTCAGGGTAGTACCTTTCGGGAGACCGCCACCACTTACCGTGGCCTTGCCCTTGAGCATGCTGCCCAGGTGAGCAAAAGTCGCCTCCTCGAAGATACGATACTCTTCCTTCAGATCCTTGCGATACTGATCCAACTGGTGCTTCTCGATCTGTTGTGCGCGGGCATCCTTTTCCAGCCCGTCGCGAGTGAAGACCTGGACGTCTATCACCGTTCCCTTGGTGCTGGTCGGAACACGCAGCGAGGTGTCTTTTACGTCAGACGCCTTCTCACCGAAGATGGCACGCAGCAGTTTCTCTTCCGGTGTCAGCTGGGTCTCACCTTTGGGCGTGACCTTGCCCACCAGAATGTCGCCCGCTTCGACCTCGGCACCAATGTAGACAATGCCCGACTCATCCAGCTTGGACAGTGCGCCTTCACCCACGTTGGGTATATCTCCGGAGATTTCTTCCGAGCCCAGCTTGGTGTCCCTGGCGATACAGGTGAGCTCCTGGATATGGATAGTGGTAAAGCGGTCCTCCTTCACCACCTTCTCGGAGACCAGGATGGAATCCTCAAAGTTGTAACCGTTCCAGGGCATGAACGCGATACGCATATTCTGGCCCAGCGCGAGCTCACCCATATCGATGGACGGGCCGTCGGCGAGAATGTCACCCCGAGAAATCACATCGCCGGCTTTGACGATAGGACGTTGATTGATACAGGTGTTCTGGTTGGAGCGGGTGTACTTGGTCAGGTTGTAGATATCAACCGGTGCCTCGTCTACCGCAACATCCTTCTCGTTGACACGAACCACGATGCGGCTGGCGTCGGCCGAGTCCACGATGCCCGAGCGATTGGCGACAACACAGACGCCCGAATCCGCGGCGACGTAGCGCTCCATACCCGTTCCTACCAGCGGCTTCTGTGCCACCAGCGTAGGCACAGCCTGGCGTTGCATGTTCGAGCCCATCAATGCGCGGTTAGCGTCATCGTGCTCCAGGAACGGAATCAGCGCCGCAGCCACGGAGACCACCTGCTTGGGCGACACATCCATGTAGTCGACACGATCCGGCGGCATCACCGTAAACTCGTTCATGTGACGAACGGCGATCAGCTCATCCACAAATTTCATGTTTTTGTCGAGTGTTGCCGACGCCTGGGCGATAACATGCTCAGCCTCATTGATGGCAGACAAAAACTCGATGTCATCTGTCACCTTGCCGTTTACCACCTTGCGATAGGGGCTTTCAAGAAAGCCATAATCGTTGGTGCGGGCGTAGGTCGCCAGTGAATTGATAAGCCCGATATTCGGGCCTTCCGGCGTTTCAATAGGACAGACCCGGCCATAGTGCGTCGGGTGCACGTCACGCACCTCAAACCCAGCGCGCTCGCGGGTCAAACCACCCGGTCCAAGCGCCGAGACGCGACGTTTGTGAGTGACTTCCGACAGCGGGTTGTTCTGGTCCATAAACTGGGACAGCTGGCTGGAGCCAAAGAACTCCTTGACCGCGGCCGATACCGGCTTGGCATTGATCAGGTCCTGCGGCATCAGGCCTTCGCTCTCGGCCATCGACAGGCGCTCTTTTACCGCGCGCTCAACACGCACAAGACCGACGCGGAACTGGTTTTCAGCCATCTCGCCGACGCTGCGCACACGGCGGTTCCCCAGGTGATCGATATCATCCACCATGCCTTTACCGTTGCGGATGCCGACCAGTGTTCTGAGGACATCGACGATATCGTCGCGGTCGAGTACACCGCTGCCAGTCACTTCCTCACGACCCAGGCGACGGTTGAACTTCATACGACCTACAGCGGACAAATCATAGCGATCTGCAGAGAAGAACAGGTTCTGGAACAGGTTCTCGGCAGATTCTTTGGTGGGCGGCTCGCCGGGGCGCATCATACGATAGATTTCAACCAGTGCTTCCAGTTCGTTGCGGGTGGAATCCTGGCGCAGTGTGTCAGAGATGAACGGGCCACAATCGAGCTCGTTCGTGTACAGGGTCTCGATAGTCTTGACTCCCGCCTCCAACAACTTGGCGAGCACTTCTTCACTCAGCTCGGTGTTACATTCAATAAGCACTTCGCCGGTCTTCTCGTCCACGACATTGGTCGCCAGAGCGCGGCCATACAGGTATTCGCCCGGAATCTCCAGTTCCTTGATTTTGGCTTCTTCAAGTTCGCGAATATGGCGCGCGGTAATACGGCGCCCCTCCTCCACAACAACTTTCTTACCAGCCTTGATATCGAACGAGGCCACGTCACCACGCAGGCGCTCGGGAATCAGCGTCATTGTGTAGTTGCCGTCTTTTGCAACCTTGAACGTGTTCACGTCGTAGAACATGCTGAGTATTTCCTCAGCCTCGTAACCCAGGGCGCGCAACAATATCGTCGCGGGAAGCTTGCGACGGCGATCGATACGGACGAAGACCATATCCTTGGGGTCGAATTCGAAGTCCAGCCAGGAGCCACGGTAGGGAATCACCCGGGCGGAATACAACAGTTTGCCCGATGAGTGTGTCTTGCCCTTGTCGTGGTCGAAAAACACACCCGGAGAGCGATGCAACTGGGACACGATCACGCGCTCGGTACCATTGACAACAAAGGTACCGTTATCGGTCATCAGGGGGATCTCCCCCATATAGACTTCCTGTTCCTTGATGTCCTTGATGGTTTTGTTGGACGACTCTTTGTCGTAGATGATCAAGCGGACCTTTACGCGCAGGGAGCAGGAGTACGTTACGCCTCGCAACTGGCACTCGTTGACATCGAATACAGGCTTACCCAGCTTGTAGTCAACATATTCCAGTGCGGCGTTGCCGCTGTAGCTGACAATCGGGAATACGGATTTAAACGCGGCATGCAGGCCGTAGTCGCCCCGCTCGTCCAGGGGAGTTCCCTGTTGGGTAAATTTCCGATAGGAATCCATTTGGATCGCAAGCAGATAGGGAACATCCATCACCTTCGGCAGCACGCCGAAATCTTTGCGAATACGTTTTTTCTCAGTGTACGAGTATGCCATCAGTACTCCCCAGCGTGATTAGCGTTGCATCGCCGTCAAGGCAATCAACCAGCCCCCTGCGGGGCCAAAATAAGGCGGTAGCAGTGCGCACCAACCCTGACAAAATCTCATTTTCTTGAAGCGGGAAAAGGCCGGCAAGCAACATGCCCACCAGCCTTATCCTTATCTGGCCGAAGCCAGACCTGAGCCGGACTTACTTAAGCTCAGCGGTGCCACCAGCTTCTTCAAGCTGCTTCTTGATGTCTTCTGCTTCCGCCTTGGGTACACCTTCCTTGATAGAAGAAGGCGCGCCGTCAACCAGTGCTTTGGCTTCTTTCAGGCCCAGGGCTGTCACTGCGCGAACGACTTTGATGACGTTTACTTTCTTCTCGCCAGCAGCGGTAAGAACCACGTCAAAATCAGTCTGCTCTTCAGCAGCGGCACCGGCGTCACCGCCGCCAGCGGCAGCAGGAGCGGCAGCAACAGCAGCAGCTGCAGTTACACCAAATTTTTCTTCCATTGCTTCGATGAGGGACACGATGTCCATTACACTCATTTCGGCGATTGCTTCCAATATATCGTCTTTAGACAGAGCCATGACTCATATCTCCTATATAGCTGATTAGATATTCACGACAACGACTTACGCCGCTGCCTCTTTCTGATCGCGTACTGCTGCGAGCGTGCGAACCAGTTTTCCAGGTACTTCGTTCATTGTCTGAACCAGCTTGGTCACCGGCGCCTTCATCACACTCATCAATATCGAGAGTGCCTGATCACGCGTGGGCAACTTAGCGAGAACGTCCAACTGATCTGCACCCAGCATCTGGCCGCTTACCGCCAGCGCTTTTACCTCAAAGGCTCCGTTTTCTTTCGCGAAGTCCTTGAAGATTCGAGCCGCCGCACCTGGATCCTGCATTGAGAATCCAAACAGGGAGGGACCGGTCAACGAGTCGTTAACGCACTCGTAGTCAGTTCCTACCAGCGCGCGCCTTGCCAAGGTGTTCCGCACTACACGGAGAGTCACCTCATTTTCGCGCGCGGTTTTGCGCAGGGCTGTCATTCCATCCACAGTCACGCCACGTGAGTCGGCGATAACAAGGGACAGTGCACTGGTGGCTGTCTCGTTAACTTCAGCTACGATCGCTTTCTTGTCTTCGAGTCTTATTGCCACTGGAGTTACTCCTGGATTGCTAAGTTTGTGCAACCAAACCAATTTTCATCGCCTCGGTCAGCACAGTTAAGTATCGACAAAACTATATCGACACCGCTTTGCGTGGTGAACACGTTCACCATCTGCGTAGGCTTTGGCGACTTCCGGGGAACTCGCCGCGATTAAACCGCCTCTGACAAACGGCGTCAGGCTTGGCACCTACGGTCTTTGATGGCCTTCAGTTCTCAGCTATATGGGCTAATCGCCCGGCGCCTTATCCAAAGACCTCAAAGTGGGCCCCGACAAAACCTGTGGTCTCGTCAGTGGCCTACAATACCCCCCTCCGTGGAGGCACTTGAGGAACCGCCCCTCGTGAGGGCGATTCGATCAACTTTCTACCGACCCCTGGTCGATAGTAATACCCGGGCCCATCGTCGTGCTCAGGCTGATTTTTTTCAGGTAAACCCCTTTCGCAGAGACGGGTTTGGCCTTTCTCAGGTCAGCCAACAGGGCTTCCAGGTTACCTTTGATCGCGGACAGCTCGAAATCGATCTTGCCGATTCCGCCGTGAATGATGCCGTTCTTGTCGGTGCGGTAACGCACCTGACCGGCTTTGGCATTCTTGACGGCTGTTTCCACATCCGGTGTCACTGTGCCCGTCTTGGGATTTGGCATCAGACCTCTGGGACCCAGCACCTGACCCAACTGACCCACCACTCGCATGGCGTCCGGTGAGGCAATCACTACATCAAAATCCATCATGCCGCCTTTGATCTGCTCTGCCAGGTCTTCCATACCGACCAGGTCTGCACCGGCGGCCTTGGCCTTTTCCGCTGCGTCGCCCTGGGTGAATACGGCTACCCGAACGGTGGAACCGGTACCAAAAGGAAGGGTGGTTGCACCGCGTACCGCCTGGTCAGATTTACGGGCGTCAATACCCAGATTGACAGCCACCTCTACCGTTTCGTTAAACTTAGCGGTAGCCAGTTCCTTCAGCAGGTTTACCGCATCTTCCAGCGGATAGGCCTTCTGGGAGTCAACCTTTTCTTTAAATACGCGAATACGCTTGGATAACTTGGCCATCTTAATTCACCCCTTCTACTTCGATACCCGCAGAGCGGGCACTGCCGGCGATAGTGCGCACTGCGGCGTCCATATCAGCCGCGGTCAGGTCTGGCCATTTTTGTGTGGCGACATCTTCCAGTTGCTCCCTGCTCACCTTGCCCACTTTTTTGGTGTTGGGCGTGCTGGAACCCTTGCCGATCTTCGCCGCTTTCATCAGCAGAACGGAAGCCGGCGGAGTTTTCTTGATAAACGTGAAAGAGCGGTCTGCGTAAACAGTAATGACTACTGGAATCGGCAGGCCGGGCTCCATGCCCTGGGTCTCGGCATTGAACGCCTTGCAGAATTCCATGATGTTGACACCGTGCTGGCCCAAAGCGGGACCAACGGGTGGGCTCGGGTTGGCCTGGCCGGCCTTCACCTGCAGCTTGATATAAGCCTGGACTTTTTTAGCCATTTCTAATCTCCCGGGTACAATCGCCGTTTGGGCCGCTATGGCCTACTGGGGCTCCCCAATTAAGGCAGCAGCGCTGCCGTCTGTTCAGGACTGGACGGGCACAGGCCGCGCTCAGTCCACTTCGCAATCAGGCCTTTTCCACCTGACTGAATTCCAGTTCCACCGGGGTGGAACGCCCAAATATCAGCACCGCCACATTGAGGCGGCTTTTTTCATAATTCACATCTTCAACGACGCCATTGAAGTCATTGAATGGGCCATCGACAACCCGCACCATCTCACCGGGCTCGAACAACGTCTTGGGTCGAGGTGCTTCTACACCGTCTTCGACACGCTGCAATATGGCGGCGGCTTCTTTGTCAGAAATGGGAGCGGGCGCATCGGCCTTGCCGCCGATAAAACCGAGTACCCGTGGCGTCTCCTTGACCAGATGCCAGGTATCATCACCCAGTTCCATTTGAACCAGTACATATCCGGGAAAGAACTTTCGCTCGCTGCGCCGCTTTTGACCGCCGCGCATTTCCACCACCTCTTCAGTGGGAACCAGCACGTCGCCAAAACGGTCCTGCATATGGTGCAGTTCGATGCGCTCCTTAAGGGCGGCAGCAACTTTCTTTTCGTACCCGGAATAGGCATGAATGACGTACCATCGCATTGCCATCAACTAACCCTTATTTTGTGTGTTAAACAATTGCAAGCGACACCAGCCAACCCAACAGAGAGTCGAGTCCCCACAAGAGCAGTGCCACCAGCAAAACGAAAGCCACAACAATCATTGTGGTCTGGACAGTCTCCTGCCGCGTGGGCCATACAACCTTGCGTATTTCAGTTCGCGACCCCTTTACCAGCGCCCAGAAAGCTGCACCCTTGGCCGTCTGGAGAGCGACCATGCCAGCCACTCCCGCAAGCACCAGAATGCCCAGCACTCTGTACAGCAGGGACTGATCGGAATAGTAGCTGTTGCCAACTACCGCAACCGCCACCAGAACAGCTACGACAGTCCACTTGACCGCGTCAAACCTGCTCGCAGTTGTTTCAACACTCATTAAATCAACCTTGTTACATTAGACTGCCAGTTCAGAGGCAGCTCCCGCCAATTAATGGCAGGCCAGGAGGGAATCGAACCCCCAACCTGCGGTTTTGGAGACCGCTGCTCTGCCAATTGAGCTACTGGCCTAAACCTCGTACTGAGACAACGAAGCCGAACTGCTCGTTCAAGCGGTTCGGCTTGGCCTCAAGGGGACGGGTGTTATGTCGCCCCCGACTGCAATGCAGTCCCTTTTTCTTACTCGAGAATCTTTGCAACCACGCCAGCGCCTACAGTACGGCC
>TARA_R110002072_G_scaffold146624_1_pt1 | contig 15827 bp, 5 predicted proteins | sample TARA_R110002072 | Tara Oceans TARA_R110002072 (sample SAMEA4397118) | marine metagenome | biome: Polar Biome; feature: [SRF] surface water layer (ENVO:00010504); material: water (ENVO:00002006), including particulate matter (ENVO:01000060) such as... | depth 5 m | reverse complement strand
TAACTGTAAAAAAGATTGATCCAAATAATCGTTGGGTTACAAAAGCTGGGTGGTTACTTGAAAATGGTAAAGCCACTTACAGTGGAGAAGGAGATAATGATATAAAACAACTTAATGTTATAGAAATAGGGAAAACATATGAAGTGACTGTTGACGTTCTAGCAAACAGCGGTTCAGGCATAAACACAGTTTTTGTTGGAGGCACCCAAGTTAGTACTAAGCATCTTGAAATAGGAACTCACGTTTTCGAAGGTTCGACAAGTAATTCAAATACAAATATATACATCTACGGTAGAGGTGGGGAAGATTTCCAGATAGGTAGTGTATCAGTAAAGGAGATTGACCCTCATTGGAAGATAACTGTGGATAAAGACGATACCATTAACAATGTGGGTATACATCAATCAGACTTATTCGAGTACGAAAAAAGCTACAAAGTAGTTGTTAGAGCTAGAAGAAATGCTGTAGATGGTGGTGTAGATTTTAGAGCAAATGTAGCTAGAACAAAAGGGCAATATATCAACAACTTTCCAGTAGATACTAACCTACCAGATATAAGCCAAGTGGGGCTTGGATCAATGCTATTAACCACTAGTTACCAAGATTTTACTTTTTACCACACGTGCACGATTGGTGGTGATACTTTGGGTTATAACGATTTGTTTATACAAAGACTTGAGAGTCAAACATATGTTGAAGGTTCACAAATTATAATTTCAAGTGTCTCTGTAGTAGAAGTAGCGCCAAGTTGGACTATCAGTACGAGCGACCATGAAGCAGTATCTGTACGGGTGGGATCCGACGGAGCTACAATCATATCTGAAACCGGTGAATACGTTGCTTTAGCGTGTGAATTCGGTGGGGATACTGTCATGGAGGTAGGTAAAAATTACACAATAAGTGTAGATGCTATTGTTAATAGTGGATCAGGGGTTAAATTAAACCATTTCCATTCCATCCATCAAGGAATTACCACAACTGGTTTACATACATTTAACTCTATTGGGAAAGGAAATTCACATATAGCCATCGCAAGGCGTGATGCTTCTGGTTCGTCAAGTACTACTATAAGAAGTATATCTATCAAAGAAGTACATCCAAAATGGGAGGTTAGTTCTTACATCGGTAGTTTTATAAGTAGTGACTCACAAGCTTCTCACACTCCTACTTATGTGATCAACGAAGATTATGAATACACCACTAATGTTGACCTAATTGATAGTGACCTAATTTGGAATAATATTTCTCCAAGTAATGGCTGGACGGAAAACAACGAAGGAGTATTTATAGGTGATGAAACAGATACTTGGTTTTGGGGCGGGGGTTTAATTGAAGCACATAAGTCTTATGAAGTAAAGTATACTATATCAGAGTATGTTGCAGGTCAAGTTAGGATAAGAGGAACTGCAGGCGGTGATGATACTCCACTTAGGTCCGAGAATGGGGACTATACAGAGATACTTGTGTTAGGTGAAACCACGAACAGCAAATTATATATAATCGGTTTTCAGGATGAAAATGCCGATTCATTCACTGGAAACATAAGTAATATCCAATTAAGAGAAATCAACCATTTACCAAATGCAACTATATCAGATGTTGATGACGTTGAAGCACTGGTAGATACTAGTTTTGATGATGAGACTAAGTGGAATAAAAACCCTAACTGGACAGTATCTGGAAGTAATGCGGTTTGTGATGGTACTTCTACAGCATCTATAAATCAATCATTATCAAACTTGGTAATTGGTGGTGCATATGAAGTTGTAGTAGAAGTAACAGAGTTAACACGTGGTAGAGGTTTTAAAGTTAGACTAGGAGACAGCGGATTATATAGTGTTATACCTAGCAAGGTAGGTTTTCACAAGGTAAGATTGCTTGGATCTTCATTCTCTGGGATACACAATAGTATTTACATAAACCCATTACCTGATATTGGTACTGCAAGTACTAATATAACTATTGGTAAAATAGGTAGTGTATCTGCAAAATTACTCTATACAGCGAAGATCACTAAGTCTAATGATAAAGATTGGAGAAGCGCCTTTATAAAACAACCTGTGATCTATACACCAGGTAAAACCTACATGGTTAGGTTCCGTGCTAAAGCAGGTAGTAATATGGCTGAAAGCGTAATACAAGCTAGACATAATTTTAATTTCTCGAGCGCTTACGCAGTAGGAGATGGTTTCCTTAATGGTAATATAAACATATCAACTGACTGGCAATACTTTGAAGGTACATTCATAGCAGACAATGATTCTAGTGATATTTCTTTTGGTGCACCATCTTGGCATCTTAGTGGAATTGGTGAATATTTCTTTATAGATTCCGTACAAGTAAAAGAGGTTGGTTCTAATTGGAATTTCGTAAGAAGTGACAATGGGCAATTCGGTGGTTCTTGGGAACCTATAAGTTTTGGTTTCGTAGGTGGTGGTAGAGCTAGAATCACAAACATAGCTCACGAGACTGGAACGGGTATAACCCAAGTTCAAGCTAGTATATCACAGGATAATGTATTTGAACCTGGTAAGAAGTATTCAATACAGCTAACAGCTAGCGAGGTTATACCAGGTAGTGGTAGTAAAGTCAAGTTATTAGGGGCAGAGAATGTAACTGGTAATTATGGTTTTGGCTTTGGAACGCACACAGGTACGTTTATAGCAAGTCAACATCATGTTACAATCATGAGGTTGGACCCTTCGATTAATTGTGATATGTATATAGATGATGTTGTTATAAGAGAGTTAGAATACACCCCAACTGCACCAGAAGATAAAACTATATCTTTTAATGAGAAATCCAAGGGTTGGTCTAGTTTTAAATCGTTTGTTCCAGAAACAGGTTTATCTATTAATGACGAATACTTAACTGGTAGAGACGCTCGGGTGTGGTCTCATCATGCAGCTCCACTAGTAGCAGGTGGAACTCCTTATGCTAATAATTTCTACGGAGCACAATATACTTCAACTGTAGATATATTATTCAACGACAATCCAAGTAGTGTAAAAGGTTTTGGTAGTATAAACTACGAAGGAACACAGGCTAAAGTAAATGCTGTTAAAGATGAGTATATAGGCGATGCGGCTGGTAATACGTTATCTACATTGGATGGAGAGTATTACAACCTAAATAGTCAAGAAGGTTGGTATGTTGAATCATTCAATACCGATCTTCAAGAAGCGAGAGTAGGTGAGTTTATAGACAAAGAAGGTAAGTGGTTTAATCATATAGGTGGTATTACAACTACATTAAGTAATTTAGATTCTAGAGAATTCACAGTACAGGGTATTGGTATTGGTACACTTGTTCCAGAAGAGGTTCCAGATGAGGTTGTAGAACCTGTAATAGTAAGTTTAACAATACAAGAAAATAACGACTAATAATGGGATTAATTAATTGTTCAATATCAGACAACGGTGCAGTAGTAATTCAGCATGATTCAGGGGTAGATGATATACCTAATGTAGAATTATTTATATCAGCTAATGATGGGTATGTTGTCTCAGCAAGTGACTTTATTGATGGAACTTTGCTTACTTACCCTCAACAATCAGATGATACAGATTACAACGATATATTTGATAGTATATTGCTAGAAGACACTACGTCACCTGGTTCACCAGATAATCAAGTTAAAGTTATAGTTAACTTTATACAAGGTTATTTTATATCAGCAGATACAATTCTTTTTATAGATATAGATGGGTTTGCAGTTATACCTTCAAAGACGGTACATCTTGCCCTTATAGAAGACATGTCTAATATGGTGGTTGACGAAGGCTCTGATTTGTTTAACACTGGAGCTGGTACATTTGATTCTGGTACTTATACTTGGGGAGCTTACGATCACCACTCAATTACTAATGTAAGTAACGAACTAAAAATAACTCAGGATACTGCCCCACCTACTGATGGTGCTGCAGCTGCATATTTGTATCTTAGAGCGCTAGATCCCTCAGGTACATCAGGTGATCTATCCTCTGCTTTAGTACAGGATACAAACTACGTTTTACAATTCGAAGCAAGATATACTGGTGGTTCCGTTGGTCCTACTGCTAAAGTCTTGTATGGTGGTGCGACCGCTATTTCATGTAAACCGTTTACGAATGAAATGGAAACTTATAGGGTTTATTTTAAAGCTGTTGACGTGGTCACTCCTTCTTTGCAGATTCTGGGTATGAATATAGATAATCAAGTATTCATAGATAACATAACCATAAAGCAAAGTACTCCTACCGCTACGTTTACGTTCTTAGATGTTTATAGTGGTAGTGTTTTAGATTCAGAGCTAGGTAGCTCGGCTGGTAACGTGCAGTTAGGTGACACCGCAAGTAACGATCAATTATATTACTTTACCACAGAGGTTACCCCAGGAGAACAAAAAAAGATAGCAACTATAAAATGTAAAGTCACAGACAACTTAGTTGATGGTTTGCGTCACTTCCTTGAAGGTCCTATAGCAACTAATGATGCTGGTGATGTTGGGTATAGCAAGTTTGAATTGCTACCATCGTTAAGTGTAACCCCAAACGTAACAACAGTCGACACTTGGAATAGTAGTACTATCACCCAAGAAAAGATTTTTGATTTATGGTTTACAGAACCACTTGACGCAGGGGAATCTCCAAATTTGTCCGCTGGGTTATACGATGAAGCCTACTCTTTGTTTGTATTTGCTAGGATGGGTGAAGTTTTGGATGAAGTTATACCAGATGAACCAACTAGTGAGGTTCCACAGGTTGGGGAAATATGGTATGCAAGTGTTAATCCTTACGCTATTTACGATGGAGTTGTAACCGAAAGAATACAAGAAATCGAAGGTGATGATAGTGGTGGTGTAACTGGTTTTATAACATTAATGAGTGACATGTTAGGTGGTACACCACACTCTTGGGATGACTGGAGTGATGCGTTTTCGATAGCTGCATCTTTCCTGGAGTGGCCTAATTATGCTGAGGCTGTAATAATAAATAGTGTTAGATCTACTTTAGAAAGTGCTACAGGTTTTGCTGCTTTTTCTGACGAGAAGTACTGGTTATCTACCGAACATCCTGCATTGCCTGAATTACATGCACGACAATATAATTATGTGACTGGTGCTACTAATTATACTACTAAGGATTTCATTAAAAAGGTTCGTGCTATAAAAACATTCGAGTCACCAGCTTTCCGTGGAGGTGTTGTTGGTGCAAGACATGAAGTTACAAATGCAAGGACTAATCTTAATGATTTTACAAACAATGCCTCTAATATTATCCCATCAAGTGGGATAACAAAAACCAATGCACCAAGAGTGGATATTCATGGTGTACCTGGTTCTAGATTCTCTGTTGAATTTAGAGAAACTGCTGTTGTTGAGTCTGTCACTGGTAGATCTCTAGGTACGGGTGGCGTAGATTACTTTGATGGACTTTTACCTGATATGCCAGACGGTGTCGTTGCAATACCAGCTAGTGGTATTTATTCTTTTAAATTCCCTGAAATAACAGATTGGTCAGACTCTTCTACTGTTGGTTGGAAAGAGTTTGAAATGAAAATCATAGCAGCAAGTAACACTACTATAAAATCTAAGGTGGTTAAAAAAGGTGGTATATCTACTAACATTGGTAGACTTGGGTCTACAGTGACGAATAAGTTTTATCAATACCCTAATGTGAACATTAAAATACAAGCCACTAAAAATTCTACTTGGACATTTGATGGGACTAGTCATTTAGGTAGTGAAGCTGGGCACGTCACCCACTTATTCCTAGGTGGAAGCGGTAGTACTAAGACTGGTAAACCAAAAGAATCAATCTCTAGTTCTAAAAAGTACACTGACGCACAAAAGGTATTAGACTTTGAGATTATAGTTAACAAAGGTAGTAGTGGCATTTTCTCTCTAAATACTGGATACACTTTTGATAAATCTAGTTTTGTAGTTACAGATGAAGAAAACGATTGTGTAGTAACATTTAGTAGTCTACAAGCTGATATAGGTAGAGGTATTGCTGATGGTACTAATAATACGGACTACGCTAGTGTTAGTGGTACTATACATTTTAGCAACTTTGGATTACAAGACCAGGTATTCACTTTAGATTTAGATCAGATATTTAACAACGCATAATATATAGATATGATAACAATAACTTTTGATCAAGATATAAATACCTCGGTTCAAGTTGGTGACACAGCCTACTATTGCCCTGTAGCTATCAATGGAGGTTTTGATACCGCCGCTCAGACTGATATAGTTCAGATTGGGGTTATCACCGTTGTAAAGCATAATTATATAGAGTGTGACAACATAAATGGAGCTGAACCTACCGATGGTAGTTTTATATTATTCAGCAAAGACAATGCTGTAAATATGAGCTCACCAACAGGTTACTATGCTAACGTAAAGTTTGTTAATGACTCTACAATTAAAAGTGAGATGTTCGCAGCTACTTGTGACGTATTTGAAAGTAGTAAATAAAACCTGATAACTGTGATTATATTATTGAATCAAATATAATCATATGCCTAAGAATGAATTGTCTAAAGCTGAGAGCAAAGAAGTAGCTCTAAGTAATAGAGAACAAATACAGGGATTACAGAATTTACTAGTAGATAATGCAGACGGAGTAAATATTGTAACACATCAAAACTCTGAGATATTTCCATTAGAACATACATTCGCTGACGGTATCTACGTTAGACAGATGACAATGAATAAAGACAGTTTAGTTGTCGGAGCTATACATAACCACTTACATGTATGGTTTTTATTGTCTGGGCATATCACAGTAGCTACAGAGGAAGAGAGTCTAGAATATATAGCACCGTGTTATGTATTAGCTACACCCGGAACTAAAAGGGTTATATATGCAAATGAAGATTCAGTGTTTGTAAACGTTCACAAGAACCCAACAAACAATCAAGATATAGAAGAGCTAGAGAGAGAAATCGTCTCAGCAACATTTGAGGAGTACGAAGAATACATTAATAAAAAATAATAAAGTATGTCGTTTTTATTAGCAGGAGCAGCAGTAGTTAGTGCCGGTGTAGGTATAGCTAAAGCTATAAGCTCTGGTAAGAAGCAGAAAGCTGCTGAGCGTAAAGAAGCTAAAGCTCGAGCGGAAATGGATAAGCAGAAAGCCGCATTCGCTGGTTTAGATACTAGTAACCCATTTATGAATATGGAGAATACCATGGAGGATTTAACTGTTAATCAGAAGGAAGCTGAAATGGTTAACCAACAAGGTCAACAGCAACGCGCTAATATAATGGGGCAGATGAAAGGTATGGCTGGTGGAAGTGGTGTCGCAGCGTTGGCCCAACAAATGGCTAACTCAGGACAGTTAGCTTCTCAGAAGTCATCAGCGTTGATTGGTAATCAAGAAGCAGCTAACCAAAAATTAGAACGAGGTGAGGCTAGTAGGCTGCAAGGTAAAGAGAGAGATGGCGAAGTATTATCTAGAAATATGGAGAGAGATAAAACTTCAACTCTACTAGGTATGGCTCAAAGTGAGACAGCTGGGTTTGCAGATAAAGCTGCTGGATATGAAGCTGCTAAGTGGGATGGTATCACGCAAGTCGGCCAAGCCGGTATGTCAGCTGCAGGTTCAGATAGAAATATAAAGAAGAATATAAATAAGATAGGTGAATCTGATAGCGGTTTAAATATATACAGTTTTGAGTATATAGATAAGTCACATGGTGAAGGTTTATTCCAAGGTGTTATGTCTGATGAAGTCCCACCAGAAGCGGTTGTTAGGAAGGATGGTTACGACAGTGTTTACTATGATATGTTGGACGTAGAATTTAAAAGAATATAATTATGGGGGCAGATGCTACATTAGTTAAAGGTGCATACGAAGCTAACAAATACAGGGGACAAGCAGTTGATGCTGCTCAACGCAGGTTAGGTGATAGTTTAAACGAAGGTGTTAGTCAAATTGCAGCTAACAAGAGAGCAGAGAAAGAAGCTCTTGAAGTTAAAGCTGAAGAGGCTGCAGCTAGAGGTGTAGGAGAGGAAGACAAGGAGCAAGTGAAAGGTAGAGTACTGACTCTACAAGAGGAGTTCCTGGACCCCAATACTACCGAGCAGAAAAAACAAGAACTACAAGAAGACTTGTCTAAGCTAGCGAAAAACATGAATGATGTTAATGAAATAACAGGTTCATTTGCCGAGAGTGTTATGGGTCAAGATATTAGTGCTGGAGCGACCACGGAGCAATCAGAGTTCTTAAATCACATACTTAGTGATGGTAAGAGAGTTATAGAAAACCCTGATAAGCCTGGTGAGTTTGGTTTTGATTTAAACGGTAGTTTTATATCAACCACTAAAGCAAATAAAATGCTAAGTCAGACACAGATAGATGTCGGAGCTCAAAGCAGTTTCGGTGAAGTCAGGGGGAACTTTAGTGATGTTAGTAATAAGGACTCTAACTTTCAGGAAGTTCAAGTATACGAACAGATGGAAAGTATAATAAGTAAAGCGGAGAACAAACGGTCCCTATTCTTTGACCCAATGTTTGGTAATACTTCTATGGTTGAGGACATGAAAGCAGGTGATTTACAGATAAAGTATACTGACCTAAGGAAGGCTGGTTTATCAGAGGAGGAGATTGAAAACTTAGACACAGACGGTGATGGGGTTATGACAGGTGCTGATACACTTGAAGGTGGCGATCAAGGTTCTGTTATAGATGCTTTTATGGAAAGTGATGATTTTATCACTCAACGGGAAACTATACTGGCAGGTTATCTGACTGAGCACGTTGCAAGGAATTGGAGACAGGCCTACAAGGCTGAGCATGGCGAAGAGGAATTTGGTGAGTTTATGAAAAAGCAATATCCAACAGCTGCTCCAATACCACCAGTCGATGGTGAACAAAAGGAAGAAGTTAGTGTTACTGAATATATAGAAAATACAAATTAATATGACTATAGAAGAAACAATCGCTCTCATGTTAAAGAATGAAGAGTCTCCAGCTAAAATACAAGAAGTTAAAGATGCTTGGGAAGAAAAGAAAAAGAATAAGAAGAAGGAAGAGGCGGGAAAGACAAGCGACAATGCAACGGGTGTAGATGCAGCGTCGGGAAACGAAGCACCGAGTACGGAATTAGAGTCGGAAGATGGTTCTTCGGAATTACCAGAGCCAGCTAGGCAAGATAATACGTTAGTTAATTTTGGGTTTCCAGAACCAATACACAATGGTCAACCTAGTGTAGTACCAGAGCTGACTGCTGAAGAATTTGAGGATTTAGTTAATAATTTAAAGCCTACCCCAGAACTCGAAGAACGAGTTAATAAATATCCTAGACAAAAGAAAATAAACGAACTTACAGGTGGGCCACGATTTGGTATGTGGCCTGGAGATTACCCAACAGTGAACACTGGTGATACTGAGGTTACAGCACTGAATGCTTTAAAAGGTTTGTTTGGTGAAACTAAACCTGAGGAAACGCCTGTATCTAAAACTTTAGAGTTAGAGGAGATGGAGACATTGATGGCCGACATGAGTGGGTCATTTAATAACCTGTTTGAAGGTATGTTATCCAGTGAGGTTAGTGAATTACAGAATATGCAGAGTGATCCTGTCAAGTACGAAGATAAAATCAAAAGTATAGAAGATAAAGCTTTTGACGAACTATCTAAGAAATACCCTGGTTTGAGTAAAAGGGAGTTTCAAGATCTAGCTCGAGTTGGTAATACAGGTTTGTTTCAACAGGCTTTAGACAACCAAACATCTAAGTATGCTAAAATAAAAAGCAAAGCAAATATAGAAGGCGGTTTATCTATAACTGACGAAGAGTTTGAGGGTACTATATATGAGTTAGATAGTAGACTCAGCCCTAAGATGATGAAGAAGAAAGATATTGAGACAGCTATAAGAGAAAAGAATAGAGAATTAAATAGCACTAACGATCCTTTATTACAAGAAGTTCTTAAAGGTGAAATAGCTTTGCTACAAGATGACAAAACTAAACTAGCTACCATACAAGCCACCACGGGTTCAATGGGTGAACAAACTGGTATGTTTGGTAGTGAGGAAAGCATTGATCCAGTTTTAGCTGGGTCGTACATGGAGTACGAGACAACTAAATATCAAGCTGAAAGAAAGGAAGAAGCTAGTGAGAGAGCTGTAGCTACAGTGCCAGTTATGCTTGAGGGGTTAATGAACAGTAACAAAACTATGACTGGGTTCGAGGCTTTTGAATCCCTACTAAAGGGTAAGACTGCTGAAAAGAAAAGATTAATAGCTTATGGTGATACAGAAACTATACCGCTAAAAGGTGTTAACAGAATGCCTAAACTTTACAATGAACTTAAAGCTCTTGGTTTAGTAGATGATAAATCTGGTAATTTAGTTAATGTGCCTATAAGTGATCTTTACGATTTGGGTTACGATGTTAGAGATTTTGAAAGTATGCTAAACTTTCAAGGCCGCGAGGATATGCTAAACGAAGAGGCTTTCGATAAACTTGCTAACTACGAAGATGCTATGTATCGAGTGGAGGGTGAGATGAAGACTATACATGACCAAGCTTATGTTAATATAGATCCCGCAACATTAAGTCGTGGCGGCGGAGTCGCTACGTTTGTTCAAACAGGTATCGAGGCTACGTTAACTGCTTTTACTGATTTAAGAAGAGAGGAAGCTATAGATATGGTCGCTGGTCCTAACAAAGACCGTACAGCGTCTTATATGTTAGAAAAGTTTGAAGAGATAGTACCTGTATTTAATGAGGGGAATAAAGATAAAATAGAAGCCGGTGAGATAGATGAATTAGGTTTTACTAAAGACGAGATGAAAGCTATAGAGAAAAGCTTTGGTGAAGAAGTCGGTGAGGGTGTTGGTCATTTCGTACCAATGCTAGTAGAGCTTGGGGTTTTATCTGCGGCTACTGGTACTGTTATGAGTGTACCCACAATAGCTAGGGGATTAGCTACACTAAGAGGTGGTTCAGGTTTTCAGAAAGCTACATACCATGCTGTAATGGCTATGATTGAAGAAGGTAAAATGTACACCGTAGGTATGGGTGCTACAACAGGTTCTTCATTTTATGCTGGTGGCCAGTTAACAGCTGGATTGACTCCGTTTAAAAGTAGGTTTAAGTGGATGGATCCTTTATATCAAAAGGTTATAAAAGGCGGGGTCGTAGGTGCTGCATCATCACAGTTGGCTATAGTATCTGAAGCTGCTTACGATGACTTGATGGGTGATAGAGATTTTCAAGCGGCTATGGACGATCACTTCGGAGACTTAGAGTTTAAAGATATAATTACTGAAGCTATAGTATTTGGTATAGTAGGTGCTTCGCATACTAAGAAATCCGACTTCATGAGAACTAAAGATAAGTACGATGCTGTAGTAGAGCTTACTAAAGAAATGGAAAACTTAATACCTTTAGAAGGTAGAGAGAAGATGAGTGCAAAAGATAAGTCTAAGTATGATGCTTATTATGATGCTAAATCTAAGTTGCAACAACAGATAATGGTTGAGACTAATGCTTTAGAGTTAGATCCTAATAGTAAAGACTTTCAGAAAAACTTCGATGCTAAGTACACAAAACCTATGGAAGCAGCTATTAAAGCTGTTATACCGGAATATAAAGGTGCGGAGGTTAAATTTGTTGATGGTAGAAAACAAATGAAAGAAGAAAGTAACGCTGCTGAATTTAGAGAGGGTGGTGGAACAGATGGTAAGGATTTAATATTAATAGACAAAAATTCTTACACTCCTGGTAAAACTGTGCATGAGTTTACTCACATGGCTATGGAGAATTACTTTAAGAAGAACCCAGGGATGGAGGCGAAATTTACCAAGAAGATGGAAAAGATCTTTGGTAAATTCAATTTCGAAGCATTTGAAGGTACTAAACTAGAGGAGTTTATTAAAGAAGGTTACAAGATAGATGGTAGAACTACTAGTGGTAAATCTACATCAGCTAGAGAGTACTTAGCATATATGACAGAGATTTTATCTGATCCTAAAATATATAATCAAAAAGTTGCTACATCATTCTTTAAAGAAGCTAAACAAGAAGTTTTATCTATAATGGAGGAAAACTTTGGTTATAGACCTAAGATTAGAAATGCTAAAGAGTTTGTAGAACTATTAGGTAGATTTTCACAAGATGCTAGAAGAGGTTTAGGTTTTCAAATGAAAGCTAGTAGATTAGCAGACTTAGAGGAGTTTGACTTCTTAGGTATAGAATTTGTTGAGAACAAAAACAAGAAAGATAAGAAAAGAGAAGCTCAAGCATCTAAAGATTTAATGGAGAACCCTGACAAGTCTAAAGAGTTTTTCCTTAAAGATAGTGAGTTATTTAAAGCTGAAGGAATAGAAACTCCTTTGTATAGCTTTGACAAGCATGTTAGGAACGAAGATGGAACTAGAAAGTTTACAGGAGATAATGCTAAATCTAAGTGGCAGAACTCTGAAGAATTTGTAGATTTCTTTAGCGACGTATCTAGACCGTTAGAGTCGTATATGGAGCCTAATGTTTTAGAGAATATAATTAGCAAAGACGCTAGGACTAGAGGAAAAATGAGTAGTGCTGATGTTGATTATATCAATAAAGTAAAAGATAAGTTAGTCGCTAGAATAATGAATTTTAACCCTAATGAGGGTGGTAGTAGTTTGTTTGGTTATTTTGAAAACATTGCTATACCTTTTGAGGGTAAGAGAGTTAGAGAGGAGTTTGCGAAGAAATTAGCTACTGGAGAGATAGGTGGTAATGTAGAATTAGATAGACCAGTTGGTGAAGGACAAAGATCTTACGAAATAGAAAGTGATGGTTATTTTGATCAGAAATTTGAAAATCAAGATTTATCTCCTGCTGCCCAGAAAAAGCACGAACAATACTTAGAGGAGGTTGGGTTAAGTAAAGAAGAAGCTGAAGCTTACTTACCGACAGGTAAAGGTATTGACGTAGCTAAATACATAGGTATGGAAGTGCCTAAGGTAGATTTATCAAAAATACAGTTTACTAAAGGAGAGAAGTTTGTACCTAAAGAGTCTGCAACGTTTAAAAACGTAGGTAAATTTGCTATGAAGGAAGTTGGTAAGCAGGTGTACACTGAATACTACGGTGTTAAAGGAGAGTTGTTTGACATAATAGTAGATACTCCATCTAAAAACTTAAACAATGATGCTAGACAAGCTATTAGAGCTAAAATGGCTAAAGATGTCGAACTACATATGCTTGAATTACCACAGGGTGTGCAAGAGTTAATATCTAAAGAAGGTGATCTACTTACTCCGGTATGGATGAGTGCGCACAAAAACCTAGCTACAGGGTTAGAGAACGTTATAGAGAAAACTTCTTTTTATACTAAGACTGGTAGGAAGGGTCAAAACTTAGATGCTTTCGTAATGACACCTCAACTTATTAAATACCACCAACTACCTAGAAATCGTAATGGTAAAATAATAGTAGAGAAAGGTAGTCCTGAGGCTGAGTTTAAAGCTGAGATGGAAAGAAAGTACTTAGAAGAAATAGGTGGTATTATAAACGGTGAACCTAAGTTTCTTGAGAATGGTTTATTAGATAAATCATCCATGATAAAAGGTAGAGACGCTGATCAACTATTAAAAGCTGTAGTTAGTACACGTGTTAAAAACATTTATAACCAATCTGTAAGAGAGGTTATGAATGAAAACCAAATGGCTAAAGAACTAATACACCAAGTTGCAGCAGGTAAAAGTGGTGCGTTAGCTTCTAAAGATATGAAACCAATAGCTGTTAAGTTGTCAGAAGAAATGTTAGCTAGAGATGTAAAAGGTTTCCCTGGTGCAGTTGACATATTAAATAGCGATTCATTTAAAGCTTTTGATAAAAAGAAAATAAATACTTTCATTAAACAATTATCAAAACTAGACCGAGTTTTAAAAGAGAACTTACATGGAGTTCAAAAAGATTTATCTAAGCAAGAGGAATTAGCCGTTAGAGATACTCAAATAGAATCTGAAATGGAAGTCTTAGAAGCTAATAACTATAAAGATTTAGTATCTAAAACTAAAGAAAGTTTTTCCAAAGATAAAGACGTTCAGTCCTTAGATTTAAAAGAAGGGTTGGAAAATTGGAGTAAAGATCCAAGTAAGGTTGTAATACAAAACAAGTTCGATGGAGCACTCATAAATCAATACAATAAAAGTCAAGTTCTTAAAAGTGCTAAAACATCTATAATGTCCACCATGTATCAAGGTAAAATGGCAAGATGGAATCCAGTTACAGGGAAAATGGAACGTATGAATCTACCTGAAGGTAATAAAACAGCTGATGGTTATTTTGAATTTCACATGGATACCAAGTGGGAAGGTTCTAATGTTGATATGCCATTCTTAAAACATTTAAAGATAACAGATACCGGTAAGTTTAAAACCGACATGGCTAAGTTTATAGAATTAAATAAGAATGCTGATAATTTAACTGAACTTGTTTGGGCTGAAGGTCGAAGATTACTAACCAAAGAGGGTTCTAGATTCGAGGAAACAGTACAAGCAGGTAAGGACGCTAGAAACTTCCATTTAGACGCGATGAGAGAGGTTGTAATAAACCATAATCAATATGGTTTAACTAGAGCCGAGGCAATACAAGGTTATTTTAGACACATGAGAGCTCAAACTAATATAACTAATGGTATGGTTAAGGGTACCGCTACTATAACGTCTGCAACTAAAATGCTCGGAGTACCGGTTAGTAAAAACAAATCTGCTAAGAATTACTTAGGTAGTATGTATCATGCTGAACATCAGTTGCAGTTATTGAATTTTACATTAATGAATTCAAATATACTTTTACGTAATGGCAGAAACAAATCTAAATACATAAAAGAATCTAGAGAATTAAATGATCTATTTGAGCAGTCAATACAAACCAAGCAAGATCAATTAACGTATGACTCACCGGTTTATGGTGGTAACACTGGGTTTTTAAAATCATTTAAAGGTAAGAACATCGGGGAGTTAATGTCTGTGCTTAACGTAATGTACAGACCTGGTGTTGCATTTGAAACTGTTGATTTCAAATCTAGTAAACCTGCTACTATAGGTGAAACCATAATAGATAACTACACTAAGAAGCAAGTAGATTTACTACTTAAGGAGGTGGCTAAAACCGGTGAATGGAATTCGTTATCTCACGAGTTGAATCACATGAACAACAATAGGGTTAGTGGTAAAAACCTAAAGAAAATAGGGCTATCGACTGAGGGTATGAAAAACTCTGAGATAGTTTTAGCTAGTAAGAATATAGATAAAGCTTTTGCATTAGGTAGAAAGAAGAAGAAGAAAGCTAGGGGTATGTCTACTTTCGATTTTGATGAAACTGTAGGTATAAGTGATAATTATGTTATAGCTAAGAAGGGTAAGGAAACAAAAAGAATATCATCTGCTGAATGGCCTTTCCAAGGAGATAAAATGATTAAGGAAGGTTGGGAAATGGATTTCTCTGATTTCAATAAAGTTACAGACGGTAAGCCTGGTCCTTTAATGCAGAAGATGAAGAACCAAATAAAGAAGTATGGACCTGAAAATGTGTTTATATTAACTGCTAGAGGACCTGAAAGTAGAGACGCTATTCACGAATACTTAAAGTCAGAGGGTATTGAAATACCTTTAGAGAATATAACTGGTTTAGGTAAGAGTCAAGGTGAGGCTAAAGCACAATGGATGTTAGAGAAGTTTGCAGAGGGTTATAATGATATGTACTTTGTTGACGATGCTCTACCTAATGTTAAAGCTGTTAAGAAAGTCTTAGATCAATTAGATATTAAATCTAAAGTACAACTAGCTTTAGCATCTAAAGATCTCAACATGGGCGTGAATGATATAATGAAACATTCT
>TARA_R110002072_G_scaffold27730_2_pt1 | contig 15830 bp, 12 predicted proteins | sample TARA_R110002072 | Tara Oceans TARA_R110002072 (sample SAMEA4397118) | marine metagenome | biome: Polar Biome; feature: [SRF] surface water layer (ENVO:00010504); material: water (ENVO:00002006), including particulate matter (ENVO:01000060) such as... | depth 5 m | reverse complement strand
TGGGCAGATGCGCGTCCTCGCACGCCGTCAAAAGCGTATCAGTGGCCCCCGGCGACACGCCAAACGTGGCCCCTGCGTCCTTGGCCCGCTTGACGTCATCAGGGGTCAGCAAGGTACCTGCACCGACAAAACCGCCCTCAACCTTGGCCATTTCGGCGATCACAGCCAGTGCCGCCTCGGTGCGCAATGTTACCTCGAGCACCGGCAATCCGCCAGCCACCAAAGCTTCGGCCAAGGGTCTGGCATGGGCCACGTCATGCACCACCAGAACCGGGATAATCGGGGCCAACGCGCATATCTTTTTCGTGGCGGCGCTTGCATCGTGAGGAAGCATAACGTGTCCTTTTTAGGTAACCTTAAATACAGCTCGCGCCAGTATCCGCAGAGCGCACCAAGGCGCGGAAATTGGCGAACAGTTCACGCCCTTGTCCGTATTCATTGCCGCTGAGGTCTGCGGTGACAAGCGGGCGGTCCATCACACCCTCTGTCACAATATCCAACCGCCCGTCATGTGCATCGACCCGTAGAATGTCGCCATCTGCAATCCGCGCAATCGGGCCACCATCCACCGCTTCGGGGCACACGTGAATGGCTGACAAAACCTTGCCAGATGCGCCAGACATGCGGCCATCCGTGACCAGCGCCACCTTGAGCCCGCGCGCTTGCAAGTTCGCCAGCACGGGCGTCAGGCTGTGTAATTCTGGCATGCCGTTGGCCTTTGGTCCTTGGAACCGGACCACTACAACGACATCGCTGTTGAACTCACCCGCCTGATACGCCGCCTTGACCGCGTCCTGATCATGGAAAACCCGCGCGGGGGCCTCAACCACATGATGCTCTGGCTTCACGGCAGAGACTTTAGTCACGGCTGCACCCAATGACCCATCAAGGCGTTTAAGGCCGCCTGTGGGTTGGAATGGGTCGGTTGCGGGGCGCAAAATCTTGTCGTTCAGGCTCTCGGTAGGTCCGGCCACCCATGAAAGTTGATCATCCATCAGTTTGGGATCTTGCGTATAGCGCGACAATCCTTTGCCGGCGATTGTTGTCACGTCGTCATGCAGCAATCCTGCGCTCAGCAATTGACCCATCATATAGCCCAATCCACCCGCCGCGTGGAAATGGTTCACATCAGCCAGCCCGTTGGGATAAACCCGTGCCAGCAGCGGCGTCACATCCGCAAGATCAGAAAAATCGTGCCAATCCAGCATGATACCGCCTGCCCGCGCCATCGCGACCAGATGGATCAGCAGGTTGGTGGACCCACCCGTGGCATGCAAACCAACGATCCCGTTCACATAGGCACGTTCGTCCAACACATCACAGACCGGCGTATAGCTGTTGCCAAGATGGCTGATCACCAACGCCCTTTGCGCTCCGGCAATCGTTAATTCATCACGCAAAGGCGTATTGGGGTTCACAAAAGACGCGCCCGGAAGGTGCAGGCCCATAAACTCCATCAACATCTGGTTGGTGTTGGCGGTGCCATAGAACGTACAGGTGCCCGGCCCATGATAGGCGGCCATTTCGGCGGCCATCAGTTCCTCGCGACCGATTTCACCAGCGGCAAACTGTTGGCGCACCTTGGCCTTTTCATCGTTGCTGATGCCCGACACCATGGGGCCAGCAGGCAAGAATATCGCAGGAATATGGCCGAACGCTTGGGCCGCGATCACCAGCCCTGGCACGATCTTATCGCAGACACCTAAGTAAACGGCGGCATCAAAAGTGTTGTGGCTCAGGCCGACCCCCGCCGCCATGGCGATCACATCGCGCGAAAACAAGCTCAACTCCATACCGGCTGTGCCTTGGGTCACACCATCACACATCGCTGGCACGCCACCTGCGACCTGCGCCGTGCCACCCACCGCACGTGCGGCGTCGCGGATCAACTCGGGAAACCGTTCAAACGGCTGATGCGCCGACAACATATCATTGTAGGTGGTGATGATACCCAAATTACCCGCTGACTTGGTTGCCAGTGCCGCCTGATCTGGCCCTGCGGCTGCATAAGCATGGGCCTGACCGCTGCAAGACAAATGCGCACGCGCCGGACCATCTTCGGCCGCACGGCGCATCCGCGCCAGATAGGCACCACGGCTTTCAGCACTGCGTTCAATAATCCGGTCGGTGACACGGGCGATTGTGTCGTTCAGCATATCAGTTCCAATCAGGCGCTGCAGTGTTTGTCGATCAGGCGGATGCCATCAACTTGGCCATCACGCGGGCCGTATCGTTCATTCGGTTCGAAAAACCCCATTCGTTGTCATACCAGCCGACAACGCGCACCATGCCGCCCGCCGTGACCTTGGTCTGTGCGGCGGCAAAGCTGGAGGAATGGCTGTCATGGTTGAAATCAACAGACACCAGCGGGTCGGTCTCATAGGCCAATACGCCTTTCATTGGGCCATTGGCCGCCTTTTCCATCGCCGCATTAATGGCCTCTGCGGTTGCGGGGCGCGTGGGCATAAAGCTCAGATCGACCAGCGACACATTCGCCGTTGGCACCCGCACGGCGGACCCTTCCAGGCGGCCCTTGAGATGTGGAATCACGAGTGAAATCGCCGCAGCCGCACCTGTTGAGGTTGGCACCATCGACAGTGCCGCCGCGCGGCCACGATAAGGATCACGGTGTGCGCTGTCATGGCTGGGCTGATCACCTGTATAGGCGTGGATTGTGGTCATATACCCGGTTTCAATGCCAAATTCATCATCAAGAACCTTGGCCATGGGGGCAAGACAATTGGTGGTGCAAGACGCGTTTGACACGATCTTGTCGTCCGCCGTCAGCTCGGCATGGTTCACGCCGTAAACAACGGTGCGGTCCGCGTTTTTGCCGGGGGCAGAAATCAACACACGTTTGCTGCCATTCTCGAAATGTGCGGCGGCCTTGTCACGTTCGGTGAAAAATCCCGTGCATTCATAGGCCACGTCCACATCCGACCACGGCAACTTGGCCGGGTCACGTTCCGCTGTCAGACGAATCGATTGGCCAGCAACATGCAATGTATCGCCGTCGAGTTTGGCTTCACCCTTTAGACGGCCATGCACGCTGTCGTATTTCAACAGGTGCAACAATGTCTGGGGGGCCGCCAAATCATTGATAGCAACCACTTCAATGCCGTCAAAGCCGCTTTCAACCAAAGCCCGCAGAACACAGCGCCCAATACGGCCAAAGCCATTAATTGCAATTTTAGTGGTCATCTTGTTCGTCTCCTCAACGCTTGCGCGATTGCATGTTCACATCTGTTAGCGCTAACATATCAAAAGCGAACCAGTAAATCAATCGTTCTGGGGTCCGTTGCACTGCACAAAACTTCGGGTAGGCTGTATGCATGTCAGAAATTGGAAAAACAGGTCAAGAAAAGCATGACAAAAATGGATCAGACCGTCCTGATTGCCGTAGATGGCGGAGGCACCGGGTGCAGGGCCGCTGTGGGCACTGTTCAAGGGGGCATCATTGCCGAAGCGCGGGGCGGCCCGTCAAACGTCAGCACGAATTTCGAAGGATCTGTGACCAATATCACCGAGACCATTGCCCAAGCGTTGCACACTGCCGATCTGGGCGGCACTGACTTGTCACAAACGGTCGCACATATCGGCGTTGCCGGGGCCAACACCGAAGAAGAGATGCGTCAGGTCGAAGCTGCGTTACCCTACGGGCGGTGCCGCGCCACGGGCGACCGTGCCACAACGGTGGCGGGCGTGCTGGGCAGCGACGATGGCTATGTCCTGGCGCTTGGCACGGGCACCATCATCGCCCGGCAACATGCGCAGGAAATGACCCATGTGGGCGGCTGGGGGTTTCAGCTTTCTGATCAGGCGTCTGGCGCTTGGCTGGGCCGCATGTTGCTGACCCGCATTCTGTTGGCAGAGGACCGGTTGGTGAATCACAGCCCGCTAAGCCGCGCCGTCTGTGCGCGTTACGGCAATGGCAATGGTCTTGTTATTTTTAGCAACAGTGCAAAACCAAGCGACTACGCCAAATTCGCGCCCGAGATTTTCGGGGCTGCGGATGACGGGGATCAAATAGCATTGGCCCTGCTCGACGAAGGCAGGCAATATGTCGAAAGCGGACTAAACGCATTGGGCTTTCGCTCTGGCGACAGTCTTTGTTTGTCGGGCGGTGTTGGCCCGCGCTATGCCCCCTATTTGTCTGCGCCTTACCTTCAAAATCTGCACGAACCACAGGGTAATGCCCTGCAAGGAGCGTTTTCATTGGCCCGCCGGGTGGCCGTTGCGGGGGGTTAGGCTCATGAATGGGCGGCGTGACGGCGGCGAATCGAGTTCGGTCGCCCCGGCAGATCAAGGCGCGCATCATTGCGCGCCTGGCGTGCTATCACCTTGCCTTTGGCAATCACGCACAACCGATCAGGCCGCAGGCGCAGCGCCTCAATCGGGTTGCCCGCATCCAGCACCACCAGCGATGCTTTGGCCCCGACGCGCAAACCGTAATCCGGCAATCCCATGATTGTCGCATTCACATTTGTCACCATATCAAAACACCGCCGCATCTCATCCGGCGAGGTCATTTGCGCCACATGCAGCCCCATGAACGCCACATCAAGCATGTCGGCGGTGCCCATCGAATACCACGGGTCCATCACGCAATCCTGCCCCCAACCGACGGTGATGCCCAGCGCCTGCATTTCCTTCACCCGCGTCAGCCCGCGCCGTTTGGGATAGGTGTCGTGGCGTCCTTGCAGCATGATGTTGATCAGCGGATTTGGAATGGCCGCGACCTCTGCCTCCGCCATCAGGGGCAGCAATTTGCTGACATAATAATTGTCCATCGAGTGCATTGAGGTCAGATGTGAGCCAGCCACCCTGCCCTGCAAGCCTAACCGCTGTGTCTCATATGCCAGCGTTTCGATGTGCCGCGAATGGGGATCATCGGTTTCGTCACAGTGCAGATCGACCATCAGACCGCGTTCCGCAGCCATCTCGCACAGGGCCGTCACAGACCGTGCGCCATCCGCCATGGTACGTTCAAAATGCGGGATACCACCCACCACATCAACGCCCATATCCAGTGCGCGCACGGTGTTCGTAAATGCCGTCGGATCTCGGTACAGCCCGTCTTGGGGGAAGGCGACCAATTGCAGGTCCATGTACCCCGCCACGGCCTTGCGCACCTCTAGCAGTGCCTCAACGCCCAAGAGCCGGTCATCGCAGGTGTCGACATGGCTGCGAATCGCGAGCAACCCCATCGACGCTGCCCAATCGCAATAGGCCAGTGCGCGGTCATAGACGTCGTCCTGTGTCATTACTTTTTTGAGTTCGCCCCAAAGCCCGATCCCCTCAAGCAACGTGCCAGAGGCATTGATGCGCGGGGTGCCGTAGCTGAGCGTGGCATCCATATGAAAATGCGGGTCCACAAACGGCGGGCTGACCAGATCGCCGGTGGCGTCGATCACCTCGGCTGCTTCGGCACCCGTCAGGTGGTTAATCGCGGTAATCACGCCATCTTCGATCCCGATGTCGCACACGCGTCCATCCGGCAGTGTCCCGCCTTTGACGATCAGATCAAACATCTACCGTTCCCCTTTGTTAAACGGCACCATGAGGGCCGCTGGCACCTGCGCACGGCGCGACATGACGACCAGCGCCAGAATGGACAAAATATAAGGTGCCATCAAGAATATCTGATAAGGGATATCGGCCCCCAGCGGTGTCTGTTGCACCCGGATTTGCAGCGCATCAAAGGCTGCGAACAGCACCGCACCCAACAATGTCTTGCCCGGTTTCCACGACCCGAAAACCACCAACGCGATACTTATCCATCCGCGCCCATTGATCATCTCAAAGAAGAACGAATTGAACGCGGACATCGTCAGGAACGCGCCTCCGACGGCCATCAACCCACTGCCGACCATCACCGCCCCCATGCGGATGGCGGTGACACTCAGCCCCTGCGCCTCAACCGCTGCGGGGTTTTCACCAGCGGCGCGCACCGCCAAACCGACAGGTGTGCGATAAAGGACGATGGACACAACCAGCACCAGCACAAATGCCAAATAGGTCAGTGGCGTCTGGCTAAAGAGCGCCGGACCAAGCAGCGGAATGTCTGACAGGACAGGTATCTCAAAGGGCTGGAATGCTTCAATCTTGGGCGGCGATGTGACCTCTGGAAGGGCAAGGCGGTAGCTATAGTAAGTCAGTGATGTGGCCAACAGAGTGATTCCCAAGCCCACCACATGCTGTGAGAGACCAAAAGGCACCGTCAGCAGACCGTGCAACAACCCAAATGCCATACCCGACAGCATCGCTACAGCCACGCCAAACCACAAGCCGCCGCCCAGATAAACAGTTAGCCACCCGGCAAAGGCCCCCACGACCATAATCCCCTCAATCCCGAGGTTGAGCACGCCTGCCCGTTCACAGATTAACTCACCCAATGCGGCAAAGATCAGCGGCGATGCAATGCGGATTGCGGCGGTCCAAAAGCTGGCTGAGATCAGAATGTCGAGAATATCCATCACCGCCACCTGACCTTGAACCGGGTGAGCATAATCGCCAGCACCATCATCAACAGCGCCAAGGCCAGCATGATGTCGGCGAGATACGTCGGCACGCCTGCCGCGCGGCTCATGCTGTCCGCGCCCACGAATATGCCCGCCACGAACAACGCGGCGACGACAACACCCAGCGGGTTAAGCAACGCCAACATCGCAACAATAATACCCGTATATCCGAACCCCGGCGAGATATCCAAGGTCAGGCTGCCCTTGAGGCCCGCCACCTCTGAGAACCCGGCAAGGGCGGCCAGACCACCCGACAGCAGTGCAGTTTTAATCAGCACCGCGTTGACAGGAATACCCGCAAACCGCGCCGCGCCCGCGTTCAAGCCCACCGCGCGCATTTCATAGCCCAGCGTTGTGCGGCGCTGGATCAGCCAGACCACGACCGCCGATATCAACGCCAGCCCGAACCCCCAATGCAGCCTCAAGCCATCCACCATACGCGGCAGCCGCGCCTCGGCGATCAATCGCGCGGATTTGGGCCACCCCAATCCCATCGGGTCCTTCAGCGCGCCCTCAAGCAGCATCGACACCCAAAGCAGAACAACGAAATTCAACAGCAGTGTTGTCACCACTTCGTCCACACCAAATCGGGTTTTTAGGAATGTCGGCACCAGCAACACCACTGCCCCCGCCAGCATCGTGGCCACGGCCATCGTCGGCAGCAAAACCGCAGAAGGCCACGCCAGCGCACCGGTGCCCAACACCACCGTCACCACTGCGCCCACATACAATTGCGCCTCGGCCCCGATGTTCCACAGTTTCGCCTTGAACGCGACCGCCACGGCCAGCCCGGTAAAGATCAGCGGGGTTGCGCGGTTTAATGTTTCAAGGGTTGCGAATTTTGACCCAAACGCGCCCTTGATGATCAAACCCAGCACCGAAAACGGGTTCGCCCCGGCGATCATCGCCAGCAGGGATGCCGCAATGATCGTTGACAAGATCGCCACCGCTGGCAGGCCCAGCATGCGCACCCATGATGGGTTGTTAACAGGTTCAAGCCGCATGACCGTCCTGCCCCTCAAACCCATGGCCGGCCATCCAGACGCCCAATTCCGCCGTACTGAGCGCACCGCGCGCAAACCCAGGCGACAAACGCCCCTCGGATATCACATGGATCACATCAGACAGCGTTGTGATCTCATCGAGATCTTCGGAAATCAGCAATACCGCTGCGCCCCGATCCCGGGCCGCCAGCAGTTGTTCGTGCACATAGGTCAGCGCGCCAATGTCCAAGCCCCGCACCGGTTGGTTGGCCAGCACCACGTCCGGCGAGACCTCTAACACCCGTCCCAAAATCAGCTTTTGCATATTGCCACCGGACAAGAGCCTGATCCGTGTGTCCGGCCCCGGACAGCGCACGTCATAACCCGCGATGACCTTGTCCGCGAAATCTCGTGCCGCGCCCCAATTCATCCAACCCCGGCGGCTGAAGGGCGGTTTTGTGTAAAGCTCAAGCACCGCGTTTTCGGTCAGGTCAAAATCCGCAATGGTTCCGGTTTTATGACGGTCCTCTGGGATACGCGCGATGCCAGCGGCCAAGGCAGCGCGTGGTGTCCAACTTTGGGGCGCGGCCCCTTTGATGTGCAATGCGCCCGAAGTCGGCGCGATCAGCCCACCGATGAGGTCCGCAAGTGCCGCCTGCCCGTTGCCCGAAACACCAGCCAACCCAGTGATCTGTCCGGCGCGCAGTTGCAAATTCACGGCCCCTAACCCCGGCACGTTGCCGATGTTGGGCGTGCTCACCTGGGCAAGCTCTACCAATACCTTACCGGGGTTGGCGCTGCGCACTTGCGGTGCCGCCACCTCTGCGCCCACCATCATCTGCGCCAAGGCATGTCGATCGGTTTCTGCCGTCTGGGCCTGCGCCACCAGTTTGCCGTGGCGCAACACGACGACGCGGCTAGAGATTGCCGTCACCTCATGCAACTTATGCGAAATAAAAATCACCGACAGACCCAGTGCCACTGCCTTGCGCATGGTGGCAAACAGATCATCCGCTTCTTGCGGGGTCAGCACCGCAGTGGGTTCATCCAAGATCAAGATGCGCGCATCCCGGTACAGCGCTTTGAGTATCTCAACCCGCTGCCGTTCGCCCACGCTCAATGTGCCCACTTGTGCGTCAGGGTCCACAAACAAACCGTAATCCTGAACCAGCGCCAAAATGCGTTTGCGCGCAGCGGCACGCCCAAATCCAGCGCGCCAAAGTGGCGCGGTCCCCAGCACGATGTTTTCCAAAACGCTCATGTTATCGGCCAGCGTGAAATGTTGATGCACCATGCCGACACCCGCCGCCAATGCCGCACGTGGGTTACCGGGCGGCAAGGTCTGGCCAAACACTTCAACCCGGCCTTCGTCCGCCGTGTAATGCCCGAAAAGAATGTTCATCAGCGTGGTTTTACCCGCACCATTTTCACCCAAAAGCGCAATCACCTCACCGTGCCGCAAATCAAAACTGATTGCGTCATTGGCTGTCAGATTGCCAAAACGTTTGGTGATGTTGTCGAGGCGCAGAACAACCTGCGCCTCGGACTTTCCTTTGGACATTTAAGAAGACGTCGGTGTTTCGTCGTTGATCTGGACGCTGAAACTGCCATCTTTAATCGCGGCTTCCTTTGCCTTGACCATATCCAGTGCGGCTTGGGGCACTTTGCCCTCAAACGTGCCCAGCGGCGCAAGCGACGATCCGCCCTCAGCCATGAACGAATATTTGCCATAATCCGCAGCCGTGAACGTGCCCGCCATAACTTGGGCAATCGCCGCATCCAGGGTTGGTTCAAAATGCCAAATGGCAGAGGCGACAACCGTTTCAGGATAATCCGCCTGCGTGTCGATCACATTGCCGATGGCCAGAACACTCTTTTCCTGTGCAGCATCCGACACACCAAAGCGTTCAGCATAAAGCACGTCTGCACCATTTTCGATCATCGCAAACGCGGTTTCCTTGGCTTTGGGCGGATCGAACCAAGACCCGATAAAGCTGACCTGAAACTTGATATCAGGGTTCATTTCCGCAGCACCCGCCATAAAGGCGTGCATCAAACGGTTCACCTCTGGGATCGGGAAACCACCGACCATGCCAATGTTGCCGGATTTTGTCATGGCACCTGCAATGATGCCCGACAGATACGCGGCATCCTGAATATAGTTGTCAAAGACCGAAAAATTGCCAAGTGCCGCATCTTCCTTGAAGCTTGACCCCATGAGGAAAGAAACTTCAGGATAATCAGCCGCCACTTCGCGGGCTTCTTGTTCTGCGCCAAACACTTCGCCGATGATCAGTTGATTGCCAGCTTCGGCATATTCGCGCATGACGCGGGCATAATCGGTGTTTGATACGTTTTCGGTAAAGGTATATTCAACGTCGCCGCGCGCCTGTGCCGTTTCGGCGGCTTTGTGAATACGGCTCACCCATTGTTGTTCGACCGGCACGGTATAAATACCCGCAACTTTGATCGGCTCTGCCGCCCATGCGGTGCGTGGCATCAGTGCCGCGACCCCCACAAGTGCCGCAGCGCTGCCCAGCAAGCTGCGGCGCGTCAGAGTGTTTGTAATATTGGTTTTCATCGTTAGATCCCCCATTGGATTGCTAAATTTTACCGTTTGATTAAATATTGCCTGTGTCAAGTGATCATCTGCCATCGTGTCACTTTAAGTCAGAAGAGACACAATCTTATGCGTAATGGTTTTGCACAAACGCGCCGCGCGCTTAAGGTGGTGCGGACTCCCATTTGATCGGACGCCCTCATGAGCCATGTTTTACGCCGCAACCTGACCGCTGATCAGCCCGTTATCGTCAAAGGTGAAGGGTCTTACCTGATTGACGACACGGGCAAGCGCTATCTGGACGCTTGTGGAGGTGCTGCGGTATCGAGCCTTGGCCACGACAATCAGGCAGTGCGTGACGCGGTGGCGGCGCAGATGAACACCTTGGCCTTTGCGCATACTGGTTTGTTCACCAATGAACCGGCTGAAAAACTGGCTGATTTCCTCATTGCCCGCGCGCCAGAAGGCACAGGTGAAGGTCGCGTCATGTATCTGGGAAGCGGGTCCGAAGCGATGGAAGCCGCGATGAAATTGGCACGGCAGTATCATCTGGAGCGCGGCGATGCAGCGCGCACCAAGTTCATCGCCCGCGCGCCCAGCTATCATGGCAATACGCTTGGCGCATTGGCGGTTGGGGGTCACGCCGGCCGTCGCGCACCTTTTGCCGCGATGTTGATGGAAGTTGAACATATCGAGGCGGCTTATGCCTATCGATTGCAACGCGAAGGCGAGACCGAAGCGGATTTTGCACTGCGTTTGGCCAATCAGCTTGAGGACCGCATTCAGGCGATGGGGCCCGAAACCGTCGCCGCCTTTATCGCGGAGCCGGTTGTGGGCGCATCCTTGGGCAGCCAACCTGCACCAGCGGGCTATTTCAAACGCATCCGCGAGATTTGCGATGCCCACGGGGTTTTGTATATCGCGGACGAGGTGATGTGCGGAATGGGCCGGACCGGATCACTTTATGCACTGGAGCAAGAAGGCATTTGCGCCGATATCACCACCATGGCCAAGGGGTTGGGCGCAGGATACCAACCCATCGCCGCCGTAATGGCGTCAGAAAAGGTGATTGCCGCAATTTTGGAAGGCAGTGGCAAGCTGTGGAATGGGCACACTTACATGTCGCACGCGGTTGCAACTGCCGGGGCGATGGCCGTGATGCAAGAGATCGTGGACCGCGATTTGTTAGCGCAAGTGCAGCGCCTTGGTGCACGATTGGAAAAAGGGTTGCGCGACCGATTGGGACAACATCCGCATGTGGGCGACATCCGCGGTCGGGGTCTGTTTTGGTCCGCCGAATTGGTTCAGGACCGGGGCACCAAAACGCCATTTGACGTCAAACGTAATCTTGCGGGCCGCATTCAACACGCGGCGATGCAGGCCGGCATGATCTGTTACCCCTCGCAAGGATGTGCGGATGGGAATGCCGGCGATCACGTTTTGTTGGCCCCCTGCTATACCTCAACCGAGGATGAGATTGACACGATTATTGAGACACTGGCGCAGGCGATTGATGCTGAGACGGCCTGACTTGACTGGGCGCGGGTTCCGCCCCTATCCGTCTGCCGACAGCTTCGCGTTCAACAGGTCCGCCAAAGGCTGCGTGGCCTCAAACTGCGCGCGGATCATCTTGACCAAGCCACCATCCTCAGTGCGCCAACTGTCGTCTATCTTTGTACTGATAATCATGCTTTTCTTTTTGAGGATATCCGCATGGGTATGGTCCGCGTCATAAGGTGCGGGCACACGTTTTAGAGGCGCGGCACCCCAATCTGACCAATCCATGCCGCTTTGCGCAATCGCCTCGGCCAGTTGATCGCCCCAGTGATCGACAAACGCGCGAAACCGGGTAAGCGCCGCACCCTTTAACCCCATGATCCCAAACCCAACGGTCATATCGCCAGGTTCGGAGCCAAAAAAGAAAGCGGGCGCAAAGGGGTTGTCGCCAGACTGTTGCCAGATCATGTGCAGATGGGCATTGAGCGGCGTCTTGTCCTTGGAAAACCGAATATCGCGGTAGATGCGGAACAACTTGGGCACATAGGTCTGTCCGGATATTCGGCTGAAGTCTTCGGCCAAGACCTCGCTTAGAAACTCGGCTGGTTTCTTGATATTCTCGATGTAATGCTCTTTGCGCGGCGCGAACCAATCCTTCGAATTGTTCTCACACAGCTCCGCAAAGAACGTGTTGCTTTCGTCGATCAGCTGGGTAAAACCGTCCGCCGTCATCTCCGTATCACCCACACTTCGAATAGCCACACGACCCGCAGGTCATGCACCCTTCGACCATACGCAAATCGAATTGCCCGCAGGACGAACATGCCTTGCCCCGCGGCGCGTCAAGCCCAATGACCTTAGCTTGCGGGTCTGCTTTTAGCCCCATGCCTTCGCCTGCGATGAACCCGGTTGCGATCATATGCTGTTCAATGACGCCACCAATGGCCGCAAGGATTGACGGGATGTATTTACCTTGCATCCACGCGCCACCACGCGGGTCAAAGACGGCCTTCAATTCCTCGACTACAAAGGACACATCGCCACCGCGCCGGAACACCGCTGAAATCATCCGCGTTAGCGCCACAGTCCAGGCAAAATGCTCCATGTTCTTGGAATTAATGAAGACCTCAAAGGGGCGCCGGTGCCCACCAATCGCCACATCATTGATGGTAATATAAAGGGCATGTTCGCTGTCGGGCCATTTGATCTTGTAAGTCGCGCCTTCAAGTTCACTCGGACGGTCCAGCGGTTCGGACATATAGACAACCTCGCCGCCTTCGGTCACCTGATCGGGGCTGTCTGAAGGGGCTTTGTCCGTGGCTTCCGAGACGCTCAGCACCGACCCCGTGACGTCATTGGGGCGATAGGTTGTGCAGCCTTTGCAACCCTGATCCCACGCCGCCATATAAACGTCTTTGAAACTGTCAAAGCTGATGTCCTCAGGGCAATTTATGGTCTTTGAGATCGAACTGTCGACCCATTTTTGGGCAGCTGCCTGCATTCTGACGTGGTCAAGCGGCGCAAGGGTCTGGGCATTGACGAAATAATCCGGCAAAGCTGCGTCGCCTTTGAGATCGCGCCACATCTGCACGGCATAATCGACCACTTCTTCCTCGGTCCGGCTGCCGTCTTTTTGCAGGACTTTGCGGGTGTAGACATAGGCGAACACCGGCTCGATCCCGGACGAGACGTTGCCGGCATAAAGGCTGATTGTGCCGGTGGGCGCGATGGAGGTCAGCAAGGCGTTGCGGATGCCATGCTTGCGGATCGCCGCGCGCACGTCGTCGTCCATTTGTTGCATGGTCCCAGACGCCAGAAAGGCATCCGCGTCAAACAAGGGAAATGCGCCTTTTTCCTTGGCCAATTCAACGCTGGCCAGATATGCGGCCCGCGCGATGGCCTTGAGCCACTCTTCGGTCTGCGCTGCTGCCTCATCGCTGCCGTAACGTTGCCCCACCATCAGCAAGGCATCGGCAAGCCCGGTGACGCCCAGACCAATACGCCGCTTTTGTTGCGCCTCAAATTCCTGTTCGGGCAGCGGGAATTTGGACACATCCACTACGTTGTCCATCATCCGCACCGCCGTAGCGACCAGATCATTCAGCGTGTCCAGATCAAGATGTGCCGCATCCTCAAACGGATCGGACACCAAACGCGCCATGTTGATCGACCCCAAAAGGCAGGCCCCATAAGGCGGCAGCGGTTGTTCGCCGCACGGATTGGTCGCGGCGATGGTTTCACAATAGCTCAGATTGTTGGCGGCGTTGATCCGGTCAATGAAAATCACACCGGGTTCAGCAAAATCATAGGTCGCCTGCATGATCCGGTTCCACAGATCACGCGCCTGCACCGTGCGATACACTTTGCTGTTGAACACCAAATCCCACGGACCGTCGGCTTTGACCGCCTCCATAAAAGGATCGGTGATCAGTACCGACATATTGAACATGCGCAGGCGTGCAGGGTCCGATTTGGCGGCGATGAAATCTTCTACATCCGGGTGATCACAGCGCATCGTGGCCATCATCGCGCCCCGGCGGCTCCCTGCAGACATAATCGTGCGGCACATTGAATCCCAAACGTCCATGAACGACAAAGGCCCAGAGGCATCCGCCGACACGCCCAAGACATCCGCGCCTTTGGGACGGATGGTGCTGAAATCATACCCAATGCCGCCGCCTTGCTGCATCGTCAATGCGGCCTCTTTCAGCATGTCGAAAATTCCGCCCATGCTGTCTGGAACCGTGCCCATCACGAAGCAGTTGAACAAGGTCACGCGCCGCGCGGTGCCAGCACCCGCCGTAATCCGGCCTGCGGGCAGATATTTGAAATCCTCCAAGGCGGTATAGAATTTTTCTTCCCAGCCCGCCTTGTCGCTCTCAACCTGCGCCAAATCGCGCGCGATGCGACGCCAAGTGTCTTCGACAGTCATGTCATTGGCGGTGCCATCCGCATCCTTGAAACGGTACTTCATGTCCCAGATTTGTTCGGCAATGGGGGCGGAAAAACGGGACATAGCAGAGGCTTTCTGGGTTTGATTTGGCAGGCAAGGCCCGCATCATAAAGACAGTTGTCAGATTCGTGAATGGCGTTGTGGACTTCCATTGACGCTATATATTGTGTCTGAAAATCGCGCAACCACTAGATGTCGAAATATCTAAAATTCGACATCTTGCACTCTACAGCGTTATCTGCGATGTAGCGTCATGGCCGAAACCGTCAATCTCATAAAGTTGTCCGTTGGCACAGAAAGTGTTGATGACCTGGCCCTTTGGCACGCCAACAAGCGCGCGCAGGCGGCGGATGGCCTGCCGCGCCACGTCACCCGCATGTGGCCAAAACGTGAGGCGGACATCTTGAACGGTGGCTCGATCTATTGGGTGATCAAAGGGGCTGTTCAGTGCCGCCAACGGGTGTTGCGTTTGGATGAAGTCATTGGCAGCGATGGCATTCGCCGGTGTGCGATTGTGCTGGAGCCCAAACTTATTCGCACCCAGTCGAGTCTGAAAAGGCCTTTCCAAGGCTGGCGATATCTAACAGTGGCAGACGCCCCGCGCGACCTGCCCGAAGGGCGAGAAAATGAAGAAGCCTTGCCCGTCGAGCTTAACCAAGCACTCGCGGAAATCGGGGTGCTCTGAAAATACGCGCCCTACAAAAGGATACGTATCCTCTCACCCTTTCCTAAGTACCGACGCACAAAATCCCGCCAACCCCATCAATGCTGCGGCTCGGAATCAGTCGCCGCCCGCAATAGGCCGCTTGCACGAGCACGTCAGCGCAACCGGCCATTCATCTCAGCCATAGTTGCGCGGTCAGCATCGTCCATGGTCGCAACACGGCTGCGCCAAAGCGTCGCCTGACTTTGCAGAATCAACCCATCGCTTAGGATCTTCAGGTGGTTGGCGCGCAGCGTTTCGCCGCTTGATGTGATGTCGGCGATGGCCTCGGCGGTTTCATTTTTCACGGTGCCTTCAGTCGCGCCCTGGCTGTCGACCAATGCATAATCAGCGACCCCGCTCAGACGCAGGAAATCACGGACCAATCGGTGGTATTTCGTGGCAATACGCAACCTAAACCCATGCGCCGCTCTAAATGCCGCAGCTGCTGCATCCAGATCATCCAGCGTGTCCACATCCCGCCATGCCTGTGGCACCGCGATGATCAGATCCGCGTGGCCAAATTTCAGTTCTTCGACCGGTTCGACCAAATGATCCCAAAGGGCCAGCTTTTCCTGGATCAGATCCGTTCCGGTCACGCCCAGATGAATCC
>TARA_R110002072_G_scaffold87129_1_pt1 | contig 15844 bp, 14 predicted proteins | sample TARA_R110002072 | Tara Oceans TARA_R110002072 (sample SAMEA4397118) | marine metagenome | biome: Polar Biome; feature: [SRF] surface water layer (ENVO:00010504); material: water (ENVO:00002006), including particulate matter (ENVO:01000060) such as... | depth 5 m | reverse complement strand
AACCTGCAGGACTTCTGGACCCGCCGCTGGAACATCGGCTTCTCCGTCATGACGACGATTGCGATCTACCGGCCGCTCGCACCTGTGGTGACTCGCCGCGTCGCGATGTTCGCAGCGTTTGTTGCATCGGGCCTGTTGCACGAAGTTGCCTGCAGCTTGCCGGTCGCTGGCGGCTTTGCACTGCCAACCCTCTACTTCGTGATGCACGGTCTCGCGATGGCGATCGAACACGGGCTGGCTCGCCGTGGCATGCCATTGACCGGTGTGCTCGGACGCGTCTGGGTCTACGCATGGGTCCTGCTGCCGGCACCGCTCGTATTCCACGACGCATTCTTGCGAGGCATCATCGTGCCGCTGCTCTAGCGTCCGGAGTCACGATCGACGCAGGCTTTCCGTAGCTCCCGTTGCTATGGTTCGGCCATGGCAAGGATTCTGGTCTTGGGTGCGGGAATGGTTGGCAGCGCAATGGTCCGCGACCTGGCCAAGCGCCACCAAGTGTTGTCGACCGACTTCTCAGCCGCAGCGCTGGCGCCACTCGCAACCGTTGCGAACGTGACCACCCAGCAATTGAACTGCAGCGATCGCGAAGCCGTACAGGCCGCCGCCAAGGATGTCGACGCCGTCGTATGCGCCGTGCCCGGGCATCTGGGGTTTGCGACGCTGCGCTCGCTGATCGAAGCGGGCAAGAAGGTCGCCGACATCTCGTTCTTCCCCGAAAACGCGCTCGAACTCGATGCCCTTGCCAAGCAAACCGGCGCCGTCGTGGTCACCGACATCGGTGTGGCCCCCGGCGTCGATAACTTGATCCTCGGTCATCACGACGCCCAGATGGACGTCAAGCGATTCGAATGCCTGGTCGGCGGCCTGCCGATCGCGCGGTCCTTCCCGTTCCAATACAAGGCGCCGTTCTCGCCGATGGATGTGGTCGAAGAATACCTGCGGCCGGCGCGCATCTATGAACACGGCCGCGAGGTCGTCAAGCCGGCCCTGTCCGAGCCGAGCTACGTCGACTTTGCGGGCATCGGCACACTGGAGGCCTTTAATACCGATGGCCTGCGCTCGCTGATCCAAACGATGCCGCACATCCCGGACATGATCGAGCGCACGTTGCGCTACCCCGGCCACCGCGAGCTGATGTTGGCGTTCCGCGAGAGTGGCTTCTTCTCCGACGAGCCGATCGATGTCGATGGCGTTCAGGTGTCACCACGGGCGTTCACGTCGAAGATCCTGTTCGACTCGTGGAAGCTGCAACCCGGCGAAGCCGAACTGACCGTCATGAGGGTCACGGTCGAGGGCCTCGAGCACGGCCAGCCGCGACGCCACATCTACCACCTTGAGGACCGTGGCGATGCCGCAACCAAGACGTCGTCGATGGCGCGCACGACCGGCTACACCTGCACCGGCATGCTGGAATGCCTGCTCGATGGCACTTGGACGACGCTTGGCGTCACGCCACCAGAGCTGGTTGGCAAAGCCGACGGGCTGTGGCCCAAGTTGCGCGCCCACCTCGCGGAGCGCGGGGTGACGTTGACCGTGACGAGTGAGTAGACAGTCGCGAGTAGCCACTGGCGAATAGACCATCGGAAAGTCCGGAACTCCTCGCCATCGGACCGTGCATTGACGCTAACGTGCCCGCAATGGAATCGTCCCCGCAGACCCGTCGCTTTGCCGTTCTGATCGACGCCGACAACGTCTCGTCACAAGCACTCGAGGGCGTGCTGGCTGAGGTCGCCAACTACGGCACAGCCATGGTCAAGCGCATCTACGGCGACTGGACCCTACCCAACCTGAAGTCGTGGAAGGCGATGTTGCTCGAACACGCGATCCAGCCGATCCAGCAGTTCCGCTACACAGTCGGCAAGAACGCAACCGACAGCGCGCTGATCATCGACGCGATGGATCTGCTCTACGAAGCGAAGCTCGATGGCTTTTGCCTGGTCAGCAGCGACAGCGACTTCACCCGACTGGCGTCGCGCATTCGCGAAGAAGGCCTGATGGTCATCGGCTTCGGCGAGCGCAAGACACCGCGCGCGTTCGTGACGGCCTGCGACCGATTCATCCACACGGACATCCTGCGGGCTGCCGGTCGCGAAAGCGAAGTCAAGAAGAAGACCAGCCCGACGACCCTGAAGGTCGACGCCAAGCTGACCAACTTGCTGCGCTGGGCGGTCGAAGCGAGCGAAGACGAGGAAGGCTGGGCCAACCTCGGCACCGTCGGCGCGAAGATCATGACCCAGCAGCCGGACTTCGATGCTCGCAGCTACGGCTTTGGCAAACTGTCCAGCCTGGTCGCAGCCACCGAAGCGTTTGAGGTCGAACGCGAAACTGCAAAGAGTGGTCGCGTCGACATCCTGATCCGTGAGCTGCCCAAGCCGGTCAAGCGCCGCACGCGCACCCGCCGCTAGCGCGCCCGCCGCTATCACGCCCGCCCCGCAAGCGAGGGCACAGCTGCTGGCGGCCCTACTTCTTGGCGGCCTTCTTGGCGACCTGTTGCCCAGCTTTCTTGGCTGCACGCGCCTCGGGACTGGTAATCACTCGGGGCACGATGCCGTGCTTCTGATTGGCGAGCGCGATTCCCTGCGCCACTGCCTGCGCGATCAGATCTTTCACCCCGCGCGTTCGTAGCACGCTGGCGTCGGCAATGCGGATATGCCGAATCAACTTTCCGGAGCCTTCGAGCAGCCCCTCCGAATCCTCTAGTTCGGTGCCACGGTTGAAACCGAGGTTGACGTGGTTGGCGTAGGCGACTGGATGGCAGAAGGCGCCACCTAGCTTGCCAGTGAAGGTGAACACCGAACCGACGACATAGGTTGCAAAGATGTGTTCAGACGCCTCGGGGGCCGCCTTGCGAACTGCAGCACACGCAGCCTGGAGCGCCGTAGCAACTTCGTCGGATCGAGTACCGAGCAACGCCTCCAGCAAGGCAACGGGATCTTCCATGGCACGGGTTCGCCACGCATGGACCAATTGGACCATCGCATGCCCCGTAGACCATAGCGATCCTGGCCGCGCGTACGGAACGGCTCCGCGGAACCCTGCTGCTGGCAGTGCTCTCCGAACCAGCCATCGCCAACCTCGAAACCGCAACCAACGCCCGCAACCCACGCCGCCAGAAACGACGCGGGCAACGGCCGCGAGATTAGCGGTCGAAGCGAATGCCCTCGTCTTCAGGCGTCAACGCCATCGCGGCGGCGGCCTGGAAGATGGCGGTGATTGGTGCGAATCCGACGGGTCGGCCGTCTTCGACGACTGGCACGAAGTCGAGCCGCATCGGCGCCCCGCGCCGGATCAGCGTCAACAAGCGGTCGTCCGGTGCGACCACCGGAATATCCTGAACGAGCTCGTCCCCGATCTGCGTCGACAAACGATCGCGAGCCGAGGCCAACAACATCATGTCGTCGATTTCGCCCTCGTCGTCGTGGCCGCCGGCCAACAACCGAATCAGCAGACGAGCCGTCAGGACGCCTCGGTATTTGCCATCGTTGTCGACCACCATCAATGCACTTGGCATGCCGGCTTCGCCTTGCGTGCCACGCAAGGCAACCATCGCGTCGCGCAGGGTCTGCTCAGTCCGAATGCGCAAGAAGTCGGTGCGCATCAACTCACGGGCTCGAATCACTTCAGTCATCGTGGCGACCTCCCGATTCTTCCACACCCGTGTCCTGACGTGGCTCCTCAACGGGTTCGCGACTAACCTGCGTTTCCGCCTGTTCCAGTTGGGTCAAAGAGTCATGCAACCCGACCAGCATCGCGTTGGATATGCAGTAGCCCTTCAACCGCCCGGCTTCATCGCAGATCGGCACCACCGCCTGGTCGTTGTCCGTCGAAGCCCGCAGCAACGTCGTGATCGGTGTGTCGGGCCGATGGTACACAATGTCGGTGCGCGCAACGTGATTGATGCGCCGCGTGAAGTTGCGGCGCAGCAACTCCGCAACCTGCTGATCATCGAGACCGTCGTCGCCTGCCGGATCCGACCCTTCGATCAGCGCCTCTAACACGTGCCACCGCGACAACTCGCCAAACAGGGCGCCGTTGCGGTCTTGCAGGAACAGCGGTTCGGGATTGATCGAGCCCTTGAACTTCTGGGTCTCGCTGAGCAACCAAGCGGCCTCGCGCGTCTGGTGCTCGCAGCCGAACAACGGAAACCGGGTCGTCATCAAGCTCTCCGCGGTGACCAGCACCGATTGCCTGGCATCCGCCAACGATGCCCCGGCACTCTTGCCGTGAGCACGTTCGTAGCGCTGGTAGACCGCCATCGCTCGCGCCATCGCCAGCCGCGTCGACTGGAACAACTTGTTGTCGGCGTAGAAGATGTTCTCTTCACCAATCTTGCGGCGCAATCCGGTCGACGTCATCAGCGTCTCGAGATCTCGCTCAACGCCGCAGACCACCAGATAGATCTGCCGTTCGCGCAGCAACACCCAAAAGTGCTCGAGCATCGCCATCGCCGTGCTACCGGCCGCGCGCAGACGCTTCATGCGTAGCACCACGACCCGCGTCTTGGGCGAAAGCGCGAGCAGCAGTTCGGAATCCAGATCTTCGGCCGCGGCGAAGTAGATATCGCCCGACATGTTGATGGTGACAACCGGCGTCGGTGCCGCGCGCTTCAGCGGCACTTCGTCGTAGTCGCCGTCGGGCAACGCGACCAGCGCGGTCAAATCGGTCTTGCCAGTCGCCCGCAGAATGACCACTAGCGACAGCATCACCCCGATGTAGATCGCATACTCGAGCGGCAAGACCAGCGTCGCGATCATCGTGCCCAACAGCACGATCTGCGAGTTGCGGCCCGACTGCCAACTGAGCTTGATGCGCTGCATGTCGACCATCGAGTAGGCGATGACGATGATCATGCCGGCGAGCGCCGCCTTCGGGATGTAGTTGGCGACCGGCGCAAACAGCAGCAACGCCAGCGCTGTCCACAACGCCGAGAACACCGCTGCCAGACGCGTGCGGCCACCCGACCGGTAGTTCACCGCCGTGCGGGTGAACGACCCGGAACCCGCAAAGCACATGAAGAACGAACCGACGATCTTCGAGACGCCTTGGCCCACGAACTCCCGATTGAAGTCGAGCTTCTGTCGCGAGGATCGCGCCACGATGCGAGAAATCGAGGTCGCTTCAATCAGACTCAGGATGGTGATCGCAAACGCCCCCGCAAACAGATCCTGTGTCAGACCGAAGTCGGGGTTCTTGACGTATTCCGGCACGTGGAAGATGTTGAGGCTGCCGACAATGCCGCCGCCGATGTCCTTGGCGATCTCGACCTTGTTGCCGTCCTCAAGCAGGTGCCACCCCATCCAGTACGACAGGCCACCGGCGACCGCGACGCCGACCAGCGACCCAGGAATTCGCGCCAGCCGCTTGTGCATCTTCGGCAGCAAGACCAACACCGCCGTCAACACCCCGACGGCCAGCGCATAGGGATTGGTATCGCCGAGCCGCTCGAACGTGGCGAACAAGACCTCATAGGTGCGCTTGGCGTCGCCCGTCTTGATATCGAGCACGTGGCGCAACTGGTTGGTAGCAATCAGGATGCCCGCGCCAGCGGTAAATCCGATGACCACGGAGTTGGCCACGTAGCGCACGATGTTGCCCAACCGCATCAGCCCGAAGGCCAGCTGGATGCACCCCGACATCAACGATAGCAACAGGATCGCCTCGAACGGGTCGATCCCTTCGGCCAGCGCGCCCGTCAACCCGAGCAGCACGATGCACAACCCGTTGGTCGGCCCCGTAACCAGGTGATTCGAACTGCCGAGCAGGGCCGCCACGGCGCAGGTCACGATCGCGGTGTAGAGACCGAAGACCGGGTCGAGGCCCGCGATCATCGCGTAGGCCATCGCCTGAGGCACCCCCATCACGGCGACGGTCAGTCCAGCGACCGCATCGGCGCGCAGGCTACCCCTCAGGTATTGGGACAGAGTGGCTCGCGACGCGGAGGACAAGATACCTGCGATCCTAGCGAAGAATGGTTGCCGCTGCATCAGTGCCACCAACTCACTAGTGCAACTCTGCGAACTTGCGACCAACAATGCCCACGATTGCTGCGCGCGATGAGCAACGGAATGCAATGCCTCGCAGTGCATTGATGACCACGGCGCGGTTTTTGGGATGCCGGAACACTCTGGAAGACGCGCGGGAGATGCCGCGCGATGATTGCCTTGCAGAACCCAACCCACGGTGATGGCGAGCGGCGATGGCGCGCGAGATGGCGCGCGAGATGGCGCCCGACGATGCCGAGCGATGATGGCGCCCGACGATACCGAGCGACGATGGCGCCCGACGATGGCGCCCGATGATGGCGCGCGACGGCGCCCAACCGCCCGCCCGCCGCCGGCAGGCAGCCACGCCAAAGTCGCCGAGCACCTGAGGCAACAGCAAGTCAGCCCGCACCACGACCAGCGCAATCGCCGGCTCAACGCACTCGCGCAGCGCCTTGAGCATCTGCCGGCACGTTCGCGCACGGCGCTCGACCGCACCTGCCGGGACGGTGCTGGTCGCGCGGAACTCGGCGCCGAATTGGGGCTCCAGTGGCACCACGACCAAGACACCGATCCTGGTTGGCAGCCGCAGGCATTGCCTTGGCAACTGCGGTCGTCCTGGGCGCCGCGTTGACGAATCGGCGCGCGATCGTCGTGATCTACGTGGGCACTACAGATCTGCCCGGCTCGCCCGAAGTAGCCGTGGCAGAACTCCCTGGAGCGCACCGGCATGCGTTACTTGCTAGGCGGCGGTGGCTATGCTGCCCATAGCGCCAGCTAGCCAACCGCTTCGCGCACCTTCGTATTGGCCCTGCCACGGGAACGCCATGCAGTTGCTTACACTCCGCACGCTTCTCACCCCCCTATCCACCATCATCGGCACGTTCTTGCTGACCGCATGCAGCGGCAGCAGCGGCGGCGGCGGGGCCCCTGCTCCCGACCTCGCGACGCTGGAGGTTCCGTCGGATACGGAAGTCACTCGCACCGATGTCGACGCGCTACTCGGCACGGCCCCCACCATCACGAGCTGCAAGCCGGTCGGACTGACGATCACTCCGGACACCGAGCAACTGGTTTTGCTGGACGCGATGTTGGGTGTCTACGTGCTGCAAGAGGACCGCACCTTCGCGCAGGCCATTTCCAACCAACAGCTGCATGAGCAGGTCAGTGCCTTTGAGTTCACCGACATCGCCGCCGTTGGCAGCAACCAATTCGCGATCACGGCAACTGGCGATGGCTTCCTACTCGATCTGAACGCACGCACGTTGCGGCAACACTTCTGCTACGTGCCGGGCGGTTTGATCAACCCAACGCAGTTCACGCAGCACACGGACAGCGTTGCGTTCGACACCACGACGGGTCGCATCCTCGCGCAACCGATCACCTACATGCTCGCATCCGGCGCAATCGTCGGTTCGCAAGTTGGCACCTTCCCGATCACCGGCGGCGAAGGCACGGACTGGCACACCATCCCGGAGACCGAGTTTCTGGCTGGCGCGATCACCTGCGATGGCAACGGCACGCTCTGGCTGGTGCGCGGCAACGACCTCTACACCTATGACCTCGACACGGACACGCTGACCCTGGAACAGTCGCTCGCGCGCTTCTCGGTCACCAACGTTGTCGGCATGGTGTTCGTCGGCGATGACTTGATGCTGCTCGATGGCGACACGCGCGACATCGTTTGCGTCCCAGCGGCGCTGCTGTAGCGCTGGCATGCGATAGCGCTGGCATTCGGTAGCGCTGGCACTGGTAGCGCTGGTATTGGGGGAGCCTTGGCAATCGGGGCCAAACGACCCGCCAGCCTATAGCTTCTCAAGCGTAGCCTGGCCAACATAGCCATCGAGGACCGCATGCAGCGTGACCCCGATGCCACAAGCTTTCGCACCGCCTTCCTGCCGGTTGGCTTCCTGCTCGCGGTCTTGGTCTACGGACTGGTCGTGCGCCCGCTGTGGCTAGACGAACCGGCGCTGCCGCTCGAAGTCGTGTTCTTGCTCGCGTCGGCGTTCGCCGTCGCGCAGCTGCGCGTGCTCGGCCACACCTGGCCGCAAATCCAAGAGTCGATCGTGCAGCGCATGGGCCGCGGCGTGCCCGGCTTCTTCGTGCTGTTCTCGATCGGCATGCTGATCGGCAGCTGGATCGTCTCCGGCACCATTCCGATGCTGGTGCATTGGGGCGTGCAGGTGCTCGACCCGCAGTGGTTCTACTTGCTCGCGTTCGTCGTGCCGGTGGTGTTCTCGACGCTGACCGGAACGTCGTGGGGTTCGGCAGGCACGGTTGGCGTCGTGATCATGGGCATCGCGATATCGATCGATGCCGACGTCGCCATCACTGCCGGCGCCGTCATCGGAGGAGCCTACTTCGGCGACAAGATGTCGCCGCTCTCCGACACCACCAACATGGCCGCGCTCGGTGCCGACGTCGACTTGTTCGAACACATCCGGTCAATGATGTGGACGACCGTGCCAGCGGCGCTATTTGCCGCCACGGTCTACACGATCGTCGGCTTCGTCGACACCCCGGTTGGCAGTGCCACAACCGCCGAATCGACCGCGTTCCTTGCGGCGCTGGAACAGCTGTTTGTGTTCCACCCGGTGCTGCTGCTGCCGCCCGTTGTCGTCTTGATTGGTTCGATTCGTCGCATGCCCACGATCCCGGTGCTCGGCGCGGCGATCCTGCTCGCGGCGATTCTCGCACTGGTCGTGCAACCGTTCTCGGTCATCAGCGTCTGCCAGTCGTTGACCACGGGCTTCACCGTCGACATGGCAGCGACCGCGAACGAACTACCGGAAGCCGTCGTTTCGCTGGTCACGCGCGGCGGGCTCTACTCGATGCGCGAAGCGATCTTCGTCGCGTTCTTGGTGTTCTTCTTCATCGGCATCCTCGACCGCATCAATGCCATGGCCATCGTCGTCGGCCGCCTGTTCGGCTTTGCGCGCAGCCAAAGCGCCACGGTGCTCAGCGCACTCGGCTCCGCCGGTCTGACCAACGCGTTGACCGCCAACCAATACGCGACCAGCTTCATCATCGGCGACGCGTTCAAGCAGCGCTTTGACGACCTCAGGATCCCCCGCCGCGTGCTATCGCGTTCGATCGAGGATACGGGCACGATGATCGAATCGCTGGTGCCGTGGCATCCGACCGCGCTGTTCATGGTCGCAACCCTTGGCGTGCCAGTCAGCGAGTATTGGCATTGGCAACTGCTGACGCTCGGCAACCTGGTGATCGCACCGGTGCTGGCGATCACCGGAATTGGCTGTGCGTATGGCACGCACAAGCAGGGGCCGCCGGAACCTGGCGCGCCTTCCTAGCCGCCACATCTCACCAACCCCCGATCTAGACAAGCCCCCGATCTAGACCAACCACAGGTCTAAAACTCGGACTGCGCATACCAGGCGAGCACTTCTTCCGCCGTGCCCCGAAACGCAATGGGTCGCGCCAGGCGAGTCATCGCGCGGTCGTAGAACTTGTCGTAGTAGTGCAGCAGCAAGATGTCGATCCACGGTTGGTGCGCTTCGACCGAGAACCAGCGTTCGTCGTGATCAGCGTCCGCCAACGCCCGCAAACACTCTGCCATGCGCACTCCGCCGAGTCGCTTCGCCAGCTTGTTGAGGTTGACCTGCAGGTCGTCGAGCACAATCTCGCGCGACGACAGTTTGCTTGGTTCGAACACATATTCACGCGCAATGCGTGCCACGCGTTCGCCTTGGCTCGCCTCCAGCATCACGACCGGCGACTGCTTGGTCGCGGTGTAGATGTACTCGGGCACCTCGAGTCGGCCGACGTTGCGCGCTTCGTCTTCGAGCAAGATCACCTCGGGCGCGGCAAGATGCACCGTCGCAGCCAGAGCGTTCTCAAACGTCTGCTGCGCCGGTTGCCCAGCGGGGAATCCGCCAAAGGCACTGCCGCGATGATTGGCCAGCCCTTCGAGATCAAGCGCCAGGACCTGATCCGGAACAACCTTGGCCAACGCGTGCAACAGGTCGGTCTTGCCACAGCCAGTCAGGCCCGAAATCACCAGCGCGCGGGCGCTGTCGAAGGACGCAGCCAGGCCAGTCATCAGGTGCCGACGCAGAGCCTTGGTGCCACCCTGCACTCGCGGCACCCCCGCATCGGCCAACCATTGCTGGGCAATGCCACTGCGCTGGCCACCGCGCCAGCACGCAAACGCCGCCGGGCGCTCACTGGTAGCAATTGCCTCTCGCCATTGATGGATCCGCGCTTCGCGGTGCACAGCAGTCAGCTCCATGCCCAACCGAATCGCCGCTGCCTGGCCGTTCTGGCGATAGCACGTACCGACTGCGGCGCGCTCTTCGTCGTTGAGGATCGGCAGCGATCGCGCACCCGGAATGCCACACCGCAACACTTCCACCGGAGCCCGTACATCGAGCAATTGAAACGCCGGCCGCCGGGCTCCGGCGGGAAACACCTGAGCTGGGTCAATCTGCGCTGGCGGCGATATTGGGTTCGAAGTCACGGTCACGACAAGAATCCGAACGACGGCACGAACACCGTCGGTCGAGGACGTAACATCATGCCCACTAACTGGCTGATGGCCACGCTTGTAAGAAATGACCGACCCAACCGCTCTCGACACCTCCGCGCTAATCGCCCACACCTCTGCCTTGGCGCTGGCAGATCCGACCGGCGACGACGAGGCGCGCTGGGATGCCGTGCGCGCGCTACACCTGCGCGACCAACCCGAGGTCTTCGATCAAGTCGTCCTGTGGACCAAGCACGAACAGCCGTTGCTGCGCGCACTCGCTGCGGATGTGCTGTCGCAACTCGGCTGGGAGCAGGGTCATCCACATGCCCAACGCAGCGAGCCGATCCTGATGTCGATGCTTTTGGACGAGGCTCCTGCGGTCGTCTCCGCGGCGCTGTCGGCGATGGGCCACCTCGAAGTTGGCATCATCGAGGAGGTGTGCCCGCTCGCTCGACACGCCGACCCCGACATTCGCTATGCGGTCGCCTACTGCTTGGGCCCACGTGACGAGCCACAAGCACGCGCCACCTTGATCGAGCTATCCAGCGACGAGGACCAAGACGTGCGCGACTGGGCCACGTTTGGCCTCGGCACGTTGAGCGAAGCCGACACCCCCGAAATCCGCGACGCACTGGCGGCACGACTTGCGGACGACGACGAAGACACGCGCTGCGAAGCGATGGTCGGACTCGCACGCCGCAACGACACCCGCGCGACTGCAGCCGTTCGCAAGGAACTTGACAACGAGTGTGCCGGGCGACTCGCCATCGAAGCCGCAGGACTGCTACGCGATCCACAGTTCTTGCCGCAACTCGAGAACCTGCTGGCCAGCAATCCGGATGACACCGATGTCGTGGAAGCGATCTTGAAGTCGCAACCGCAAGCAGATTAGCCGTCGCCATGTCGCTTTCCGAGTTGGCGAGTAGCGCCGCCAAGCAACGTCGGCTACGAGGTAGTCATGAGTGAGTCCCGCGTCCTGCTCGATGCCGCCGCGTTCATGGATTCGTCGCACGCGTTGCGTATCGATTCCGCTTGCACGGAGGACATCCGCACGATCATCCAGCGCTTCCTGCAAGTCGCCTACGAAGACCTCGGCAAGGCCCCCCGCCAATTGCAGGGCGAAGAACTGCAAGCGGCACTATGCCAGATGCTGCCGCGCCACTTCGCCAAGAAGGACCCGCTAGCCGAAGCGGTGCCCGACGTCTTGCGCGCCTACCTTGGTCACTTGCAAGACACCGGCATCCTGTCCCACCACTACGAACTGCAGCAAGCTATCGAGTCGGCAACTCCGCTGTTCCTTGCCGCGGTTGCGAGTGGCAAGGCACATGCGCAGGGTGCCGCGAGGGCAGAGAAGGGCAAGCCGTTCGTGCACGGCGCGAGCAAGACCGGACGCAATGATCCGTGCCCGTGTGGCTCCGGCAAGAAGCTGAAGAAGTGCTGCGGCAAGTAGCCGTGAGCGAACCCACGCCATCAGGTCACAACAACTACTTCGCCCCGTCAAGATCGCGCCCGTCAGGATCGCGCTCGCCAGGACGCAAGAAGAAGCCCGAGACGCTGGCCCGCACGGACGCGCCCGCGGCCGAGTTGATGCGCGCCACCATGTGCGGCGCACCCGACAGCATCACCAGCCGGTTCGGCTTCGGGCTGACGAAGTTGCCGCAACCGATCTCAAGCAGTCGCTCGGAATAGGACTCCGTTTCGAAGCGGTGCCCCATGATCGGCATCTCGCCGTGTTCGGCATCGGCTTCGGAATCACGTTCCGCGACCAACAACTCGCCACCCCAGTGCGCATTCCAGTGCGGGTGCGCGTAGTAGATGAACGCACCGGCATACAACTCGTGATCGTCGACGTGCCACGACAGTCCGGTTCCTTGCGGGTAGACGTAGGGACGCGCGCTGATTCGATCCCAATCCTCATCGATCAACGTGCCGGGCAACTCAGGGTTTGCAAGGATCGCCGCGACCGCCCGCTGCCAACCATTCTCGGCCGACGGCTCTTGCCCGCGTGCGATCACGACCTCGTCGCCACCGAGCGGCACGCCGTCGTCAAGCTTCCAGGCGCCAAGTGTGCGCGTGACGGGATGCAGTGGCACGAACTGGAAGTCACTCCAAACCTGTGTCCACGTGTCCTCATCGAGGAAGTCATCAACAACGCGGAAGTTGGGGTGGTCGAAGGTCGCGGCCATGACCGGCACCGTATTCGTGCCATGCCACCTTGGGCAAGCACGCTTCGGGTGCTTGCTGGTTGCGGCGTAAGGGCTAGTGAACCGGAACCCAGTGCTGACCATCCGCGCCGAACGTGTCCACTGCGAGCAGTTGCGTGTTGATATTGGTCTCGGCAATGCCAACCAGGCCAGCCCCCGCTTCCGGAACCAGAGCAGAACCCGAGTAGGTCGTGTTCATCGTCTGCAGCACCTGGCCTTGCTGATTGACGAAGAACGCGCGTCGGCCGGTGCCCCCCGCGTTGGTCGGCCAGGCGAGGCACGTCCAGTAGCGATGGGACTGACCAGGGTCGATCACGCCTTCGTTGGCAGGCATGCCGGGGATGCCAGCGCCACCGGCGTCGGGCAAGTAGAGGCAGAAGTGGAAGCCGTGGTGCGTCGCCCAACCGGCCACGTCGACCTCGGCGCTGCCGGACGACAACAGGTTGCGTCCCAGCTTCGACCCTGTGCCGCGCAGATCATCCAGGGCAGCCAGCTCGCCGAACGTGCCGTATTCGAAGCCCGTGTCGCCATTGACATCGAGTTCGCCGGCGCTCTGGAACTGGAACTGCGCCGTCGAGATTGCACGCATCGTCGCAATCACCGCGGCCTCGTTGGCGGCCAGACGACTGCTCAGCAGGTTGGGCACGGCAACGCCCGCCAACACACCGAAGACGGTCGTCACGATCAGCATTTCGATCAGCGTGAAGCCGGACTCTCTATGGTTGGTTTGCGTGTTCATTTTAGGATCTCTACTTGGTTTGCGACTGCCTCATTCATCGACTGGTCGCCGTTGCATTTCCGGACACCTGCTTTGACTCGGCGCTGGCATGGGCAGACAAAACTGGAAAACTAGCTACAGCTGGGTTGGCCTGCTTGCCGCGCTGCGCAGCGACCCCATGCGAGGCACATCGACAGTGAGTCAACGCCAAGTTGGTTGCCAGGCACACAGCCCCTACTAGATCGTGCGGGCACCTGACGAATCGAAGAACGCACCAGCCGATGAACACACGGATCGCAGCAGTGGTGGCTGGCCTGACCATTTGCATTACCATGGTCGCCTGGAGCGCATGGAGTCGGCCTGCAACGGTTCTGCCGCACGCCCCTGCGACCGACGAAGACCGCCCTCAGACGTCGCCCGCCAAAGCAGATCCGGCGGCATGCGTTCGAGAGGCTGCCGTCGTCACCGAAACGCTCGCGCCCACCGCATCCCCGGCGGACGCACCACCTACCGATCCGGAAGCCGCAACCCTGACGGTTCGCTTCCTCGATCCTGACGGTTCTGCAGCCAAGGCAACCGGAAGACTGACGCTGTCGCGCTACGTATCGCTTGGTGCTGGATCCATGATCACGCCAGCCGGCGAACTCGACGTCGACGCCTCCGTCGTGCAGGTCCCCGGCGTGACCCGTGGCGAATACCTGGCCTTGGAGTTGGCCGAGCCGGGCCGCTTGGCGGCTAAGAATCACGTGCAAATGCCTGCCGGACTGCGGCATCACGAGGTGACCTTGGTGCGCGGCTTGTCGTCACCGCAGCTTGAAATCGCGCTGGTCGACGAACGGTCACAGCCCATCACGGATCGCGAGTTCCTGCTATTCGTGCGGCTAGGCCAGGGGTTTCCTGAGTACTACCGCAAGACTCCGAACCAACACGGTGTCATTCGCATTCTGCTGCCCCGTGCTGGCAGCGGTGCTGTAGAGATTGGCGAGCCCCATCAAGACGGCGTCCTGCACACGTTTGCTGGCGAGCGCCTCAAACGCCCCTACAACACCAGCATCGGTGCCCCACCGCCCCCGGACATCGCCTATGCCGTGCGGCCATTCCCGCACATGGAACCCGGGGCCAAACATCGCCTGCCAGAGGTCGTCGTACACGTGCCACGGCCTCGCCTCACTGGCACGGTTCTGGGGCTCGACGGCAAGCCGGCACCAGGTGTCGAAATCCTGGTTGGAAGTCCGACGACCCCCGAACCAGCTCCGTTCCGCCACTTCAAAACAACCACGAACGGTTCTGGGGCGTTCGCAATCGTTGCCGGATCCCTACCGAGTCACATCTACGTATGTGCCCGCGGCACGCAACTCTTCAGCAACCCGAAACGCGTCGCGACGCAGGGCCACACCCCCATGGTCCTGCAACTGCAGCCAACCGGCGCGGTATCCCTATCGGTGCGCGCCTCGCCCCACTTGCAGCAGCTACACACGAAGCATCGCGGCACCGTCACGCCTGAGGTCTCACTGACGATTGACAGCAAGTCGCTCCGCGACGGATCCTGGGTGTACTTCCGCAACCATAGCAGCATGGTGCGCAGTGTCGGCCCAGTCTGGAATCGAACGCTTCCCGTGCGTGGCGCCTCACCCATCATGATCACCGACCTCGTGCCGCAAGCCTACGACGTGCACTTCTTCGTCCACGGCAACCGCGACTTGCACTTGCGTGAGGTCGTCGTTCGCACAGGCCGGGTAACCAGTCCAGCAATCCTCAACAACTACGTGATCGGTGGCGAGATCGCTGAACTCGCCGTCCGGGTTCGCAATCCGGACGGCACGCCGCCGACGCAGGCGTTCGTGATCATCCACCTACCAGAGCAAGCCCACGCTGCTTACCACCTTCGCAGCGCCTCCACCGATGCGAACGGCGATGCCACGTTCTTCTTGCCGCGCACGACAGTCGCTGATGTCGAAGTGCAGTCCTACGGTCGCCGATCCCAGCGGGTGAGGGCGGCGTCTTTGCCGCTGGAAATCGTGCTGGATGCTGGCACGCAGATCGCCGTAGCCATCGACGGGCTCGGCGCCATCACCGATGCCAAGAGCTTCTCGGTTTCTGCGCGCAAGCACGACGACCAACCGATGCTCACGCCACTGATGTCGGCCCCCGATGCACTTTGGCCACCGCATGCCTCAGTGCACGCAACAAGTGGCACGGCAAGCTTGAGCAACCTCGAACCAGGCAACTACCGGGTCTGGCTGGTCCCCCACCAAAAGGCCAAGCACGCCCCCGCACGGTTCCTTGTGCTGCGCGACCTCACCATCGACGCCGATACCCCCAAGACCATCGAGCTCCACCACCAACTGACGGCCGAACAAGCCATGCAACTCAGCCGGTAGAACTTCTAGCGGCCCGGCCGAGAAGGGGTATTCCAACTCGGAGTCGGCGTTGGCGGCCGACCTGGCAATCGCCG
>TARA_R110002072_G_scaffold170381_2_pt1 | contig 15854 bp, 8 predicted proteins | sample TARA_R110002072 | Tara Oceans TARA_R110002072 (sample SAMEA4397118) | marine metagenome | biome: Polar Biome; feature: [SRF] surface water layer (ENVO:00010504); material: water (ENVO:00002006), including particulate matter (ENVO:01000060) such as... | depth 5 m | reverse complement strand
GTCAGGAATCCTCAGATGAGCCTCTCAGTCAATCTGCTCGACCCCACCATCATGGGGAACGAATCCTCCATGTATGAACTGTTTGATCAGCTACGTGAAAACGATCCCGTCGCCCTGGTTGAACATCCGGACTTCGAGCCTTTTTGGGCCATAACAAAACACGAGGACATCAAGGCCATCAGCCAGAACAATGCTGAGTTTCTCAACAACCCACGAACAGTGCTAATACAGCGGGAGTTCGAGGAGGCGTTGCTGTCACAGTTTGGGACACGCAACGGGCTGGAAACATTGATCCATATGGACAACCCGAAACACCGGAAGTTGCGCAACGTTACACGCAATTGGTTCAAGCCCGCCCCCATCGACGAATTGAGTGCGGATATCAGGGCTATTGCCACAGAATATGTCGACAAAATGGCCAATATGGATGGCAAGTGTGATTTCGTAACAGATATCGCTCTGCTCTATCCGCTACGCGTCATCATGTCCATCATCGGCGTCGCTCCCGAAGAGGAGGCCATGATGCTCAAACTCACCCAGGAGTTATTCGGCGGTCAGGACCCGACCCAGTCCCGTGGCGTTAACATCGATGATGGCCTTGCAGTGCTGATGGATTTTTTCAGCTACTTCACAGGGGTAGTGGAGGATCGAAAAGAAAATCCCACTGACGACCTGGCATCAGTACTTGCAAACGCCCTGATCGACGGCGAACCCATGGAGCAGCTCGATCAGATCAGCTATTTTATTATTACGGCAACGGCGGGCCACGACACGACTTCAGCAACGATTAGTGGCGGCATGAAAGCGCTGCTGGAACACCCCGATCAACTCCTTAAGCTGCGAGAAAACCCTGGCCTCTCAATGCAGGCAGCGAGGGAGATGATCCGCTGGGTGTCGCCGGTACGGCATATGATGCGCACAACCACCAAGGATATTGAACTGCGCGGCAAAACAATCAAGGCGGGCGATAGCTTATGTCTTTGGTATCCGTCTGCCAACCGCGACAGCGATGCTATAGAGGATCCAGATACTTTCAATATTGAACGCGACAACCGCAATCAAATGGCCTTTGGCTTTGGTGGACACATGTGCCTCGGTCAGCATCTGGCGGTGCTGGAAACAGCCCTGTTTTTTGAAGAATTACTGCCCCGACTTGAACACATCGAACTTGCGGCAGATCCTGATTGGGTGCAGGCGATTTTTGTCGGTGGTCTCAAGTCCATGCCGGTGCGCTACACATTCCGCTAATTTGAATCCAGCAACCAATTTGCCCAGGGGCAACCCCTCGCAGACCGTTGCCTGCAACGTCACGCCATAAGTACGCGGCGGACCGAGAAACGGGCCCTGCTATGGGGCCAAATTATCGTCGAAGTAAAACGGTGTATTAAAGTCGGCCGTGGCGTAATTTCCATCGAAACAATTATCACCCCAGGCGCGTGGAGTGCACCTGAAGCTGATGTCATTGCAGGCTAGTGAACTCTCTGCCGCTGATCGATCTACGCGCAGTTTTTGCCCCCGGAAACACCCCCGCAATGACCGAGATGCGGGCATTTCGATTCGAATTCGCTGGCAGGCGTATCCAGCTCGAACCCCTTCAACCTAAATAGCCTTTAAATACAATAGCTTATAAAATTGAGTTAAGCGTTTTAGACGCCCAAACCCTTGACTTTACGTGGCCTGATGGTATTGTTTTCGCCCCGCTGAATCCTGCACCAAATAGCGCTTGCCGCTGGTAGCCGATCGAGGAGCAAAAGCTACCGATCGTGCCACCTCATGAGTGATAGTTTTTGCTGGGCCAGACAATCTGGCGGTTTGATATCTCACCACCAAATGAGTTGAAAGCATGATGAACAAAAGAGTCGACGGCAAAATCGGGTTTCCAGCAAAACACGGTCTCTACGACCCCGCCCTCGAGAAAGATTCCTGTGGCGTAGGTTTTGTCGCTCATGTCAAAGGTATACCCAGCCACGAAATCCTGACGGATGCCTACCATATCAATTCCAGGATGGATCACCGGGGTGGCTGCGGATTTGAGGAAAATACTGGCGATGGCGCCGGCATTATGACCGCCATTCCCCACAAATTCATGCAAAAGGTCTCCGCTGAGCTCGGTATCAAACTGCCAGAAGTAGGAACCTACTCTGTCGGCAATGTATTCCTGCCGCAAGACGAAACTAAACGCATTGTCCTTAAGGATAGTCTCAAAGCAATACTAATCGAAGAGGGGCTCGAGTTTCTCGGATTCCGCGAAGTTCCGATCAAGCCGGAAGAAGCCAATATTGGACCGGCAGCCCGCGATGCCATGCCCTTTATCGAACAGGTTATCGTCGGCGGCGGCAAAGCGGACGATCACAGTTTCGACCATACGCTTTATATGGCGCGAAAGCGGTTCATTCGCGCCGCCAAGAAGAGCTATCCCCAGGATTTGGTCTATGTATGCAGCCTGAATTCGAGGATTCTTGTCTATAAAGGCATGCTCACCCCCGCTCAGCTCTTTCCGTTTTACCCGGACCTTGAGGATGAAGACTACGAAAGTCATCTGGCCATGGTTCACTCCAGGTTCTCTACTAATACCTTCCCGTCTTGGGACAGAGCACAACCGAATCGCTTCATGAGCCATAACGGCGAAATTAATACGCTGCGCGGTAACAAGAACTGGATGACCGCTCGTCAGGGCGTTACTAAAAGCGAGCGGTTTGGTGACAGGATCGAGGATCTTTTCCCCATCGTAGAACCGGAATTCTCAGATTCGGGCTCCTTTGACAATGTACTGGAGTTTCTCCTGATGACAGGCAGGACGCTCCAGGAATCCATCATGATGATGATTCCCGAAGCCTGGCAGTCCGACGTCAATATGCCCCAGGTAAAGCGCGATTTTTACGAATACCATTCGGCGCTTATGGAGCCATGGGATGGGCCCGCATCCATCGTCTTTACGGACGGCCATTATATTGGCGCAGTACTGGATCGTAATGGCCTCCGTCCCTCAAGGTATTACCTTACCCACGATGACAAAGTCATCATGGCCTCCGAAGTTGGGGTATTGCCGGTAGATCCTGCCAACGTGAAAGAAAAGGGCAGGTTGCAGCCAGGAAAAATGTTCCTGGTCGATTTTTTCGCTGGACGCCTGGTTCCCGACGAAGAACTGAAAATGGAGTTCGCCAAAAAACGGCCTTACGGCCAGTGGCTGGAGCAGCACAAACTGGAACTCTCCGATCTGCCACCGGATCACGCAGAATTGCATTATGAGCCAGAGACTCTGTTACATCGCATGCAAGCGTTCGGCTACACCGTCGAAACTATGCAATTCATGCTACTGCCTCTGGTTAACGAATCTCGTGACCCTCTCGGATCTATGGGCAACGACAGCGCCCTCGCCTGTTTGTCCGACAAATCGCGCATTATCTACGACTACTTCAAGCAGTTGTTTGCACAGATTACCAATCCACCCATCGATTCCATTCGCGAAGAAGTCGTGATGTCACTGGCTTGCTTTATTGGACCTGAAGGAAATTTGCTGGAGACAACGCCAGAGCATGTCCACAGGCTTGAGCTACAGCATCCGGTAATCTCCAACGATGAGCTCAGCAATATCAAAAATATCGACCGCGATGGCTGGAAGTCAAAAACCATCGATATTACGTTTGAGAAATCGACCGGTTCCGATGGGATGCTGGCCGCACTCGACCGAATTTGTGCAGAAGCATCGCAAGCAATTGAAGATGGCTATTCGTTCATTGTATTATCAGATCGCAATATCGGTGCCCAGAGAATGGCGCTCAGCGCGTTGGTAGCCTGCGGCGGCGTGCACCATCATCTGGTGGCGCGACATGAACGCACCCGTATTGGCATTATTCTGGAGACAGGTGAAGCCAGGGAAGTGCATCATCACTGCCTGCTTGTGGGGTACGGTGCCGACGCGATCAACCCGTATCTGGCTTTCGAAGCGGTCTGGCAAGCTCTACAAGACGGCTTGCTCGATAAGGGTACGTTTCCCAATAGTGCTTCAATCGTCAACGCCTACAAGAAAGCTGTCCGCAAAGGCATGCTCAAGGTGATGGCAAAGATGGGTATCTCTACCTTGCAATCCTATAAAGGTGCACAGATATTTGAAGCCGTAGGCCTGGCCGATGAGATTATTAATCGATGTTTCGCGGGAACTGCCAGCCGAGTTCAGGGCGTCAATTTCTCTGTACTCTTTGAAGAAATGAAGTTGCGCCACGAGATCGGATACCCGGTTCGAGATCAGCACCTCATTCCCGTACTGCCAAACCCTGGTGACTTCCATTGGCGCCGTGGCGGTGAAAGCCACATGTGGGATCCTGAAACGATTTCAAATCTACAGATTGCGACCAGAACCAATGATGAAGAGGCCTACTGGAAGTTCGCCAATCATGCGAATTCAGAGTCCACCCGCCGTGCCACATTCCGAGGGTTGATGGAGTTCAAGGAAGTCAACGAGCCCTGTGATATCGAAGAAGTAGAAGCCGCATCCGAAATCGTCAAGCGATTCTGCACGGGCGCTATGAGCTACGGCTCCATCTCTACAGAAAGCCACGAAACACTGGCCATTGCGATGAATCGTCTGGGCGGAAAGTCGAATACGGGTGAAGGCGGTGAAGACGTTGGCCGTTTTACACCTATGGCCAACGGTGATTCGAAGCGCTCTGCCATCAAGCAGGTTGCATCGGGTCGCTTTGGAGTGACCATCTGGTATCTGGCGAACGCCGACGAGCTGCAGATTAAAATCGTCCAAGGTGCAAAGCCCGGTGAAGGGGGCGAACTGCCCGGCAAAAAAGTCGATCAAATTATTGCCAGCATAAGACACTCTACTCCTGGCGTTGGCCTCATCAGTCCTCCACCACACCACGATGTTTACTCCATCGAGGACATTGCCCAGCTCATTCATGATTTAAAGAACGCCAATCCAGACGCGAGGATCAGCGTCAAGCTTGGTTCCGAGATTGGCGTGGGCACTATTGCCGCGGGCGTTACCAAGGCGAAAACGGATCACCTTGTGATTGCCGGGCATGATGGCGGCACCGGTGCGTCACCGCTGACGTCTATCAAGCACGCGGGACTGCCCTGGGAACTTGGCATTGCAGAAACCCACCAAACGCTGGTGAAAAACAACTTGCGCTCGCGAGTAGTGCTGCAAACCGACGGACAGATCAAGACTGGCCGCGACGTTGCGATGGCACTATTACTCGGCGCAGAAGAAATAGGCTTCGCTACGGCGCCTTTGGTAACATTGGGCTGTATTATGATGCGCAAGTGTCACCTGAACACCTGTCCGGTAGGTATCGCCACACAGGATCCTGAACTGCGCAAAAAGTTTTCCGGTAGTCCTGATCATGTGGTCAACTACTTCTTCATGGTTGCGCAGGAACTGCGCCTGATCATGGCAAGTCTGGGTGTGCGCACTGTCAATGAAATGATCGGTCGCGCTGACCTGCTCGAGACCAGCACGGCCATTAACCACTGGAAAGCCAATGGACTCGATTTCAGCAGTATCCTGACCCCTGCAGAAATCGTGTACGAAGGCACCGAGGTCTACCAAACCATCGAACAGGATCACGGACTGGACAAGGCCCTTGATAATGTTCTCATCGAACGCGCACAACCGGCACTAACACGTGGCGACAAGGTTTATATCGAGCACGAGATCATTAACATCAATCGCGTCGTGGGCACCATGCTGTCTCATGAAGTCGCCAAAGCGACCAAGGGCAAGCTGCTACCCGATGACACGATTCACATCAAGCTCAACGGTTCTGCCGGGCAAAGTCTCGGTGCCTGGTTAGCCAAAGGCATTACTCTGGAAGTTGAAGGCGACGCCAACGACTACGTAGGCAAAGGTCAGTCCGGTGGCCGGATAGTCGTGTACCCGCCGACTTCCAGCACGTTCAAGGCCGAGGATAATGTCCTTATTGGCAACGTTGTCATGTACGGTGCAACCTCGGGTGAATCCTATTTCCGCGGTATTGCAGCAGAGCGCTTCTGCGTCCGCAACAGCGGTGCAAGCGCAGTCGTAGAGGGCATTGGCGATCACGGTTGTGAGTACATGACGGGGGGTCGCGTGGTGGTTCTGGGCAAAACAGGCAGAAACTTCGGTGCCGGTATGAGTGGCGGTATTGCTTACGTCTGGGATAAGGACAACGACTTCGAAGGGATGTGCAATACAGAGACATTTGAGCTCGAAGCACTTGAGTCTACTGACGACATCAATGAGTTACACGCATTGATCACCGATCACCAAAAGTACACGGGATCTGTCATCGCGGAACACATTTTAAACAACTGGAAAGCTGAACTCACCCGATTCGTTAAGGTCATGCCGACTGATTACAAACGAGTCCTTGAAGAAATGGCAGGAGAAAACGTAGTAACCGCAGCAGTCGGTTCCTAGGAAAAATATCACATGGGAAAACCTACCGGATTTAAAGAGTACGATCGAGAAACCGAGCCCTATCGCGATCCAGCGGTTCGCATGATTGATTTCGATGAGATTTATACCGAGCATAATGAGTCGCACCTACAGACTCAGGGTGCCCGTTGTATGGACTGCGGTGTACCCTTCTGTCAATCCAACAGTGGCTGCCCCGTTTACAATCTTATCCCCGAGTGGAATGACCTCGTTTACAACGGCCGTTGGAAAGAAGCTCTGGATCGATTGCATACGACTAACAATTTCCCGGAATTTACCGGCCGTGTCTGCCCGGCACCATGCGAAGGTGCTTGTGTACTTGGCATCACCAGTCCGGCGGTCACCATTAAGAATATTGAGTGCGCCATCATCGATCGCGGCTTCGATGAGGGCTGGGTTACCCCAAAATCAACAGCGCAAAGCACGGGCAAGAAACTCGCCGTAATTGGTTCCGGCCCCTGCGGCCTCGCCGCCGCGGAACAGCTCAATACAGCCGGGCACAGTGTTACCGTCTACGAACGTGCTGACCGGTTGGGCGGTTTATTGATGTATGGCATTCCCAATATGAAACTCGACAAAGGAATTGTGGAACGCCGCGTGCAGTTGATGCGTGATGCCGGCGTGGAATTTGTCGTCAACGCTGACGTCGGTAAGAACGTCGATCCGGCCGAGCTTGTTGCAAACAATGACGCAGTACTGCTCGCTACAGGCGCAACACTTGCGCGTGACCTACCCATTCCAGGACGGGACGCCAAAGGCGTTCACATGGCAATGGAGTTTTTGACCGCCAACACCAAGAGTTTGCTTGATTCCGAACTGGAAGACGGCAACTATATTTCAGCTAAAGGTAAAAAAGTAATTGTTATCGGCGGTGGCGACACCGGCACTGATTGCATTGGCACCTCTTTGCGCCACGGCTGCGAATCACTTGTTAACTTTGAGCTAATGCCACAACCACCGAATGACCGTGCCTCTAATAACCCCTGGCCGCTTTGGCCGAAAATTTATCGGGTTGACTACGGGCATGCAGAAGCTGCAGATAAATTTGGCGACGACCCACGCGTCTACTCCATTATGAGTAAGGAATTTCTCAAAGATGACGAGGGTAACCTGACCGGCATTGTCACTATCAACGTCGACGAAAATATCAAAGAGATTCCAGGAAGCGAAAAAACCTGGGAAGCCGACCTCATTATGTTGTCCATGGGCTTTTTGCAGCCTGAGCATTACATTAATGAAGCGCTGACGATGGAAACGGACGGACGCGGCAACTTCCTCGCCACCAAGGACAACTTTCGCACCAGCGTACCCAAAGTCTATGCAGCCGCGGATTGCCGACGCGGGCAGGACCTCGTCGTGCGCGCGATCAATGAAGGCCGGGAAGCAGCCCGCGAAATTGACCGCGATCTCATGGGCAGCACTCAACTGCCCTAACGGAAGCCGTCCCGGCCTATCGGCCGGGGCGTTCAAAAGCTTGCTCTACCTCTGTAGCACCCTGTTGCGAGAAACGCTGGCATAGACCAATAGCGTGAAGAAAGCCACAACCGGCATCAACTGCAAGGCCACCCGGTTCAGTGATGTCATGCGCACGGCACCAAAAGAATACCGAGTAAATAGGTAAAGGCACAGATACAGTGCCAGCGCGGACAGCACAATTGCGGCAACTGGCGCCAACGTCGGTGCCAACTGACGCGCGTGCCAGATGAACATCGCAAGGGCAGCGAGGAACAGGTAGCTGAGGAAGTGCCAGTTATCGTGCTTCAAAAAACTGACATAGACCGCTGTCCATGCCTCTGGACGATATCCCAGAGAAAGTTCCTGCAGGCTATGCCCTGCAATCACCCACGTATCCGGCATCAGCCATAGCACCAGCAGCAGTCCAAGTAGTAGTGTGCCTCCGACCAGTAACCCCCGCTTAACGCCTAAACTTGCCAACAGCCACCCTGAACCAAATGTCAGAAACCAATAAAATCCTTCGTTCTTTACTAACAATCCGCACAACGCACAAAGAATGCACAGTAAAGCTTGCCAGGATTGACGATCGCAGCTCCAATTATAAAAAGCGGCGAATGCAGCGAGAAAACTGAGTGCCACCAGCAGGTCGGCATACCCCGGCAGTGCCACTTGCACATTGAGGTAAGGGAGTGACAAAGCCATGTAAGTGGCTGCAATGGCGGTTGTGCTGTTAATCTTTGCAACGCGCGCCTGCGCGTAAAAGATCAACCCCAATGAGACAAAAATAAGCAGCCACGGAAAACTCATCAGGCTGTCATGCCAACTTCCGAGTGCCACATTGGTCCAGGTCTGCAGTAGGGGCGTGGTGATGGCATAGTCAGGGTGCATGTTGGTATAGACGCCCTTACCACCCATCGCAAGCCACTCGTTCAGCGCTACATAGGGCGCAGTACTCCCTTGATCGAAGAACACCTTCGCCTGCTTGGTCCAATGTTGCAAGGCATCCCAGGCAAACAACGGCCGAGTACCTATTTCCAGACCCAGCACCAGCACTCTGCTTGCCAGCAGGGCCAAACAGATTCCAAATACCAAACGATGGATACCTGCGATCTGACGATTCAATACCGGTGCAGGTTTTGAAGGCAATGCAGTCATGCGCCAACTGCGCGGTGCCAGCACTCCTGCGAAAAAGACGAACGCGCCAACACCACCAATACTCCCAACCGAGAACGATACACCGATAACGCTCAGAAAACGCATAATCAGCGTCACCAACATCATTCCCAGAAACAAAGTATACCCGCCAATCAGCAAGCGTCTACAGGTAGCCCCCACGGGGACTACCCGCTCAAGCCAGACCCAAACCGGAAGGCATGTAATTATCAGAGCCAACAAAAGCTGAAGCGCGAACATCTACATTACCTTCAGCAGTGCGCCTGATGCACTGTCGTACTCAACACTCACTTTAAGACCAACTTCCCCTGCATAGCGGAGTGTCCCACTGTCTAGGTCAACCTTCACGCCCGATGGCGCAACAACGAGAATGTAGTCTCCACTTACAAGGGAATCACCTGCAGGCAACTCGGGTCCACCCCGGTGCCAGTAGGTATTGAAGGGCGCCATGAAGTAAGCAGATACCATACCGGTATAGTCGCCGGCACTGGCGATAAAAATACGGGCATCCGAATTCTGAATATGATTTTTTGCCTGTTGCGTAAATCCCACAAAATTGGCATGTGCAGAAACCAACAGTTTTTCCTGCGTAGTCTTACCACCGAAGGTATCCCAGGTTACCCCAGCCTGGCGCCACAGCCGCAGCTGCCAGAATGAGTCGGAGAGAATCCATATGCAAAGAATGACGCCACCAGCGACTTGCCAGTTAAAAGCGCCCTTATCCCGGCGCACAGCCCGAAAAAAAACCAGTAGCGCCAGCGCCAGCGCCGTTAGCCCGGCGAAAAACGGCACAGGATAGGGGCCAGCGTCGGCATCAACGGTGCCTGTAACGCGATTGATCTCTATGTTATGCCAGTAGCGATTTCCTGCCCAGTGATACCAGTAATTTTTTAGTACATCAGACAGGGACAGGCTCGATAGCGAGACATTGGACAACTTGAGTTGTTGACCGGGAAGTAATCGAAACTCAATTCCCAGAATTTCAGCGTTACCTTCCCAGCCCGTAAATTCAGCGAGGTCAAGGGTGCTGGTACCCGAAGCGGGGGGAGCCACCTCAACGTGGAATAACTTTCCAGCGATGGTGTCACTTTGCCAGAATATAAGAAAACGCTGTGGCGAGGGGCCCTCAAAGCTCAAACGCAACATATGTTGGTTATCTAAGGACTGTCTTGTGACTGGAAAAGTTAACGTCAATACGCCGGCGTTGTTAGGCTTCAGAGCACTGCTACCGCCAGCGGAGACCACAGTGCCGGTTTCAAGCTTGAACTGGTCGGGCAACCACTGCGTGGATGATGCGTGCGAAGGACAAGCAATCCCAAGCTGCAACATAAGGAACAGAAGGATTAAAAACAGCTCCGTTACGCCCTTTCCTCCGTGCTTGTGCACTATTAGAAAAATGACTTATTCCCGCCCCTTGTTCGCACTTTGTTACAGCACCCTGAGAAATCCGTGAACCTACGGGGCAACGGAAGTGGCTATTTCTCCAACACATCGAGGTATTCGGGAAGATCTCCCAACCCGATTGGATAATCTCACGTCATATAAAATCTATCACGCCTACCTTTTTCATCGGTCGACCGACTGCGGTAATAACACTAAAAAACGCCAGTGATCAGGTCTCCGAGCGCTCCGGCCTATTCTCCCACCAGTTATCAAATTTGACCAGTAGTGTAGGCAAAAAGAACAAATCTAAAAGTAGAGCTACCACGATAATGGGGGTCAACAGCATCGCTACGTTCTGATAATAGAAAGTATTAGAGGCCACGAGTATCAACGTTCCAAGCGCTAGAGACAGCGTGGTAATGGTGATGGCTGAGCCCGCTTTTTCCAGAGAGTATTGTACCGCAGTCTCCGGCGTCTCCCCTTCACGCCGAGCAAAGATATATTTACTAAGCACATGTACCGAGTCATCTACCACCAGACCAATACTGATTGAAAATAACATCAGGATATAGGGGCTTAACTCGCCCACAAACAAACCCCAGAAACCGAAAACAATTGTCGCGGGAAAAAGATTAGGGATCATGCTCAGCAATCCGTAACGCACGCTCTTGAGTCCAATCAACAGGGTTAAGGTGATGAGCACAAAACTCAGGGTGAACCCCTGCAGCAACTGCACTGAGATTGACCTGTCGAGACGCGCAAACAGTATGCTGTTATCGCCATGCCTCACTTCATAACTGGGGGGCATATTGGCTTCGATCCATTGCTCAATCTTGTCGTTCAATCCCAGCAACTCAATATTAGACAAATTCGAAGTGCCAACCATCAGCCGAATCGCCGAGTAATCAGGATTAAAGAGTGGCTCAAGATTAGGTTCGATCTCCTGGACCAGCTGATACGTCACCAGGTAATCGACAATCTGAAGATTGTCTTCGGGCAAAATTTCCCAGCGCTTGTCGTTATCGTGTTCAGCCATATTAAGGTTTTTCAATAAGTCCGTGTAACTAGTCACAAAACTTACCTCGTTCTGGGTCTCAAGCCAGCGCGAAAGTTCATCCACTTTACCCAGAAATTTCAGCTGGGTTATCCCGTAATATTCATCGCTCCCAATGCTGTAAACCAGGCTTTGATCATTGCCTATTTTCTCAGAGAGCGCCGTGATCACCTGATGAAAATCGGAGTTCTTATCAATAAAGCTGAATCGGTTGAAATCCACTTTATTCAATGGCAGCAACGCCAGTGTCGCCACTATCAACAGCGCGCTCCCCCAGAACAATGGATTTGGGTGTTTCGCAACGAGGCTGCCGGCCATTGCGATAAAACCACGGACCCCGAGGGGCTGCGGGATTTTTCGAACGGGCACCAAGAGCATGAGTGCAGGCAGGAGCGTGAGCGTCACTAGAAACGCCCAGCAGACGCCGATCGCCACCACGTTTCCGAATCCATAAATGCCAGGAGAAGAACAGTAGTTCAGGCTTAGAAACCCCATCCCTGTGGTCACGGTTGCCAGCGTTATCGGTTGAATATTAACCGCCAGACTGTGCCGCATCGCCTCCTCTTTATCCAAGCCCTTGTGTAAACCCTGCAGATACACAGAGACAAGGTGAATGCCATCCGCCATGGCAATCATAAACACCACCAGGGGTCCCATATTAGAGATCTGGTTGAAGGGTATTTTCGCCCAACCGTAGACCCCCACCGTAAGGCCAATGGTCACAAACGATACCGCGAATAGACACAGAGCAAAGGTCAGTGATCGCAGACAGAACCACAACAACAAAACAATGATGCCCCCAACAAGCGGAAACAAATACTGAGTATCTTTTATTTGAGCTTTATAACTGTCCAACTCAAAAAGTGAGCGCCCGAGAACATAGATGGTCTGGTCTGGATACTGTTCCCGCAGGGAATCTCTAAGATCGACCACCGATTGAGCAATACTCAACCTCTCTTCCTGATCTTCAGTATTTGCACGGTATTTGATGACGGCCAACGCCATGTCACCCTCGGGCGAGAGCATACTTTGGGTGAGGTTTTTATCCTGCAGCGCGATCTCCCTAATGGAACTCAGATCTTCATCAGTGAGATCCGACAGTTCTGGCACCAGATAATCACGATCGTGGATGTCCGCATCGACCGCATTCAATCGTCGATTAAGCAAGGAACCCACGGAGACCGCAGACTCCACTTCAGAGAATCGGTTGGTAAGATCTTCCATGGCGTGCAGTGTGTCGAAACTGAAGACATCCGCATCAGGAGAGATAAAGGCAAAGATGACAGAGGTACTGGGAGGAAAATCCTTATGGACCTGATCTACCTGTTCACGGTAGGGGTCATCTTCGCTCAAAATAGAGTTGAAAGAGCTATCAATGCTGGTATAGCGGGCGCCCCAGCTAATCAGTCCGCCCAGTACGATGGTAAGTATGGCCAGAAAATAGCGTTTCCCCAGCAATTGATTGATAAGTGTCTGCATAGCGGTTTCGAAGGTTAGCCTGGGAGTTTTATACCATATATTGAGCGTGAAAAGCGCTGTAATCCGCTTGGAGAGCAACGTCCACGCAGGCAATCACTCTAAATGGCAGCAGCCAAGTGACATCCTAATGACGGTTTAAGCCTAAAAAGGGGCTTGTGGCACCAATAACAAATATTGGATACTTCGCACTCCACTCGTAGAGGCGCTTCCCATGCGACTATTCAACTACTTTTTTCTATTCCTCGCCTGCACTCTCGCTGGCGCCACCAGTATGGCCGCCGAAACACCCAAAATCGGCGATTTCTCCCTGCTCGACCATCAAGGCAAGTTCCACCAGCTGAGTTGGTACGGCGACCAAAAAGCAATCGTCATCTTTGTACAGGGCAATGGGTGCCCCATAGTCCGCAATGGCGCGCCGACGCTGAAAGCCATCCGCGACGAGTATGAAAGCCAGGGCGTGGCATTTTTCATGCTCAACCCTCAAACGCAGGATAATCGGCACAGTATCGCCAAAGAAGCGGAAGAGTTTGGATACGACTTTCCCATCCTGGTGGATGAGGCGCAGCTAGTAGCCGAATCTCTGGGAGTGGACCGAACCTCTGAAGTTTTTGTCATCGATCCTAAAACAATGACTGTTGTGTTCCGTGGCCCCATTGACGATCGTCTGGGGTATGAATCCCAGAAGCCGGAAGCCAAAAACCACTATCTGACAGACGCGCTGGATGCATTTTTATCAGGGCAGACTGTGGCGGAGAACTCTCTGGAGGTACCCGGCTGCCTCATCGGATTTCCCGCACGCGACCAGCATGCAAAAGTACCTGTATCGTACACCACCGATATCGCACCCTTGCTCGCAGACAAGTGTGTGGGCTGTCATCACGACGGCGGGATCGGGCCCTGGTCCATGTCTGATCACGCTATGGTGCAAGGCTGGTCACGCATGATGAAGGAAGTGGTCATGACTCGGCGCATGCCGCCTGGGCAGATCGATCCACACGTTGGTAAGCCGATTGACGACGTGGTGGAAATGACACCTGCGGAGCTGCAAATGCTGGTTCACTGGATAGATGCCGGTGCTGTTATCGATAAAGGCGCCGAGGACCCTCTGGTCGCCATGACCATCGAGAATCCGAAATTCACGCTGGGTGAGCCGGACATGGTGTACACAGTACCTGCGCAATCCATTCCCGCGACCGGTATTCTCGAATATCGCTACATTCCTGTTGAGCTAAATTTGGATAAGGATATCTGGATACGCGCCGTAGAATTTGTACCTGGCGACAGCAAGGTGCTACATCACGTCATTGCCTATCTCTCAAGCCCGGCAGACAAATCCGGCAGGGGCAGAGATGAAGGGTCTGACCGGGAAGAAAGCATCGGTGGCTTCGCTCCCGGCCGTCAACCCGACGCCTTCAGGGATAATAGCGGGCGTTTGATCCCCAAGGGATCCAACCTGCTGTTGCAGATGCACTACACCACGTCCGGTAAAGCCACCGTCGACGAAACCCAGGTAGGCCTCTATATCTACGATGAACCCCCGACTTACGTGATGGCCGGCGGTGTTGCGGGCCAAAGACGCTTTATGATTCCCGCGCATGCTAAAGAGCACAAACTGGAAGGAGAGCAGTTGATTGAAGAGGATGCCTATCTCTACGGTATAACTCCCCATATGCATTACCGTGGAAAGTATATGAGCATGTCCGCCGAGTATCCCGACGGCACCTCTGAAGTGCTGTTGTCGGTTCCCAAATACGAATTCAATTGGCAGTTCAGCTATCAGCTAAAAGAGCCACTGTTTTTACCGGCAGGCACTCGTCTGGTCGCCAGGGGCGCCATGGACAACTCGGAACGCAATCGATTCAACCCCGACCCTACAAAGCCTGTCCTTTTCGGGCTACAGACCAAGCATGAGATGTTCTTCGGATTTACTACACTGCGCTTTGTAGGTGACACACCGGAATCTGACACGGGGGATGCATCAGAGGCCGGTGTTGCCGGATTATAATTTTTAGGGTCAGCGGTGATGTGCTAACCGAGCAGTGTATCCTTGGGCTAATGTCTTTAGTGTTTCTTCTGGGTAATGATGCCCCGCCGGTCGGCGCCGGAAGGGCGTTTACATCATTCGCTCGTGCAGATTAGACAAAATCCAGATGGTGCCGCCGACCATTAAAAACAGGATAAGGCCGGTAAAGAGCACGAGCTGAAGATCGTCGCGGTGAGAGTGCCAACCAATGTGGAGGAAATAGCGAAAATGCACAACGATCTGCGCCACCGCCAATACCGCAAGCGCAAGCAGTCGCTCGAAGTGCGGTAATATCTCGAAGATCACCAGCCCGAAAGCCAGGGCGGTCAGGATGAGTGCCAGTAGGCCGCCGATGCAGTAGGAGTTAAAGTCCTTTGCGTAAGTTTCGACGTGCTCGCCAGTCATTGCGTCGCCCTTCATAGTGCCACCCCGAATAAGTAAACAAAGGTGAAAATACAAACCCATACGATATCCAGCATGTGCCAGAACAGCGCGAGACGCATCAGTCGCAGTTTCACCTCGGTGGTGCGACCCAGTACCAGCAACTGCACCAGCATCACGATCATCCAACACAAACCGGCCGTCACATGGATGCCGTGGGTTGCCACCAGCATATAGAAGGCTGATAGGAAGCCACTGCGTTGAGGCACAGCCCCCTGCTGCGTCATTATCCAGAAGTCGCGCACCTCCATACCAATGAAGCCGGCACCTAAGAAAAACGTCAGGACTAACCAAAACACCAGGTGCAGCCTATCGGCTTTGTACTTCAGAGCCAGCGAGGCCATGCCGAAGGTAATACTGCTACTCAGCAATAGCATTGTTTCGATAAAGGCGCTGGGAAGATCGAAGACATCGGTCGG
>TARA_R110002072_G_scaffold300746_1_pt1 | contig 15882 bp, 13 predicted proteins | sample TARA_R110002072 | Tara Oceans TARA_R110002072 (sample SAMEA4397118) | marine metagenome | biome: Polar Biome; feature: [SRF] surface water layer (ENVO:00010504); material: water (ENVO:00002006), including particulate matter (ENVO:01000060) such as... | depth 5 m | reverse complement strand
ATTGCCAAGCGCTATGAGCACGGCAGTATCATCGTGACCAGCAACCTGCCGTTCTCTCAGTGGTCAACCGCCTTTGCAGATGATCAAACGCTGACAGCGGCCTTGCTCGATAGGCTTCTGCATCATGCGCATATTGTGCAGATCTCAGGGAACAGCTACCGACTGAAAGGCAAGAAAGCTGCCGGCATCGCTCCGGTGGTCATCAGCCAGCAAGATAGCGAGTAAACCGCCAAGGGTGGGTCAATTTTACATTGCCGTCTGGTGGGTCAAAGTTAGATTGCCGTTGACATTACTTTCGGGTATTGCAATTGGGCAAAAACGAATGTATTCATATTTAGTTAATTTAATAATTTGGCAGGGTACCGTCCGGTGAGTTACCTGCTGCTTCAACAACAGGGTAATGCCGTAGGAGAACAACAATGATAAACCTCAAAAAGTCGCTGAGACTTGCAGTAACAGCGATGTGTGCAGGCGCCGCGATTTCAGTGGCGGCATCTGCCGCCGTTGCACAGGACAGGGTCGGCGATTTCGCGCTGCTGGATCACGAGGGCGTGTACCATAATATGAGCTGGTACGATAACAACAAGGCTGTTGCCCTGTTTGTGCAGGTCAATGGTGATGCGGCCAGTCAGGCGTCCCTGGAACACATTGATGCCTTGCGCTCAGCATACGAGGCCCAGGGTGTCGTTTTCATGATGATCAACCCTCTGGGGCAGGCACGTGATTCAGTCAAATCTGTTGCTGCTGATCATGAGGGTGTTCCGGTATTGATAGATGATACTCAGCTGATATCGGAAGCCCTGAATATCCAGAAATCCGGTGAGGTTCTGCTCTACAGTCCCTCCAGTTTTCGCGTCATGTTTCGCGGGCCGGCCGGCAAGGAGCTGGAGGCAGCTCTGCAGGCGGTAGTTGAGGGGTCATTAACGCAGCCGGTAGAGCTTGCAGCATCTGGCACGGATATAAGCTACCCGGTCAGAGATCGAAACATGGCCGAAGGTGTGTCTTACTCAAAGGATGTTGCTCCGGTTCTGGCAAAACACTGTGCTGACTGCCACCGGGATGGAGGTATTGCCCCATTTGCCATGGATAGTCACGCCATGGCACAGGGCTGGTCTCCGATGATCCGGGAAGTTCTGATGACCAAACGTATGCCACCTGCACAGATCGATCCCCACATTGGCGAATTCAGCAATAGTTACAATGTACCATTCGAAGACCAACAGAAGATTCTTCACTGGATAGCGCAAGGTTCGCCACGCGATGGTGATGTCGATCCGCTGGCAACGATTGAGTGGCCCGAGACTGAATGGGCATTTGGCGAACCGGATCTGATTGTAGATCTGCCGCCGCAGGAAATTCCCGCCACAGGGGTGCTGGACTACATTAATGTCATGGTTCCTATCAGTGGCATGACCGAAGATCGCTGGTTAAAGGCGAGCCAGTACATACCAAGCGACAGAACGGTACTGCACCATACACTTAACGCTTTGATTGAACCTGGCCAGCGCCCCAAGCCCGGATTGATCGGATCCTTTACGCATCCTGACCAGCCTTATGTCACGCCGTATATTCCTGGTGCTGAGCCGTATATCGAAGATGAGAATACAGGTGGTTTGCTGAAGGCGGGCACCACCCTGGCGCTGAATATGCACTATACAACCAATGGTCGGGCAACCGTTGATCAGGGGCGTATAGGACTCTGGTTCTACGATGAAGATGAAACGCCAACGCAAAGAAAATTGGGCGAATGTGCCTGTATCTTTCCGAACGACTGGACTGATATACCACCAAACGATCCAAATTTTGCGCAGGTCAAGAGCGTAAAAGTGGGCTACGATGCCTACCTGACCGGTTTCCATCCGCATATGCATTTCCGCGGCAAGAGTATGGTCTTTGATGCTCACTATCCCGACGGTCGTGTGGAGCGATTATTGAATATTGCGCACTACAACTACGACTGGCAAATTGAATACAAGCTTGCCGAGCCAAAATTTGTTCCGGCAGGAACCGAAATAGTCGTGACTGGTGTGTTCGACAACTCCAGTCAGAACAAGGCTAATCCGGACCCTGAGCGACAGGTTCCCTGGGGTGAGCAGAGCTGGGATGAGATGTTCTTTGGTCAGGTGTACTGGAAAGCGGCGGATCCGGCGGTGCTTGATCAGCTACGTGCCCGCTTTGAAAGTCGTGGTGTGGCTACCAACTAAAAAGTTATAGGCAGTAGATAAAAAAAGGGGGGCGATAATCGCCCCCCTTTTTTTGTTGCAGTTCAATTATTGACGGACATAACGCTTGATGCCACCAACAGGTCCCACCTCTGCGCCGTATATAACGCCATTGCGGTCTACGGTTACGCCTTCAGCTGTGCAGGTGCCACGGCAGTCAGGCTGTGGGTCAGGTATGAAATACTGAACCTCTCCTGTGCGTGCACTGCCCACACGAATACCGCGTAACCAGTCACCGTGAGCAGGGTTTACAGAGCCGGACTCAGAATCGGCAGCGTAGAGAGTGTCGTTGGCATCTATGAACAGACCGCTGTTGCGGCTGAATTGATACCAGGTATCAAGCAGTTGGCCGTCCTGTGTGTAAATCTGAATACGGTCATTACTTCGGTCAGAAATGAACAGTCGACCCTGCGAGTCCATCGCCAGTGCGTGCGGCTGCATAAACTCGTCCGGTCCCGAACCCAGGGATCCCCAGGTTTGAACCAGATTGCCACTGGGGTTGAATTTAAGGACACGGGCGGTGGAGCCGGGAGCGTTGGAGTGCCCTTCCGCGACAAATATATGTCCATCCGGTGCTACGAGTACGTCATTTGGTTGAAACAGGTAGTTCTCGTCGCGACCACCGCCGGGCATGCCCAGTGTCATCAGGTGATGGCCGCTGGGGCTGAATTTGTGCACCTGATGGCCGTATACTTCATTGTCCGCAACACCATCACCGCGGTTATCACGTGCATCAGTTACCCAGACATTGCCTTCGTGGTCGACTTCGATTCCATGCGGCCAGGTAATCATGCCTGCACCGAAGCTGGTGACCATATTGCCGTTTTGATCGAATTTCATAACGGGATCAAGGTCGCTGTTCTGAACGCAGGCATTAACGTTGCCACTGCAACGTTCGGCGACCCATACGCTGGTGCCGTCGACATCAATATGCACGGCGCTGGTGGATCCCCACTGCCGTCCGGCGGGTAGCTTCAGATACCCTTCAATGGTCTGGTATGGATTAGGTAAATCATTGGTCGGAGCCATATCAGGATTGCTGAAATCGCTTTGGGCGTACGCTGATGCTGAGAATGCACCTAACGTGACCGAAATGGTCAGCAAGGCACATTTCAGTGGTCTTTTATACGTGGTTTGACTGATGTATGACATGAGTGGAGTCGTCTCCCTTCTGATAACTGTTTGGACAGTCAGGATAAACCACCTGCATGACTAACTCAAACGCTATGCGTCGAGCGGTTGTCCGGCAAGATCTACTCCCTGAGCCATATCTTGTCAGGAGAAATGCCACGCTGGTAGATCAAACCGGCATCAAAGTTCATTCGATCGATTCCATAGACTTCGAACAACGCTTCAAAGCTGGGCGCACCGTTTGCACGATGCGTCTGTACGTCCAGTTCCTGCAGGATGGATGGGTTGGCAAGGACGCTGGCTGCATGCATAAGGCCCGCATCGCGGGTTCCGCTGACCAGCATGAACTGATTGCCACCAGCGGCTGGCCAGGTTGCCAGTAGCGCCAGGTCTCGAAAAGGCTCACCTTTTTCGGGCAGGCCGGCGGTGCTAGTGTGTACGGTACCTGATTCGCGTTCATACAGTTCATCATAGGTCTGGCCAGGCAGAAGTCCTGACGCGGCAAAGTACAGATTGTTCAGTTTGTCCATGGCGCTGATATAACCGATATAAATGATGTGATTGTTGCGCAGGTCAGCCATGGTGACCCGCGACATCATTTTGATTTGTGTGCGCTTGCCAATGGCATTGACCAGGGGTGCGATATTCAGCAGCGCACTGGCGCTGCCCTCTGGCATATATGTCATATCAAGGTCACGGAAGTAGGTTTGCAATTCCGCGTCCTGCATGAACAGACTGAGCAGGTCTTCGCGGGAATTGATAAAAAAATCACGCACCATACGTGCAATACGGCCGTCTTCGTCCAGTTCGCCGAATATGTAATAGTCCCCCATGACTATCATGACGGGTATTTCATCGTCCATCATGGCTTGCCAGGGTGCCTGTGCGAGTACTTGTGTCAGCTCCGTCCCAGCGTGATTGTTCTGATAGTGTTGCCACTGCCAAAAATTGGCGCCGAGCAGAACGATAACGCATGCGGCCCAGACGAGATGGATTCGGCGCCTGACCGGCACCTGAGGTTCAGCAGCCTTGTCGTCAGGTTCTGAACTCGAGGCAGAATGATCAACAATGGTGATGGTGTACTGACCCCTGGGGATGACAAGCCGGCAATCGGAATCGGGCTCATGTTGCGTGTAGTATTTGTCCAGGCGATTACGGAGCTGATGAATATAGACTCGGACGACCGAGTCGCGTGCCACGTCAAAAGTGCTGTCACGGCCCAATACATCCACAGCGATATCAAATTCCTTGGGCTGACGAGACTGGGCAGAGCAGTCCAGCAGATAGTCGAGCAGCTGCGAGTACACAGGCGATCTGCCCAGCGCACCGCTGGCGACAATACGGTCTCTGGCTTGTTGCGCGGCTTTCTCATCGCAGCGGGTCTGCGGATGAGGTGAGCTGTTATGGTCAGGTATTAACGGAGACAAGGCGATTACCGACTATCAGGCTTTTGTGGAATTCATAGTAACGCGTTCCATAGTAGTACGATCATAGTGGCTTGTGCCCAATTTAACCACCCGTGCGGGTGGATTTGCCCGGGGAGCTGCGCTATTCTTCGCCGCACCCAACAGGGAACTTGTGCAGGAAACCTTTTGCCGGATACGTCGCCGGACATATCCATGCGGATATTGTGCCGGAGGGTTGACCAGGCTCAATACTTGACCATCGGCAGGGCATATACTGCAATGCAGGCCGGTCAGGGGAGTCGTGAGCAAAACCGGGAAGGTTCCCTGACAGGCATAACAGGGCAGAGTATAGCCCAGACGATAAAGACTGCGGGAGGTCAACTACGTGATAAACGAATTGTTATTACAGTTCGCCGAGTGGCTTTATGCCACCGGTTGGAGCAGGGCGATAGAAGAATCCTTCTATCTGTACAACTGGATCGAGACGACACACGTCCTGACCGTCATGTTGAGTCTGGGTATGCTGATTTTTATTGACTTGCGTATGCTCGGCTTTGTGATGCCGACGGTTTCGGCAGTCAAAATTGCTCAACGCCTCAATATAGCCATGATGGTTGGTTTTGCGATCATGTTCGTGACGGGCCTGTTGCTGTTTTATGCCAAGCCTGTCTACACCATCCAGAGTATCTGGTTTCGAATCAAAATGTTGCTGTTGCTGGGCGCTTTCGTGAACGCAGTTATTTTCCACAAACGCATGATGGCCTCTGCGGGCACCTGGGACAATGAGCCAAAAGCGCCGCGCCACCTGCAGATCGGTGCGGCACTCTCGCTTGGTTTGTGGGCCGGCGTGGTGACCACCGGGCGTCTGATAGCGTACGACTGGTATAGCTGTTACAGGGATCTGCCAGGGCTGCTGAGCTGGGCTGCCGGGTGTGTGGCTGAGTAATGTGGCCAGCCCGGAATCGCGGAAGAAGACCAATGAACATTTCACGCTGGCCGCTGGCCAACTGACAAGACAAACAGGAGTTCCCCATGGAGCTGTTACCTTTATCATTTTTTGAGTGGGCCGAGACATCCTTTCTTGGGTATATCGGCAAAAACTATGGCGGCGTTTATGCCACGTTTGGCCAGTCTCTGCATCTGATTTCACTGGCGGTGCTGGGTGGTTCAGTGCTGGTCAGTGATCTGAGATTACTTGGTGTTGTGTTAAAGGATGTCCCGTCAGAAGTGGTTGCCGATCAGGCGCACAAGGTCTTCCGGATAGCCTTGATATTTATACTTGCCACTGGTCTGTTCATGGCTGCTGCAATTGCCCAAAAGCTGTTTTACAATGCGGCGTTCTGGGCCAAAATGTATGCCCTGATTGCAGGTATCCTGTTCGTGTTTCTGGTGCGGCGTCCGTTGCTTAAAGGGGATCATTCGCAACTTAATCCCCTGGCGGTCAAACTGGTGGCAGTCGCATCAATACTGGTTTGGGTCAGTGTGGCGGCAACCGGTCGCTGGATCGGCTTCTCCTGACATCTCACGACAGACAACTAACATAGGATTAGCATCATGAGTGATAGTAAGCCATTGAGCAAAATAGAGAAAATAGCTATTGCCAGCTCTGCCCTGATTATTGGTGTGGGTATTGTCTACTGGTTCGGGCAGGTGATGAATGTCATTGAGTTGCTGGAAATGGCATATGGATAGAGCGCCTGCCCTCTCTGTCCGAGGGCCTGGTCTGAGGGCTTGCGAAGTGTTCCCGGCATGGCAGGTGCAGCACAAGGCACTGCCTGTCGGGAATCGCGCCTTCGGCTGACTTCTGCTAGAAAATGCCCAGTTCCATCAGGAAATAATCATCCATAAACAACTCTGATACGAGCCGATCCAGGCTGGCGCTGATCGCCGCTGCGACGTCATCGCCTGATGTCGTGGTCCGGCTGAAGAGAGTGCTTTGCCAGGCATTTCGCCCCTGGTTGCTAAGGCTCAGTTCGCAACGGATCAGAACCTCTATACCGTCAGCCGATTCCTCTACCTGCATTTCGATAAGTTTGCCGTTTACCACAAGCCCGCCATCCTCACCCATCACTGCGCCTGATGCCGCGAATGATTTTGTAAAAGCCTCTCTTACCAGCGCAGAAGGGGATTGCGCAGACAGAGTCAGAGACTCCTTGCCTGAATGGACGATATCCGCTTTGTTCTCAATGTTTCGTGCATCGGAAAACTCATTTATCCGGATAGGCCCACCGGCAGCAGCCCCAAGATTGACTCCCGTATCGCCAGTGAATTGATAGTCGACCGCAATGCTCTCACCTGCCAGTACCTGAGTGCTCAGCAGCCAGATACCGGCAAGGGTCAGTGTGCGCAATAATTTCATTGTCACGTGTTTTCCCCGTTTGGATTTCAGTTTTGTTGTGTGGCGCAGGACGCGCGCTCACGTTCCCGGTAGATAAAAAGGGCCGTGACACAGTGTGTGTATCACAGCCCTTTGTTATGATCAACTGTACTGCTGGTTACCTGTCACCGGTATTGGCGGCAAGTGACAAGACTTTACAGTCGGTCCGCAGGCCAGGGCACGCCCTGATGGCCTGACTGGACTTGCTTCATGCCCTGGAAGGCGAATTTCTGAATTCGCTTGCCTTCATAGGTTTCAGTTGTATAGATGTTGTTGCGCGAATCAGTCGCAATGCTGTGCGGCGCATAGAACTGGCCGGGTTGGCGACCGCCTCCGCCAAAGCTGATCAGGACTTCCAGCGATTCGCGATCGAGTACGTAAATCTTGAAATTCTGGCCGTCTGCCAGATAAATGTACTTCTGCTCAGCATCATTGGAGAAGGAAATATCCCAGGTTGAGCCCTGAGCCAGCGTTTCCGGCGCGATATAGACTTCTCTTACATAAGTGCCGTCAGGGCGGAATACCTGAATTCGGTCAGAACCGCGGTCACAGACGTACAGCAGACCGTCTTTGGACGGAATGGCACAGTGAACTGGTCCACGGAACTGGTCAGGACGGTCACCCGGCTGATAGTTGACACGGACATCTTCCGGACGATTGCCGTATGCGCCCCAGTAACGCTTGAATGCGCCGGTGCTCAGGTCCAGTACAGCGACACGCTTGTGGCGGTAGCCGTCGGCGAGATAAACCTCGTTATTCGCACCGTCAATGGAGATTTCCGCAACCTGTCCAAAAAATGTGGTGCTGTTGCTGTCGGGTTCACTGCCGGGAATGCCGTGCTCAGCTACAAACTGACCGTCACCGGTAAATTCCAGTACGTGAGAGTCGCCGCCGCCGTTGCCGCCAATCCAGACATTGCCGTTTGGTGCGACTGCGATACCGTGGTTGGATGCGGGCCATGTATAGCCTTCTCCCGGACCGCCCCATGCGTTAACCAGATTGCCAGCAGGGTCAAATTCCAGAATGGGTGGAGCCGGCGTACAGCACTCGCTGACGCCCATTTTCAGGCCGATTTCAGTTGCGCCGCCGAACATGGAATCCTGGTCCCGATGAACCATGAATACGTGATCGCGAGCGTCCACTTCCACGCCAATTGCACGGCCAATAATCCACTGATTTGGCAAGGGCTTAGGCCAGAAAGGATCGACCTCAAAGGTCGGCGCGGTTACCATTGAACCGGATTGTGCAACAGCAGGTTCCTTGAGTAGCGACTGGCCTGCGCTGAGCGCTGCTACGGCAAGTGCCAGAGAGGCGCCTACTGTGAATTTGATTTTTTTTGTCATTATGTTCCCTCCAGGGTTTCCAGGGTTTTCGTCCCGCGCGTTTAAAGATCGGTCGTATCCAAAGTATACTCAGTTCTTTATGCCCAGTATACTCACCAGTCCTGAAATTAGCCAAATCCGATGTTTTGCTGAGGTGGATGTGTACAAAAATAACAAGATCAAATGGCCTTCTTTCATGCTGTGCCTGTTAGTCATGCTGGCCGGAGCGGCAGGTGCGGGGCAGTCGCTGGCCGACGAGATCCCGAGTCGCGTCGCCGTCCAGGCGTTTGTCAAGGCGGAAGACGGGCGACTCAATCTGCTTATGCGGGTACCCATGGATGCCTTGCTGGAAGCCCAATTCCCACTGCGCGGGGAAATCGGGTATGTCATTTTCTCGGAAGCCCGCAGTGCAATGGAAGATGCTGCTCAGAACCAGATACTGCAGGCGATACAGGTGTTTGAAGATGACCGGCTGCTGGAGCGGCCGAGACTGGATGCCGTTCGTATCGTTCTACCCTCAGACCGCAGCTTTGTGGATTATCAGTCCGCGCTGACATCGGTGCATGGTGCGCCGCTGGATGACTCGGTTGACATGTATTATCGGCAAGGATTTCTGGACGTCCTTGCCTCCTACCAGATCGGGTCAGAGCAGTCGCGCTTCTCAGTGGATGCCAGGCTTGGCGGACTGGGTCTGGAAACCACAACGGTGCTGCGTTATATCCTTGATGACGGGAGTGAGCGCAGTTTCAGCTATATAGGCAATCCCGGGCGGGTTTACCTGGATCCTCGCTGGTATCAGGCGGTATTCAATTTTGTTGTGCTCGGATTTGATCACATACTTGAAGGGACTGATCACCTGCTGTTCCTGTTTTGTCTGCTGATACCGCTACGCCGTATACGCGCGCTGATTCCGGTTGTGACGTCGTTTACCATCGCGCACTCAATCACGCTGATCGCCTCAGCGCTTGGCTGGGTGCCATCCACTATCTGGTTTCCTTCACTGATTGAGACGCTGATTGCGCTTTCGATTGTCTATATGGCACTGGAGAATATAGTTGGTGTGCAGCAGCGCCATCGCTGGATCATGACTTTCTGTTTTGGTCTGATACATGGCTTCGGGTTTTCTTTTCTGCTTACCGAAAGCATGCAGTTTGCAGGCTCGCATCTGGTGACATCCCTGCTGGCATTTAATGTGGGGGTGGAGTTCGGGCAGATTCTGGTTCTGCTGATTGCGGTGCCGGTCATTCATCTGTTGTTCAAGTATGTGTTACCCGAAAGACTGGGTGTGATTCTGTTATCAGCAATCGTTGCTCACTGGGCGTGGCACTGGCTGGAAGACCGCTGGGCAGGTTTTAGTGCGTATCAGATTAACATGCCTGCACTGGACCGGTACTTTGTTGCCGGTCTCATGCAATGGATGGCACTGATGTTGTTGTCAGTGGCGGTATTGTGGGTCATGCACAATGTGTTTTCGCGATTCTTTGCCGGTGATTCGGCAGGCAGGAAGGAGGATAGTCCCGGGGTAACGGGATAAGCATTGTCTTGCCGCTTGTGAACTTGATATGATGCGGCGCTTATTGGTTGGTCTGCCGGCAGGCCTGATGTTGATAATAATAATGCGGGAGTGGTAGGTATGGGCGGAATCATGATTATTCTGTTTGGGGTTGCGGGACTGTCCTTTGGCTGGTTCGTTTACTCCAAATTCATAGCAGAGAAAATATACAGGCTGGATCCCGATTTTGTCACTCCGGCACATGAACTGAATGACGGTATAGACTACGTCCCCACTAACAAATACGTACTGTGGGGGCATCATTTTACGTCTGTGGCAGGCGCTGCACCGATTGTTGGCCCTGCCATTGCCGTATATTGGGGCTGGGTGCCGGCGTTGTTGTGGGTGACCTTCGGGACCATCTTTTTTGCTGGCATTCACGACATGGGTGCCTTGTGGGCCAGTACACGGAACAAGGGCAAGTCTATAGGGGCGTTGTCAGAGAATGTGATTGGCAAGCGCACGCGTTCTTTGTTCCTGATCGTCATCTTCCTGCTGCTGCTCATGGTAAATGCCGTGTTTGCAGTCGTTATTTCCAATGGTTTTGTCGGTACCCCCGGTTCAGTGTTTCCAGCCTGGTCAGCCATTGTGGTCGCGTTGATCATCGGTCAGTTGTTGCGCCGTAACTACAGCCTGCTGCTGCTGACGGCGGCGGGCGTAGTGATACTTTACATTTCCATATGGGCGGGTACGTTTATCGAATTGCAGTTGCCTGAGACCATGTTTGGTCTGAATGCCAATGCAAACTGGATTATCATACTCTTCATCTATGCTGCGATAGCTTCCATGTTGCCGGTCTGGATGCTGCTTCAGCCGCGTGACTTCATCAATGGCATGCAATTGATTGTTGGTTTGATCCTGCTCTACGGCGCGGTCTTTTTGTCGATGCCTGATATGGTGGCGCCGGCATTCAATTCGCAGCTGGCGGAGGGCACACCGAGCATCTTCCCCCTGCTGTTCGTGACTATTGCCTGTGGTGCTATTTCGGGCTTCCACGGGATCGTGGCTTCAGGTACCAGTTCCAAGCAGTTGGACAAGGAAACAGATGCCCGTTTTGTAGGATATCTCGGCGCAATTGGGGAAGGCTCCCTGGCGTTGATCACAATTGTGGCGGTGTGTTCCGTTGCCTATGCAGCCTCGCCGGAGCAGTGGCACATGGTTTATGCCAAGTTCTCGGATGGCGGTGCGCCGGCATTTGTGGCGGGTGGTGCAGCGCTGATTTCGGGGGCATGGGGCTTGTCTGAGGGTTTTGCGCAAGTGTTGCTGGCAACCATGGTTGCCCTGTTTGCAGGTACAACCATGGATTCCGGAGTGAGGCTGCAGCGCTATATCATTCAGGAGTGGGGCGATATCTACGGAATCAAATTGTTCCGTTCCGGAATAGTAGCAACCTTTGTGGCCGTGATTGCCTGTCTGCTCCTCGCTTTTGGCGCGGGTGGTTCGTCCGGTGCCGGTGGCATGATCATCTGGCCATTGTTTGGTGCTACCAACCAGATTCTGGCAAGTCTCACATTGCTGGTCATCACCGTCATGCTGATAAAAATGGGGCGTCCGGCGTACTATACCTTGCTGCCTATGGTTTTTGTCCTGATCACATCTTTCCTGGCAGGACTGATTCAGCTGGTGGACTTCTACAGAGCCGGCAACTATTTGCTGGTGACGCTGGACTTTATTGTGCTGGTGGTGAGCGTTCTGGTCATGCTCGAAGCAGCCTCGGTGGTCAGCAAATTCCGCAAGGAAGGGGCTAAATCGCAGGCGTAAACAAATCGACTGAATCCGGACGGGTTGCTGTTGCGCCTGCCCGGATTCGAGCGATCGTTACAAATAATTGCAATGTGAGCCTTCGGTTTAATATTCTCGTTCGACTGATTGACTATAATCCTTCCCAAATGTTTGCTGGATGCCGCGAGCGCAGTGGAATACTGAAGAGATGGTCAGGGGTCTGATTCTTGTTATAGCGTTGATTTGGTCAGCAGGTTTGCCGGTTATGGCAGATCAGGTGCCGGATTTTGCCTTGATTGACCAAAACGGCCGTTTCCATCAGTTGAGCCGATATGCAGACAAGCAGGCAGTCGTGATTCTCATGTTCAACCGGGAATGCGAGGTTAGTAAAAAGGCCCTGCCCGAGCTGGTCTCGCTGCAGCGTCGTTATGCAGAAGAGCCTGTCAGCTTTCATGTGCTGGTTGCTGATCCGGCCGAAACACGGGAAAGCCTGAAGGGGCTGGCTGCAGAGCTCAATACAGATCTTTCATTTCTGCTGGACGAGTCCCAGTTGGTGACGGATGCGTTGGGTTTCACGCATTCCGCTGAAGTTATGGTTATTGATCCGGTGCGTGGAAACCTGCTTTATCGTGGTGGTATCGGTCTCTATGACGATAACCCTGCACAGCTTGCTCTGGCTGCCAGTCTGCCGGGGCTGAGCTCTCACCTGCATTACATAGTCCATTCGGTGCTCCAGGGTGAGCCGTTTATGCAGGATATCATGCCTTTAAACGGGCAACTGCTGGCTCTGGATCAGCTGACTGCTGCACGGCAGCATGCGGTCAGTTATGAAGAGGATGTGGCACCGATTCTGATCGAGCGTTGTGTCAGTTGTCATCGTGATGATGGTGCGGCTCCATGGCAAATGGATAGTCATCGCATGGTGCAGGGCTGGAGCGCCATGATTCGCGAAACGCTACTGACGCGCCGCATGCCGCCTGGGCAGATCGACCATCAGTATGCTGATCAGTTTGATGATGTCCATCATATTACTGACCGTGAAATGACTGTGCTGATGCAGTGGATTGAGACTGGTGCGAAACGTGTGGCCAGTCTGCCGGATCCACTGGAATCGGTGCCACCCAGGGAGTCTTCCTGGGAGCTGGGCGAGCCGGATATGGTTGTCGAGTTTCCCGCGCACAAGGTGCCGGCAACAGGTGTGCTGGATTATATGTTTGTGCCTATTGAGCTGGGTTTGACCGAAGATAAGTGGGTGTCCGCATATGAATTTGATGTCGACGACAAGGCATCATTGCATCACATTATTGTTTACACGCAGGATGCCCGGCAGCAGCGTCAGAATTCGAGCCGGGGCGGGAGTCGGACCAATTTTGGCGGTTATGCCCCGGGCCGTGAACATGTCGTACTGGACGACAACACGGGTATTTTGCTGCGCCGGGACATGCGGTTCATGATTCAGTTTCACTACACTACAGTCGGGCGCGAGTCCACGGATCGTTCGCGTATAGGGCTGTATTTCAGGGATGCTGCGCCTGAGCAGGAGTTGGTGCGGACAGCCGTCATGAATGGAGAGTTTGTTATTCCGCCTGGTGCGCGAGAGTTTCCGGTCGAGGCTGTGACGCTTATACCGGAGGACAGTTATCTATACAGTTTTGCTCCGCACATGCATTACAGGGGGAAACACATACGTTTTTCTGCCCAGTATCCGGATGGGTCTGAGAAAAGTCTGCTGTCGATTCCGAATTTCCAGCACAACTGGCAGATGGTCTATCGTCTGCGGGAGCCGGAGTTTCTGCCGGCTGGCACCCGGATCGTCGCGACTGGTGCCTTTGATAACTCGCCCTACAACCCTCTGAACCCTGACCCATCCACGTCAGTAGCCTGGGGTGACCAGGTCTGGGACGAAATGTTTTTAACCTGGATGCGAATTAGCGCCGTACGCTGAAACGGTGTCAGGGACGAATGCATGAATGTACTTCCACTATTACAGTGTCTTGCTGATGGAGATTATCATTCCGGGCAGGATCTCGGGCTGCGTCTGGGGATTAGCCGGGCGGCTATCTGGAAGCAGATGCAGGTTGTCAGGGAGCTGGGAGTTGGTATAGAAGCGATTACGGGGCGGGGTTATCGTGTGTCAGGCGGTCTGGACTTGCTTGACAGGTCCGAAATACGTCGGCACCTGACAGGGTCCGCAGCGTCACTTGGTGATCGTTTTGATCTGCATTTTTCAACGGGTTCGACCAATACAGACGCTATGGCAAAAGTAGAGCAGGGTTTTGACAGCTGGCTGGTAATGACTGAGCATCAGTCCCAGGGCCGGGGCCGGCGTGGGCGTCAGTGGATCAGTCCGTTTGGGCACAACCTCTATCAATCCCTGTTATGGACCTTTCAGGGCGGAATTGCTGCGTTGGAAGGATTGAGTCTGGTGTGCGCGCTGGTAGTGCTGCGAACGCTCAATACTCTGGGTTATGAGGGTATTACTTTAAAGTGGCCAAACGATGTGTTGTTTAATGGTCGCAAGCTGGCAGGCATATTGCTCGAGGTTAGCGGAGATGTCGGAGGTCCTTGCCGGGTGGTCATGGGCATAGGACTGAATACAGCCATGCCAGCCGGGGCGGGTGCGGCAATTGATCAGCCGTACAGCGACCTGCTGTCAGCCGGTATGGGCGTTGTTGACAGAAATCAACTGGCAGGTGCGTTGATCAATGAATGGGTGCTGGCGCTGGAGCAATTTGAGCGTATCGGTTTCAGCGACTTTCGCGATGAATGGATGCGCTCGGATGCGCACATGGGGCAGCTGGTGGAAATAAAATCGGGAGCCAGGGCAATTGTTGGTGTTAGTGCAGGAATAGATTCTGCAGGCAGGCTGTTGCTGGACACCGATGCCGGGTGTATCACCATTGCTGGCGGTGAACTGCTACCGAGTTTGAGGCCGGTGTCCGCCTGATGCGTCGGTTGGTGCTGGGGCTGCTGGCTCTGAATGTGCTGACGATGCTCTGGCTGGGCCTGCGGGAAGGAGTCCCAGGCAGGCAGGTGCCGGCATCGGATGACGGCTTGCCGGTGACAGTGGCTCCGCTGGTGTTGCTCGCTGAAGTGACGGCGCCCGAGCCCAGGGTGGTTGAGCGTTGCTGGTGGGCTGGTCCTTTTGATGACGAGAGCAGAGCAGAATCTCTTGCTGCTGTATTAGAAGACGGGGGCGTCTGGCGAGTAGTCCAAATGCCCTACAGTACGGATACTCTGCACCGGGTGTATCTGCCGGCTGAACCGGGCCGACAGGCTGCGCTGGATCTGATCGCAGAATTGCGGCGTGCCAGCGAAGCTGCAGGCATGTCGATGGACAGCTATATTGTGTCCGGCGGTGATCTGGACAATGCGATTTCACTGGGGCTGTTCAGCGATGTCCGGAATGCGTTGCGTGTTCAGACCCAGGTGCAGGCCTTGGGATATTCTCCGGTTATTGCTCTTGAGGAACGACAATCCAGCCGGTTCTGGCTGGTAATCGGAGTGGCTGCGGTTTCCGATAATTTTCTCGAGAGTATGCGTGCGCAAATGCTTGATGTGACTGATTTCTCGGTTAGAGAAAATCTCTGCGAAATGATTGCACATCAGGAACAATTCCCCTAAAATGCCGCCTCTGCTTTAGAGACCCGGGAAAAATGATGTCCCGTCTGCTCTTGCGGGAGGGGTTCCCGAGCGGCCAAAGGGATCAGACTGTAAATCTGACGCGAAAGCTTCGGTGGTTCGAATCCACCCCCCTCCACCATCAAGAGTTGATTGATATCTGAAGAGTTCTGGCGACAGGCGGGTATAGTTCAGAGGTAGAACACCAGCCTTCCAAGCTGGTTACGCGGGTTCGATTCCCGCTACCCGCTCCAGATTCGGGGTGAGTATTCTGACTGCAGTATTTGGCTCGCATAGCTCAGGCGGTAGAGCACTTCATTGGTAATGAAGAGGTCTCCAGTTCGACTCTGGATGTGAGCACCAGTTTGATTTTTGGATGTACCGGCGCTGTGTCATGTGCCGATTGGTAATATGTGACGACTCTCGAGCGCTGTGTGAGTCGTCTTCAGGCATGCTTGGTTAGAGAAATGAGAGGCGGTCACAATGGCGAAGGGTAAATTTGAACGTAATAAGTTACACGTTAACGTCG
>TARA_R110002072_G_scaffold23437_5_pt1 | contig 15883 bp, 8 predicted proteins | sample TARA_R110002072 | Tara Oceans TARA_R110002072 (sample SAMEA4397118) | marine metagenome | biome: Polar Biome; feature: [SRF] surface water layer (ENVO:00010504); material: water (ENVO:00002006), including particulate matter (ENVO:01000060) such as... | depth 5 m | reverse complement strand
GAAGTCACCGTCCTTGTCCCAGACGTACGCGATGCCACCACTCATACCGGCCCCGAAATTGCGGCCTGTTTTGCCCAGGATCACAACACGGCCACCCGTCATATACTCGCAGCCGTGATCACCCACGCCCTCCACCACGGCACTGGCACCACTGTTGCGCACGCAAAAGCGCTCCGCGGCGATACCATTGAAATAGGATTCGCCCGAGGTAGCGCCATACATGACAACGTTGCCAATCAACACGTTGTCCTCTGGCTTGAAGCTGCTGGATTTGGGTGGGTATACCACGATCCTGCCGCCAGACATGCCTTTGCCCACATAATCGTTACAATCACCTTCCACTTCGAGGGTGATGCCCTTGGCCAACCAGGCGCCAAGGCTCTGACCGGCCGAGCCCGTCAGTTTGATATGGATGGTGTCGTCCGGAAGCAGCTTGCCCTTGGTCGCTTTTGCGACTTCGTGCGACAGCATTGTGCCGACCACGCGATTGATGTTGATAATATCGCTTTCGATATGCACCTTCTCGCCGCGCAGCAATGCCGGTTGCGCCTGTTCGATGAGGACATTATCGAGCGCTTTTTCCAGCGCGTGATCCTGCTTGATTGTCTGGTAAACCTCCGTGCCCTCGTACACGATTTCCGCCGGTGTCAGGATGCTGCTGAAATCCAGGCCGCGTGCCTTCCAGTGCTCGATGGCATCGCGTGTTTTCAACAGGTCGACACGGCCGACCATTTCATTGATGGTGCGAAGTCCCAGCTGCGCCATGATCTGGCGCAGTTCCTCGGCCACCATGAAGAAGTAGTTCACCACATGTTCCGGCTTGCCAGCGAACTTCTTGCGCAACTCGGGATCCTGAGTCGCGATGCCGACCGGACAGGTATTGAGGTGGCATTTGCGCATCATGATGCAACCCAGTGTCACCAGCGGTGCAGTGGCAAAGCCGATCTCTTCCGCGCCCAGCAGTATGGCCATGGCCACATCGCGCCCGGTTTTGATCTGTCCGTCTGTCTGCAATACGACACGCGAGCGCAGGTTGTTCTTCACCAGCGTCTGGTGTGTTTCAGCGATGCCCAGTTCCCACGGCAGGCCGGCGTGCTTGATAGAAGTCAGCGGCGATGCACCGGTGCCGCCGTCGTGTCCGGCGATCACCAGGTGATCAGCTTTCGCCTTGGTCACGCCCGCAGCGATCGTACCCACACCGATCTCAGAGCCGAGTTTGACACTGACGCGAGCGGCGGGGTTGGCATTTTTCAGATCGTGAATCAGCTGTGCAATATCCTCAATGGAATAGATATCGTGGTGCGGCGGCGGGCTGATCAGGCCGACACCTGGTGTGGAGTGACGGATGGAGGCAATAATCTGGTCGACTTTGCCGCCGGGCAATTCGCCGCCCTCACCGGGCTTCGCGCCCTGCACGATTTTGATTTGCAATTCATCAGCGTTGGCCAGATACCAGATGGTGACGCCGAAACGGCCCGACGCCACCTGCTTGATGGCAGAGCGCTTGGAATCGCCGTTCGCCATCGGTTCAAAGCGCAGCACATCTTCGCCGCCTTCGCCGGTGTTGGATTTGCCACCGATGCGGTTCATCGCGACAGCCAGTGTTTCATGGCTCTCTGCCGAGATGGAGCCGTAGCTCATCGCGCCAGTGCAAAAGCGTTTCACAATCTCCGAGGCCGCTTCGACTTCAGCGATATCACAGGGTTCGGCAACGTCTTTGAAGTCCATCAGCCCGCGGAATGTAGCGCGGCGGGTGGATTCGGAATTCGCATGGTTGGCGAACAGCCAGTAGGCGTCCTCGCTGTTGGTGCGTGTCGCTACCTGCAGATTGGCGATGGTTTCCGGATCCCACATGTGGCCGTCACCACCGCGACGCCAGTGGAAGTCACCGGGGTTTGGCAGTACGGCAACCTGGTGCTGGTCACGCACGGGATAACCAATCTCGTGGCGCTGCTTCATCTCTTCAAACAGCGTGGCGAAGTTGACACCCTGCACGCGGCTGGTGGTGCCCACGAAGCAGCGATCGATGATTTCATCGGCCAGGCCTACCGCTTCGAAGATCTGCGCACCTTTGTAGGATTGCAGCGTTGAGATGCCCATTTTCGCCATCACTTTGAGCATGCCCTTGGCGACACCTTTTTTGTACGCGGCCACTATCGAGGAGGTGTTGGGGAACGTGTTCCTATCCAGCAAGCCGTCCTGCAATGCCTGCCAGATAGACTCAAAGGCCACATAGGGGTTGATAGCGTCAGCGCCGTAACCCACGAGCAGGCAGTGATGATGCACTTCGCGCGCTTCACCGGTCTCTATGATGATACCGATACGGGTGCGCTCATGCCGCGCCACCAGGTGGTGATGTACCGCACCACAGGTAATCAGTGAACTGAGTGCCATGCGCGATGCGCTGATATTCCTGTCGGACAGGATAACAAACGAGTAACCGTCCTTGATCGCCTCAGATGCCTCGGTGCAGACGCGATCCAGCGCAGCCAGCATACCGTCTGCGCCGCTGGCTTTCTCAAATGTGATGTCGATGGTTTTGGTTTTCCAGCCATCGCGGTTGAGGTTTTTGATGTTGGCCAGTTCATCATTGGAGATGACCGGGTGATGCAACTCCAGCCGGTGGACGTGTTGTGGTGTCGTTTCCAGCAGGTTTGCTTCAGGCCCGATAAAGCAGGTCAGCGACATCACCACTTCTTCGCGGATAGAGTCGATCGGCGGATTGGTGATCTGCGCAAACAACTGCTTGAAGTAGTCGTAGATCATACGCGATTTGTCGGAGAGACAGGCCAGGGCGCTGTCATTCCCCATTGATCCGAGCGGGTCGCGGGCTTCCGTCACCATCGGCAGCAACATGAATTGCATGGTCTCGATGGTATAGCCAAACGCCTGCATGCGATGCAACAGCGTATCCGGCTCGTAGTCCAACTCGGCGTGGTCGGGTGGCAGATCAGACAGTTCCAGTTTCTGCTCATCCAGCCACTGGCCATAGGGCCGCTTTCTGGCGAATTCCATTTTCAATTCTTCGTCAGGCACCAGGCGTCCGGCGAAGAAATCCACCAGGAACATTTTGCCTGGTTGCAGGCGGCCTTTTTCTTTCACATTCTCAGGCGCCACCGGCAGCACACCGACCTCGGAGGCCATGATCACTTTGTCATCGTGTGTGAGGTAGTAGCGTGAAGGCCGCAGGCCGTTGCGATCGAGCACCGCGCCGATGTAGTGGCCGTCGGTGAACACAATAGAGGCCGGGCCATCCCAGGGCTCCATCAACGAGGAGTGGTATTCGTAGAAATCGCGCTTTTCCTTCGGCATGTTGACATCAGACTGCCAGGCTTCCGGCACCATCATCATGATGGATTCCTGCAGCGTGCGGCCCGACATCAACAGAAACTCCAGCACATTATCGAAAGAGCCGGAGTCAGAGTAGTTCGGCTCGCAGATCGGGAACAGGTCCTTGATCTTGTCGCCCATGCGCTCACTGCTGGCGACACCCTGGCGGGCCGTCATCCAGTTTTTGTTGCCGCGCAAGGTGTTGATTTCACCGTTGTGGCTCATGAATCGCTTGGGCTGCGCCCTGTCCCAGGAGGGAAAGGTATTGGTGGAGAATCGGGAGTGCACCATGGCCAGGTGGCTCTCGTAGTCCTCGTCCTCAAGATCCGGGTAGAACGGGAACAACTGTGCAGGTGTCAGCATGCCTTTATAGACAATAATCCTGGAGTTCAGGCTACAGGTGTAGATCAGTTCATCGGGACACTTTGCCTTTGCAGAGGCGAGGAATTTTTTCCGTGCCAGATACAGCGCGAGATCAAAGCTGTGGTCGTCGGACTTTTCACCACCGACAATAATTTGCTCGATAAAGGGCATGGCATCGCGTGCCGCGGGACCGATATCGGCCTCATCGGGGCGGATAGGTACTTCCCGGAAACCCAGCAGTGTGAGCCCCTCCGCCTCTACGGCGGCCGTAAAGAGCGTCTTCAGGTCGGCGCGCTTGTCGGCATCGTGCGGCAGGAACACGTTGCCGACGGCGTAGGCACCCACTTCCGGCAGGGTAAAACCCTGTTCAGCCGCTACCTTCTGCATGAATTTGTGTGGAATGGCCGTCATGATTCCGGCACCGTCGCCGGTGTTTTCCTCGAAGCCACAACCGCCGCGATGATCCATCCGCGAGTTGATGTGGTAGGCATCCGTCAGGATTTCATGGCTGGGAATACCCTTTACATGGGCCACGAAGCCCACGCCACAGGAATCCTTCTCGAGGGCGGGATCATACAGACCATGCTTGGCGGGAAACCCGATTTTGCCGTCGATTCTCTTGTTCATCATGCTTTCAACTCATTTGGTGGCGGTTTCAAACAACCAATTTACAACGCCCGGCAAAAACGAGCGCTCAAGGTGGTGCTTCACCGGAAGCCTCGGCTTCTCGGTCGGCTACCAACTAAAGCGGTATTAATGCACATTTTGAGCGGGGCGCAGACAATACCATCCGGAGGCTGAAAGTCAAGGGGATGGCGGGGCAGTGGGGCTTTTACTTGACCCTAAGGTACTGTATTTAAAAGGGATTGCTGTCGATAGGCGGGTAGAGATTTTCCGTTGGATGGGGCAATTTGCAGGACGTCGCCGAATCTCTGCATTTTCCCATCGAACCGGGCCCGGCGTCACGGCCGCCGTGTGGCAGGTCGCTGCGCTGGGGCGTCGCCGCGCTGGAACCGCGGAGACGCCTTGCGGTCGCTAGAAGTTCAGGCAGATTTTACCGAAGTGCTGTTGCGACTCCTGCACCCGGAATGCTTCAGCGAGTTGCTCGAGCCCAAAACTACGGTCTATCACGGGCTTTATGCCATTGATATTTATAGCTTTTACCATATCCTGCTGGTGCGCGCGCGAGCCCACAGTAATGCCGCTGATCACGGCATTTTTCTGGAACAGTTCTGCGGTTGGCACTTCCCCCTGGATTCCGGTGAGGACGCCGATCATTGAAATGTGCCCGCCCATTGCCACCGCTCGCACAGACTGTGGCAGTGTGCCGGAGCCACCCACTTCGACAATCACATTCGCACCGGCGCCGGAGGTGATTTCCAGCACCTTGTCACCCCAGGTTTCACACTGGCGATAGTTGATGAGTTGATCGGCCCCAAGCGCCTTGAGCCGCTCAAGCTTTTCATCCGATGAAGAGGTAGCGATGACATGGCAGCCGGCGGCCTTGGCGAACTGCAGGGCAAATACCGATACCCCGCCACTGCCCTGTACCAGCACGGTGTCGCCGGGCTTCACCTTTGCCTCTACCATGAGCGCGCGCCATGCAGTGGCGGCGGCACAGGGCAGGGTGGCCGCCTGCTCAAACGTGTAATCCGCCGGCATCAGGGTAAACGCCGAGGCGGACATGGTGACCGTTTCCGCCGCAAAGCCATCAACGTTATCGCCCGGTACCCCGCCGACTTTCGCGAGGCTGTCAGCGCGGCCGTCGGCCCAGTTCGGGAAGAAGCAGGAGATGACTTTGTCTCCGGGTTTGAATTCGGTCACTCCCGCACCGACCGCCTCTACGACGCCGGCGCCATCCGACATAGGAATGCGGCCGTCATCCACCGGCAACAGGCCAATCGCCACCACATAGTCGTGAAAATTGAGCGAACTGGCGTGATTGCGAATACGGATTTCTCCGCACTGTGGTTCTGCCACCTCTATATCGGCCAACTTAAGGTTGTCTAGCCCGCCGGGCTTGGTCAATTTAATCGCGCGCACTACCATCTCCATCGTTTGTCATTGTTTTTGCCCGTGGATAACGGGCCCACTGCCGTTGTAAGCCAATGAAATCGTGACTCTGGCTGGCTCAACAGGACTTGAAGCCTAAGTGATTTTTGCCGGGAACGCATGGATTAGTTTTCAGGTACACATGCCTTTCATTGCACAACGCTGCCGTTTTCGATTCCCAGACGCTCCAGCAGGGCCGCTGCCTCTGGTATGTCGGTTGACTGGATGTTGGAATCCATTACTGGTGCCAGCGTCATTCTCGCCTGATCTTCAAGGCCATTATCCGCGAGGGCGACAGCCAGATGGATCCGGAAGGTAATGTTTTCAGGCGCGCGCTCAACCACGTCCTGTAGCAATTCCGTACCGCGGTCGCCAAGACCGGTTTCCGCCAGCAACCAGCCATATAAATGTTTGGCATACAGATCATCGGGGTCCAATTCGTAGGCCTTCTGTGCCGTCTGCAGGTCGCGCCTATCGCCCAACTGGTGATAACCGCTGGCCAGTCTCACCAGCACAGGGATATTTTCCGGTTCCAGCACTGCTACCTGTTCGTAGAGTTTGACAGCACGTTCCGTATTGTCCAAGCGTGCAGCTTCGTCCGCCAGCGCCAATCGGGCTACTTGATCGTCGGGGTTGGCGAGCAGCCAGTCAGACATCAACTTTTCCGCTTTGTCTCCCTCGCCTGCCCTGGCGAGCGCGGTGTAATAGCGCGATAGGGAGATCGATTCAGTGTTCATCGCATACGCCTTGCCCAGCATGTCCGACGCCAGCAGGTAGTCGTCGCTGTCCATCAGTATTTGCCCTTTTATAAGGTACCCCATGCCGGATTCAGGGTGACGTTCGATTAAGCGATCCGCCAGATCCATCGCTGCGCGACTATCCCCCTTCAAGCGTTCCATCATCGCAAGCTTGACCAGCGCGCGTGAACTGCCCGGGTCCAGATCCAGTATTCGATATAGAGCTTCATACACCGCTAACGAATTGCCTTTCGCCTCGTTTGCATCGATGATTTGCCATTTGATCTGCAGGTTCTGTGGATTGGAGGCTTCCAGTTGCTCCAAAATCTCCAGACCGGCGTCAAGATTTCCCGCCAACAGGTGGGCTTTCGCTTTGAGATAGAGGCCGACCGGGTGATCGGGGACCAATTCAACGATCTCATCTGTGACCAGTAGTGCGTCTTCTGCATTTCCCTGCCGCAAGTAGAGATCGGCCAACAGCAGGCGTGGGTGCAGTGTTTTGCTGTTCTCAGAGCGAATCAGTTCCAGGCGCTCCATCGCATCTTTGCTATCGCCTTTACGCATTGCAATCTGTGTCAGCCAGAGTTGAGCTGTCGTGTTATCCCCATTTTTTGCCAGCAATGCCTCGATACGCCGCGTGGCCTTTGCGCGCTTGCCACTGCCCATCTCAATTCTTGCCAGCGCCAGATCGGCCATACTGAATGTAGGGTCCAGTTTCAGTGCGCGCTTATAATATTTAACTGCTTTCGCCGGGTCGCCCGACAGTTCAAGCGCGGACCCGTGTAGATACTGCACTTGCGCGTCCTGTGGCTGTTCCGCTAACAGCGCAGTGCTGATCTCCAGCGCCCTGTCGTAATCACCGGAGCGCAATAATGAGACGGCCAGCATGATTCGGATCTCGAATTTCTCTGGCGCTTGCTCGACCAGTGCCTCGAGTTTGGAAATCCCCTCGGTGGTGCCGCCGCTGTTGAGGTGCTCAAGGGCAACTCGGGTAGCCGAATTGACTGAACCGAGTTTGAAGAACAGTGACTCATACCCCCTGGCGCGTTGCTCATCGCCCAGTGCGGTATATGCGCTGGCCAGAATGGCCGCAATTTCCGGATCCCGATGGGACTGTTCAAGCAGCGGTTCCAGCAATTCTACCGCCTGTTTGGGCGAGCCCCTCTCGTTCAGGATTGCGGCCAGGTGTCTGCGTCCCAGTGCACTTTCCGGCATCAGTCGATAAAACAGGTTGAGATACTGCAGGGCCAACTCCTGATTGCCCATGGCGGAATATACCTCGCCCATCAGCAGAATGCTCATCGCATGATCCGGCTCGTAATCCAGTACGACTTTCAATGCATCGAGTGCCTGTACATACTCTTTTGTCTGTTTCGCATAGAGAGCGCGAACATAGGCACTCATTGGATTGGTGGGGTATTGCTTTGCTAACAGTGCCGCAGGTTCGCGAGCATCCTCAAGTTCATTGCTGGCGATAAGGGTGCGCACAAGACCAGCGAGCGCATGCATATTGTCTGGCTCGAGCTCTACGGCCCGTTCAAATGAGGCGCGGGCATCACGTCTATTGGCGCGGGACAATTCCAGTTCACCCCGCAGTATCCATGTTTCAGGTTGATCCCGCCCGCTGGATAGCGTGCGTTCAATTTCACTGTCCGATAGTCCGGCAAGGTTTGCGCCGAGTTCTGATTCCACCAGTCCCTTCTTGGCCTCACTACTGTTCGGGTTCAGCCTTAATGCCTGCAGGAAAGCCGCTACCGCTTCCTGCTGGCGGCCGAGGTTCAGGAGCGACTGTCCGCGAAAGACCTCCCAGGTGGCTGCATCAATATCTGAATTGACCTCGCCCCTTTCATCGTAGAGCTTCAGCACCCCCTCGTTGTTGCGTACCAGCAGTTTTGAGCGCGCCAGTGCCAGTAGCAACTCAGGGCTGCGATATCCCAGGTCGAACGCTTCCTGCATATAGTTAGCGGCGTCGGTAGGTTGCTTCAGGTGCAGGTAGGTTTCGCCCAGAATCCAGCGCAATTCGCCATCGAGAGGGTTGTCCCGCAGAACTTGTTTCAGTTCGTTGACTGTGGCGGCATAGTTTTTCTGTGCGAGAAATTCCATGGCCCTTGCATGGTGGTCTTTCGGCGCCAGATGCTGCCAGCCGAGAACCGTTGCAGTAGCAACAGCAGCCAGCGCAAGGCCAGCCAGCAGCAGTTTCAAAGGGCGATAATTCGGAAGCTCGGGCCAGTCTCCTGCGCCGTCGTCGGGAACTCGCTCTTCTTCGTCTATGTCGCTATATTCTTTGCGCATATAAGGTAGGAATCCTGCAGTTAATTACTATGTTTGCTCGCAGCAGAACCGCGCCATAGTCAGCGGGCGTTTGCATAAAACGTGTGCAGCGATGCCAGTAGCTGCTCTGCGTTCTGCTTTTCGGTAAACACCACATTATCGGTACCGAGAACGTTTTTCAGAATATCGATTGCTGTCGCTCTATTCCCTGATCTCACCTCAATCATCGCCTGGTGATAAAACAGGCCCGGACTGTTTGGTGATGCGGCTATTTCGCGTTTTATATGCGTGAGCGTCTCCTCCTGACTGCCGATTTCTGATTCCACCTGGGCCAATGTACCCAGAATTCCTGCCTTGTCCTGATTCATTGCAAAGGCAGAGTGTGAAAATGCCTGCGCCTGCTGCACTCTCTCACCCCGAAGATACTGCGCAAGAATATTCAGGGCTGTTACATTCTGCGGTTGCCGTTTCACCACTTCACGATATTGTCGAATTGCATCCTCGCTCAGTCCCAACACCTCCAACTGCGTGGCCAGGGCCATGCGCGCTTCGATATCATCGGGGTACTCCGACACCCAATCCTGCACCATTTGCAACGCCTCCTCATTGCTGCCTGCCATCTGTAGAAAGCCAGCCAATTCCAGCATTGCCACGGTTCCAGGTGCGCTTGCCATCACCTGTCGGGAGAGTTCGATGGCCCGCGCGGTTTTACCATCACGCTGTGCTGCAACCGCTTGCAGGCGCAATACGTCCAGGGAGTCTGGTGCTAGCGTATTCAAGCGCTGCAGGTAGCGATTGAACAGCGCCTGATTATTATCGGCCCAGGCAAGCCAGGCCAGTGACACCAGTGCCGGAGGGAAGTTTTCGTCCAGCTCCTCGGCGCGTTCGAGCGCTGCTCTCGCCTTGTCCAGGTCACCCGTGCCGGCTGCTGCAGTGGCCAACAGGTGTTGCAACAGCGCGGTGTCGGGCTCCAAATTCAGTAAATGCTCCAGATGGTAAAGTGCTTTGCTGTATTGCTGCTCTGCGATATGGGAGATTGCCAGCAGGCGGAGCACTTCGGGTGACTGTTGCTTTGACTCCGGTAATGTTGCAAACAGGGCTGGAGTTTTGGAAGGCGTATTTTCCCATATGTAGTACCGCGCCAGCATCAGTTTCGGCTCCAGCGCATCCGGGTGCGCCTCAATGGCGTATTGCAGCTGTGCCACCATATCGGCCTCGTTACCGGGCTCCGCAGCGAGGACGGCCAGATGCAGCAATGTGGGCAGGTAGTCGGGTCTCTTTGCCAGCACAGCTTGATAGTGCGCTCGGCTCGCTTGGGTATTACCCCGGTCCTGTTCAATCAGAGCCAGCGCGTGGTTCGCCACAGGGTCGCCCGGGGCTAGCGAGAGCGCCGTATCGAACGCTGCAATTGCGTTATCGACCTGCCCGTTTGCCAGGTAGTTCTGGCCCAGTAAATTATGTGCCAACACGCTTTCGGGATGATGCTGCACGTAGTCCTGCGCCGCGGTGAGAGCTTTGCTGAAATCCTGAATGTCGTTCAGGTGTTGAATCCTTAGAACGGCGGCCTGTTCCAGGGTTGGGTCAAGAGCCAGGGCTGCCTCGAAGTGCCGGTTGGCTGCCGCGTCCTGTCCATCAGACAACAGGCCAACACCCAGTTCATAGTGCGCTATGGGTGACTCTGGTTCCAATTGCTGCAATTTTTCCAGTATTCTAAGCGCCTGGTCAGTTCTGCCTTCCAGCATCAGGGCCTTTGCCATAATGTTAAGTGTCAGACTGTTCGTCGGGTCGGTGTCCAGCACCGGTTGCAGTATGCGTTGAGCATCCCTGGCATTAGATTGTTTTACATAGATGCTTGCCAGCAGAATGCGGCCCGGTGCGAAATTTGGGTTCAGGTCGACTTGCCGTTCCGCCTGTCTCAGTGCCTCTGCCTCGTTTCCAACTGCCAGATAGGCTCCGGCCAGATAGAACAGGATGAGTGGATACTGCTGTGCGGCAGGTCTTGCCAGTGTGAGAGGAGTGATGCTCTGTGCATACCGGCCGTTAAGGAAATGCAAGGAACCCTGCAAATAACTTGTCGAGGGCGATTTCGACGCGGCGCCGAGCAGGAAATTAAGATCGGGAACGACTCTCTTCAGGCGTTGCAGATGGAGATTGATCAGGCCCCGTTTTAGCCTGACCTCCGCATCTCGAGGAAATAACTTGATGGCGGCATCAAAAGCCACCAGCGCCTCGGGCAGCTTCTGTTGCATGCTTAGCAAATCACCCTTGTATATCCACGCATCGCGCCTCCCGGGTTGCGCCTCCAGCGCCAGTTCAATCGCTGCCAGCGCTCCTTCAATATCCCCCGATGCACCCAGTATTCTCGCTTTTGCAATTTGCACTTCAATATCATTTGGGCGCAGCTCAGCCGCTTTTGTGATGTAGGTATCCGCCGTCCAGATATCACCCAGATCGAGCAGTGCCAGCGCTTGATACACCTGCAATTTTGCAGCTACCTGTGGGTCCAGCCCGGCGGTGGAGAGCTCCATGACCTGCGCCATCTCGCCACTGCGGAGCAGTGCCTTGGCAAGCGATGGCAGTACGTCGTCGGGATTCCAGCCTAACTCCTTGGCGTGGACCAGCTCTTTGGCTGCTGCCCTCATATCGCCGGTTCGGAGATAAGACATACCCAGCATCCAGCGAGCGCGGGGAAGCGACCGCTGCTCGTCGTTGGCTATCTCCAACGCATGTTTCAGCTCGACAATGGCTTCGCCATAGTGTGCGTTTTCAAACTGTTGTTCAGCGCGGGTCATGTGCTGCGTGCGGTCGGTACTTTCGCCACAGCCCGCCACCATCGAAATGCAGCAGGCAAAAACAGGCCACATCAGGCCTTTAACTGGTGATTCCAATTTTTTTTGCATAGCATTCCCCGGTTGAAATTACTTTTTTTATAAGCGCGGAAAGCGGTAACCCAAGAGCTAGTAACTGCTACCATAGTCGTCCACTGAGAATAGTGTCAACAATAATTGAGAGGATGAACCGCGACAATTTCGAAGCGAAGTTTGCTCACGCCGCATAGCGCTGCCTGCTGCAGCGTGACGTGGTTCGCTGGCCTCGCTGGCCTGGCGGGATATGCCAGTCTGCGGGGCATGGACGGCAACCGCAACCGAATTGCGCGAACTGAGGCCAGCGGCGCCAGGAAATTCGTTATCCTGTGTGGTCGCTTTCAAGGTTGCCAGACTGTCAGCTATTTTTACACTTGATGGTTATCGGGATGGCTTTGGTTATATAGTTCCCTGATAGATATGGATAAAAAAAAACTGGAATGAAACTTGCTTCCACAGTAACAGTGGGCAATTAACATGTCTGTTTGTCGGAAAAAATTCTATATAAAGATAAAAAAGAGTACTTGGCATGGATTATCGATCAATTGCAATCATACCGCTGTCAGTATCTGGCCAGGGTTTGGCCATGGCCGAGGTTTTTTCTTCGGAGGGATGTGTCGGCAGGATGTAGTTTTACATTTCTATCGGACCTGCGAATACATTCCAACTTTCGATCGGTGCCGTTAATCCCGGTGCAGCGAACGCAGGACTTCCCCGAAAGATTTATTTCGCGGTTTTAATTTGACTTAGGCATAGGACGTGCTTCGAGAGTGTGGCGCGTTTTGCTGTATTGAAACGTTGAATTAGCGGTAGACGATGTAAAACAGGTGACTGATGAGAGTGGGACTGAAACTGAAATTCGTGATTGTTTCCGCAGTGGTATTGCTGCGAGCTGTTGCTGCGAATGCTGATGTCGATATCGAGGGTAGTGTCGCCGACGCGGGTCGGAAAGCCAGTGCAGGTGATCATTCGAATCCGGTTGGCGACCCTGCTACCTGCGTTGACCCGATTGCGGACTGCAGCACCCTGATGGTGAATTACTACAACGATTCAGTGGAGTTCGCACTGTTTCAGCGTGGCAATAGGGAGATCTCGGTTCCGCTCGAGAAACGCACAGAAGGCGGTGCCGCCAGCGCTCAGGCACGGCCATTGGAAAATCTGTCGAAGCGAAAAGAACAACCCCTCGATAGCAACCAGTGGCTGCTGGGAATTGATTTCTTACGGGGGTTTGAGTACGCAGTGGATAACCCTGAAATGCAAGACGAGTTTGCCGGCGCGGAGCGAGGTGCCGTGGAAGTTGATGCTATGCACGACTGGGCTGTCGCGGCAGCGACATCCATCGCCTACAGGCATCGGCACTCCCGTCAAAGTGATCCTGCCGTATCGAGTCATCTGCGCACGACGTCTGCGACCACCTTCTGGGACTTCGAGTATGTCTACCAGTGGGAAGTGGGAGTCAATGTTTTCGATAGCGAAGCCTGCGATCCCTCTCAGGTAGCCCTCAGCAACATATATATTCCCACGCAGGTCAACTCTACCAATGATCACCAGATGGTTGTTTGTGCGTTGAATGATGCCGACGACTGTTAATGTCTCGCTAATCAACCCAATCAGTTGCGCTGTGACTTTGCTGCGACTCCTCGTTCCCCAAACGGCAGGCACATTGCTCGCTGTGCAAGGGTGCTGCCAGCGCAGATCAGCCAGGTCGGGTGAGCCAGGACCCTGGCTGTTGCGTAGTTATCGCTAGACAGCCATTTGGGTTAAGGTAATGAAGCGTTGGATTGGGTTTGTATGCGTCTTTTTGGCCACAGGTTCCGCGATGTCGCACAGTACTGAAGAGCCTTCATGGACACTGGTCGCGCAACTGCAAAGCGTTGAAATACGACGGTACGCGCCGGTCATCCAGGCGCGGACGCCCATGGATGACGAAAGCCGTTCATCGACAGGATTTCGGACACTGGCGGATTATATTTTTGGCGGCAATGTGCAGCGGCAATCCATTGCCATGACCGCTCCAGTGGAAGAGACGCTTTCCGATACCGGTGCTTACATGGCCTTTACTATGCCATCCGAGTACAGCATGGAGGATCTCCCAGAGCCGAGTGACAATCTTGTCACCTTGCACGAAGTCCCCGCACGTACCATGGCAGTTGTGCAGTTCTCTGGCTGGGCGCGAGAAGCCGTTGTTGAGGAACAGACTCGCATATTGCTGGACACCGTGGCGGCGAATGGATGGGTTGCTGTGGGCACGCCATCACTGAACCAGTACAACCCACCCTGGACGCCACCCTGGAAGCGACGCAATGAAGTGATGGTGCAAGTGCGCGAGGCCGCAATGGAGGGCACCTTGGCGAAGCCCCCGTTTGGTCGCATCACAACAGAACTGTGAGCACTGCTGCGGTAGACACGCTGTTTTACGACGCGCGCTGCCCCTTGTGTCGTCGCGAAGTGGCGATGCTGCAAAGGCTCGCCCGCCCCACGCTGGCATTCCAGGATATCCATACAGCAAGCGCTGTATCCTTACCCTCCCGGCAGGCGCTGCTGCTGTCGCTTCACCTGCTGCGCGGCAATGGTGAAATGGTGACAGGCCTGGCGGCCAACGTCGCGGTCTGGCAACACACCCGTTTCGGTCTCCCCTGGCGACTGCTGATGTTGCCCGGTATCCGGGTAGGGGCCGAGCGCGTTTACGCTTACTGGGCGAAGCGGCGTTATGTGCGCCTCTACGGCTGCGCCTTACAGGAGGCCGGCAAACAGTGACGGCCAGTGTAGAGCAGACGGCGACGCGCCTTGGCTGGGCGGGTTTGCTGCCGTTCTTGGCAGCCCCGGTTGCCCTGTATGTCTGGCCGCACCATGCGTCCCAGCTGGGGACTGCCCTCGCAGCCTATGCGCTGGCGATCCTGTGTTTCCTCACGGGAGCCTGGTGGGGCATCGCCCTGCTGCGGCGTCAGGTGGGCCTGCTTGTCATCAGTAACCTGGTGGTTGTGATAGCCTGGCTGGGGTTTGTGCTGTTGGACTTACGCGCCTGTGCGATAGTGCTCGCAGTGCTGTTGCCCGGTACTGTCGTGTTGGAGCGTCTGCACCCGGTGTTCAGACCGCAACCGGATTACTACGCTGCATTGAGAATGCGGCTCAGTGTGGTTGCCAGCCTGTCACTGTTGCTGTCTGCACTGATGCTGTGACTAAAGCCGAACGACAACCTTGCCTTCAACCTTGCCTGCCGCGATGTGGGCGATAGCGGTGCGCGCATCGTCGAAATCAAATACCTGGCAATTGGCCACTGTCAGTTCTCCCCGGCGCCAGTGCTGTAGCAGGTCCTGATGTGCAGCCATCACCTGGTCGGCGCTATAGCCAACCGGCATCGCGCCCAGCAGAGAAATATTTTTCATCAGGGTCTCGGGCAGGGCTATTTGCGCCCACTCACCGCTGGCATAGCCGATCACAATAAATTTACCCTCGAACGCGGTCGCCTTGAAGGCTGCTCGCCCCGCCTTGCCCCCGACCGGGTCGAAGACCATGGACACACCCTTGCCACCGGTAAGTTGCAGTGTCGCCTCGGTGATATCCTGCTGCTTTCTGTCGATGACGTCATCGGCGCCGATACTGTTGCAAAAGGCTGCTTTCTCTGGCCCTCCCGCGACAGCGATCACCCGCGCGCCCTTGGCTTTCGCCAGCTGTACAGCGGCACAACCGGAACTGCCGGAGGCACCCAGCACCAGCAGAGTATCGTCCGCAGTGATCTGGGCCCGTCGCACCAGCGCCACCCAGGCGGTCTGGTAGGGTATAAAGAATCCGGCTGCTTCTATGCCGCTCATTTCATCGGGGATCGGCAGGGTGCCCGCCAGGGCTCCGGCGCCGCGGCCGGACGCTTGCATCAGGCATTCATCTGCCAAACCACCGCGCTGCGCCTGAAAGAGTGTGGGCCCGAGCACCCGTGTACCCAGCAGTGCATCATCAACGCCGTCACCGACAGAGACTATCTTACCGGCCGCCTCCTGGGAGGGTGTGAATGGCAGGGGCGGCGTCAGTGGATAATTATTGTGACACATCAGTACATCGGGTAAGCCAAGGCCGGCTGCCTCTACCTTGATTTTGACCTGGCCAGGGCCGGGCTCAAAGGGCTCGGCGTTCTCGTCCAACCGCCATACATCCTGTGGTTCACCGAATGATTCCACTACCCATCTGCGCATCCCGATGCTCTCCCGATAACATGCTGTACCTGCTGCAGTCTAGGCTCCCAGCACACTTTTGCAAATGAGCAGGACTCTA